>PJEL010001146.1_pt1 | contig 28010 bp, 27 predicted proteins | sample 1853271 | NCBI WGS metagenome assembly PJEL01 (sample SAMN08108733, study PRJNA415343) | Invertebrate metagenome, whole genome shotgun sequencing project. | host: Globobulimina | place: Sweden: Gullmar Fjord | collected 2015-08 | reverse complement strand
AGATATCAAAGATTAGCAAGCAGACTAATTGAGATTTGCAATAATTAAAATGATAGAAGAAAATTACACACTTTGGTTTACAGGATTACATGGTTCTGGAAAATCAACAATAGCAAATCGCTTAATGGAAATATTAAGAAATAAAAAGATTCCTGCAGTTCTTCTTGACGGTGGAGATATTAGAAAAAACATATCTCCTGATTTAGGGTATTCATTAGAAGATAGAGGGGAACAAATGAAAAGAGTTGCAGGGATGTGCAAACTTATTTCCCAAAGTGGTGTTCTAGCAATTGCTGCCGTAGCATCACTTACAAAAGAATCTAGGGAATATGCAAGAAAAAACTTAAACAAAATTCTTTCAGTCTATGTAAAATGTTCTTTTGAAGTTTGCGAAAAAAGAGATGTTAAAGGCCATTATAAAAAAGCCAAGGAAAATGAAAAAAGCTTTGAACATTTTACCAAGGCATCTTCTAGTTTTGAAGAACCAGAAAATTCAGATATTATTTTAGATACAGACAAGGAATCTATTGAAGAGTCTGTAAATAAATTATTAGAAGCCCTAAAAAACAAAGGGATAATAGACGAATAATCTATCATAACAAATAAAAAGCAACTAAATCTTTCTAAATTATGAAAGAAAAAAAGGAATTTGACAAGTCTTTAAAGTTGATAGCAGGGTCATCAGTAATTGTTTTTATAGCTTTAATGTTCTCAAAGGTTTTTTCATACATCTATAGAATAATAATAGCAAGAAATTATGGTCCCGAATATTATGGGTTATTTTCACTTGCTTTAATGGCTGCTGGCTGGATAACTGTTCTAGCTATTTTTGGATTAAATGATGGTCTTTTAAGATACATTTCAATTTTTAGAGGAAAAAAGGAAAATAAGAAGATTAATTATATCTTTAGAAAATCCTTTCTTTTATTATTAATAACTGGTTTAATTGGCGGGACCATACTATTCTTCTCAGCATCATATATCTCCAACAATATTTTCAATGAACCAGAATTAACTATATTCTTACAATTATTTAGCCTATCTATTCCCTTTACAACAGTCTTAGTTGTTTTCCTATCTTCTCTAAGGGCATATGAGAAAATTGGTTGGCGTGTATTCCTATCAAACATTTTAGTAAACTTTCTACATGTCTCGCTAATCTTATTATTTATCGCATCAGGGTTTGGAGTAATCGCAATACCATTATCTTATGTAGTCGGAGTATTCATAGTCTTTGTATCAGCAGTAATTATATTGAAGAAACAAGTACCAAGCATCTTTGTAAGAAAAAAACACAAAGACAAAACAGGCATTTTCAAGGAAGTTCTATCATATTCTTGGCCATTAATATTCGCAGAAATAATTTGGAAGATATTCAAATGGACAGATTCTTTCTTCCTAGGTTATTTTGAAACAGCTACAGAAGTTGGATTTTATAACGCTGCCATTCCAATAGCTCTTCTTTTAACTTTCTCCTCTGATTTATTTGCACAGATGTTTGTACCTCTAATAAATAAAGAATATTCAAGGAATAAAATAGAAGTTGTCAGACAATTAAGCAGACAAGTTGGAAAATGGATATTTTTCATAAATCTTCCAGCACTTATTTTACTATTATTATTTCCAAAGGAATTCTTAGCATTATTATTTGGCCAAGACTACACAAGCGCAGCAAATACATTAATGTTTTTAGCAATTGGAGTGTCATTTCTTTCGTTTGGAGGGATTTCATCAAGAATTCTTGGGATGCTCGGAAAATCAAAGACGGTTCTAGCAGATGTAGTAATCGTTGCATCAATAAACATTATCTTAAATATAATTTTAATTCCAAAATATGGAATGGATGGAGCTGCAATTTCCACAGCAATTTCATTTATTTTATTAAGCATTATTGTCATGGTTCAAGTATACAAGGAAACTAAAATTATTCCAGTGAGGAGGAAAAATATTAATATTCTAATGGCTGCAATTATTTCTTTAGCTTTACTTTTAGTTCTAAGGAACTTCATAACAATAACAAACACATCTCTAATAATCTTATCTGTATTTTTCTTTGCTTTCTATACCTTACTTGTTTTGATTTTCAAAGGTTTAGATAAAAATGATATGATGATTATACACAGTTTTTTAGGAAAATTTAAACGCCATTGACTAATTCAAAATATTTTTTCTCTATTTTTAGTGAATTTTTATTCCAATTTAATTCATTAAGAATCGTTTTTCTAGCATTTCCCCCTAATTTTTCCCTTAATTTTTTATCTTTTAGAAGTTTAATTATACACTTAGCAAGTTCTTTCGGATTTCCTTGTTCGTAAATCAAACCATTATAATTATCTTTTATATAATCTCTAACTCCTGGATTATCAGCCAACACAACAGGCAATCCACAAACCATTGCCTCCATGGTTGTTATACCAATACCACTACCTGGAAAATTTCTATGGAAACTATCAACATATAAAATTGAAGAGTTTAACAAGCCAGATATATCACTATGACTCATCCAATCCAATATTTTAATATTCTTCTCTAACTTATTTTCTTTTAGAAGATTTTTACTATTAATATCTCCCTTCATCAAAGTAGAATTAATATTTGGAAATTCTTTTTTAACTAGTTTAAGAGCGTCGATAAAAACAGAAGTAGAATACTTTTTAGAGGCTTTTCTTAAGTATGCAATTTGTATTTTTCTACTCTTTGTCTTTTTAAATTCATCAGGATTTATTCCCCAATATAAATTATATATTTTTTTATCTTCTAGATTATAGTTTTTCTTCAAAAACTTTATTGTAGCATTATCAAAAACTTCTATCACATCACTTTTTTTAAGAATATGGTTGAACATCAAGTTAGTAATCTTATTCTTTTTTGCAAAGAGGCTTACATCACTTCCCCAAATGGTGCCCATAAATGGATGAAAACCACTTAAAGATCCAAGAAAACTATACTTCCCCAGAAAATGAGCATGCACTATATCAGGATTTATTTTTTTTATTAGTTTTCTAATTTTTATATATGTTAAGAAAAAATTAAAATATTTATTGTATTTTGTTTTTGTAGGGTGTACCCTCACACCATTTATCTCAGCATTATTTGGACTGATTACATGAACTTCATGTCCTAGTTTTGTAAAACCTTTAGACCAAGATGCTAGGTGTTGGGATTTTGCATCTCCTAAATAACATATTTTTAACTTTTTCTTCTTCATATAATTATTCAATCTCTTCAAAATTTTTTATTTCTTGTACTATTCTTTGTAAATTCTCTCTACTCAAATGAGGCCCTATGGGCAAGGACAAAACTTCTTCTGCAGCAATTTCCACTTCAGGAAAATCGCCTTTTCCATATCCCAAATTCTTGAAAGCAGGCATTAAATGTAATGGAACAGGATAAAAAATACAAGTATCAATTTCTTTTTGCTTTAAATATTCAGACAATGCTTTTCTATTTTTTGATCTTATTGTATATTGATGATAGGAGTGTTTAACTTCTAGATTCTTTTTAGGTACTTTTATTCCAGGAATATTAGCAAGTTCCTTATCATAATAAGAGGCATTTTCTTCTCTTTTTGAATTCCATTCTCCCAACTTCCCAATATATTTTAACATCAATGCAGCTGTAAGTTCATTCATCCTGTAATTCAATCCAGTTGTATTGCTAATGTATTTTGGACCAACAACAGGAATCCCATTATTTATTTTCTCTCTTAATTTATTAGCAATTTCATCATTATTAGTTAAAATCACACCACCTTCACCAAATGCTCCAAGATTTTTTGCAGGGTATAAAGAAAAACAACCAACATCTCCAATAGCACCAACAGAATTTCCCCTATATTCAGCTAAAATGGATTGTGCAGCATCTTCTATTACGTAGATTCCATGTTTTTTAGCAATCTCAGTTATTTTATCCATATTTATTGGATGTCCAAATAAGTGAACAGGCATTATAGCCTTAGTTTTTTCAGTTATCTTTTTTTCTATCTGATCTACATCCATGTTAAATGTATTATCAATATCAACGTAAACTGGTTTAGCACCAGCAGTAGCAATTGTATTTGATGTTGCTATGAATGTAAAAGGAGTAGTTATCACCTCATCACCTTCCTTTATACCCAAAGCCAAAAGAGATGCATGTAATGCAGCAGTACCAGAAGAAACAGCTATCGCATGTTTAGCATTATGGAGCTTAGCAAACTCATCTTCTAATTGCTTAACACTTTTATTCATAATAAATCTGGAATTTTCAAAAACATCTAGGAAAGCCTCTATTGCTTGCTCTTTAAAAGGAGCATACTGCCATTTAAGGTCCAAAAAAGGAATTTTCATCCTTGTTTCCCTCCTTCAATTATTTTTATTGGGTTTCCTACAGCCACACAACCAGAGGGGATATCTTTGTTAACTAAGCTACAAGCTCCAATAATTGCCCTATCACCTATCGTGACACCTCTTAAAACCACAGTGTTTGCTCCAATAAAAACATTATTCCCAATTTTTACCTCGGATCTATCAACATGAGTGTAATTTTCATAATCTTTTTCTAGGTTTTGAGAAGACCATCTAACAGAATCATGGGTATAAATATGAACTCCTGAAGCAATGCTACAATGTTCTCCTATTTCCAACCCACCACTACCATCAATAAATGTGAAATATCCAATCCAAGTATCCTTTCCTATTTTTGGATTTCCTGAAATTATGCAAAAATCATTAAATTCAACCCCAACCCTATTTGGCCCCTTCCTAATCTTGGGAGATTCTTCTTCACCCAATGCCTCAACGGCTATTTCCAAGGCCTTAAGCCCATCAGCACCACTAACTTGAGGAACCTCATCATCAGAGATAGATTTCAGAAAGGATTCAATTTCAACTCTAAGGGGTTCCTCTTTTCTATCAACTTCTATTTTCCGATTAATAGAATCACCAAATTTAGAAACATACTCATTAAATGTCTTAAAAGAAGAAGATAAATTCTCAGAGCGATGTAACATAATCTCCTGTTTAATGTAATCAATCTCAAGATGTCCAAGAGTTCCAGTCAAGGAAAGCGTCCTTATCTTTGTAGGTGTTATCCAATTAACTTGAGAAACGCAACCGGTTCCACCATAATCAATCAAGATTTCCGCCGAGTCTATTCTTCCGTCCTTGTTTGTTCTAGCCTTATGACAATTAACCGAAACAGGTGTCTTTCCCAGAAGATAATTAAAAAGATCTATGTCATGCACAGCAAGATCTGTTATTACATTGCTTTCTTGGATATTCTTAGGATATCCTCCAACTCTCCTAGCCACAACAGATATTATCTCACCAATTTCTCCAGAATCTAAAACTTCCTTTAGTTTCCTTATTACTGGATTAAAACGTTCAATATGGCCGACCATGATTTTAACATTTTTTTCCTTTGCAGCATTTATCAAAGACCGAGCCTCTTCAACAGTTTCAGTTATTGGCTTCTCAATCAAGAGGTGCTTCCCTCTTTTTATGATTTCTAAGGCAACTTTATAGTGGTATTTAGAAGGAACCACGACAGATACAGCATCTATGTCTTCCTTATCTAACATTTCAATATAAGACTCATAAAACTTACAACCATATTCTTCTGCAATAGATTTTTTCTCCAAATCTACATCAGATAAAGCTACAAGATTAGCACCAAGAATTTCACTGTAATTTCTAGCATGATGTCTTCCCATATTACCTGCTCCAATCACTGCAACTTTTATCATAAAACTATAAAGCTAGGACCCATTTTTAAAGTTAATTGCAGTCATAGATAAAATCAATTTAAGTTAGGTCTTTTTCATTTAAACAGGTTTTTATACCAGTCACAGGTTGTTTTAATCCCTTCTTCAAAAGAAATTTTTGGCTCAAAATTCAATAAGCCCCTAGCAAGATTTATATCTGCAAAATGTCTAAGAACATCTCCCGGCCTTTCAGGCCCATGGATTATTTTTCCCTTATAATCTGGAAATTCTTTTACAACGCATTTTACAATATAATTTATCGTTAATTCTCTTCCTGCAGCCACATTAATAACCTTGCCTGAAAGATTATCTAACTTTCCAAACTCTACAGCAGCTCTTGCTACATCCTTAACAAAAGTCCAATCTCTAGTTTGTTCACCATTTCCATAAATTATAATATCTTCATTTTTCAATATTTTCTTAATAGCGATTGGAATTATACCCGCAAAATTATCAGAATTTTGTCTTGGGCCATAATTATTAAAAGGCCTCAATATCGAGATTGGCAATTTAAATGTCCTGACATACGAATTTACAATTAAATCTCCTGCCGCCTTACTTGCTGCATAAGGAGTCTCTACTTTTAATGGATGTTCTTCATTCATTGGAACTACTATCGCGCTTCCATAAGATTCTGATGAAGAGAAATGTATCAGTTTTTTAAATAAACCCTTTCTTAATAATTCACAAACATTAGTCACTATTTTTATATTTTCAATTGTACTATCTAAGGGATACTCTAATGAAGCAGGCAGAGGAATCATTGCAAGATTATAAACAACATCAGCATTCTCCTTTTCAAGAACTCTCTTTAGTATATTATAATCAGAAGCATCAGAGTGATAAACTTTTATTTTAGCAAAATTCTTTTTAGCTTCATCCAAGTTATTTTCTCTGCCCAGAAAAAAATTATCCACTATGCTAATACACTCTGGCTTTTCTTTAATTAACTCATCTACTAAATGGCTTCCAATAAAACCAGCGCCCCCAATTACTACAATTCTCTTATTTTCTAAACTCATTAAATTTTTCACCACTCACTACTTTATAAAATTATCTTCATTCAAAGCCACTATTATCAGTAGAATTATAGTCTGTTGTATTTTCGTTTATATGATTCAAACTTTTCAAGGAGTATTGCCTCTTCTTCTAAACTTACAGCCTTGAAAGATTCCTTCGATATAACTTCTTCAAATTCTTCTTTTCCACCTTCAAGAAGATGTACACTTTCAACCATAAGTTGTTGTTCTAAATTTTGTATTCTAAGCAAGATATCCAGCATGGTATCATCTTCAAAAACATTTATCTCCTTTTTGATTATAATCTTACCTTTGTCCACATATTTATCAATAAGGTGACAACTTACTCCTTGTTTATAGTCTTTAAGAACCGCCCATTTTAAATTATCAAGTCCCCTATTCTCAGGAAGCATTCCTGGGTGCATATTAAGAACACCCACTTTAAAAGCATTAATAATGTTTTCTTTGAGTATTCTTGCTCCCAGGATTATCCCTAAATCAAGATCATATTTTTTTATAAGCTCTTCACAAGTTTCTCCATTATGTACAACAACATGGTAAGGAACATTCAGCTGTTCTGCTATTTTTTTTGGATGAGTATAAACAAGCTCCTTTGGAGAGATCCGTATCTTTGATTGATAAAATTTAAGTTCTACAGGGTCCGCCGCAAGAATACAATCTATTTTGATATTACTAAGAAAAAGATTTAAAAGTCCTTCCTGAGTTTTTTTGTGCTCAAAATTGTAAGCAAATACACCTATTTTCATAATTGCTCCTCATTGTTTGGATATATAAATGTTCTCTGCATTTTTCCAAAATTCTTTATTTCATCAACAATTCTATCAATATCAGTTTTCTCAAGTTCATAATATAAAGGTAAAGCGATAGATTTTTTATAAACTTCAATAGATTTAGTACAATCTGATGGCGTGTTATAAACAGGTTGAATACAACAAGAGTAGGTTCCAATTTGAGCATAAATTCCCTTTTCTTTCAAGTATAATATAAGTTTATCTCTCAATGAAGAATCATTTAGGGTACATACATATGATTGGTAAACATGACCACATTTCTTTGAAACAAAAGGAGGATTCAGCACATCAATTTCTTTCAATTTTTGATTGTAATAATCAACAAGTTCTTTTCTTTTAGCAAGAACTTGGTCATATTTTTTAAGCTGAGCAAGTAAGATTCCAGATTGAATATCGCTCAATTTATAATTATATCCAAGCTCGGTAAAAACCGGAATGTCTAATCCTTGTTTTTCTTGTCTTGAATATGCCGATTCTTGCCCAAAAGAGGCGAGCCGTTTAGCAAGCGCATAATCTTTTTCTTCCTTTAATACTAACAATCCACCTTCACCACTAGTAATATTTTTCCTAGCATGGAATGAAAAGCAAGCAGCATCTCCAAATGTTCCAGAGTATTTACCATCATAAGTCGCACCAATTGCACAAGCACAATCTTCAATAAGTTTTAGATTATGTTTTTTAGCAATCTCAACCACCTTACCCATATCACACATTTGACCAAAAATATGAACACAAATTATTGCTTTTGTTTTATTTGTTATCTTCCTCTCAAGGTCTTCGGTATCTATATTATAAGTATCAGAATTAACATCAACAAAAACAGGAGTTGCACCAACATATTTTATAGAATGGGAAGATGCAGGGAAACTATAATCTGAAACAAGAACTTCATCTTCTTTACCTATGCCAAACAAAATTAATGAAAGATGTAACGCAGAGGTACAGTTACTTACAGGAATGGCATGTTTAAATCCATATTTATTTTCCATTTTTTTACCAAGTTCTTCCGATTTAGGACCAAAACCAGCAACCCACCCACTTGAGAAGGTCTCCTTTACAGATTTTAATTCTTCCTCGCCCAACCATGGTTTAGCTAAAGGGATTTTATTAATACGACTTATATTATTTGAATCTATTTTCATTTTCCCTTTCCCTTTTCTTGTATGCCATAAAGAATAATCACATTTTTTAAAAGCATGGCAATAGTCATAGGGCCAACACCCCCAGGAACAGGAGTAATATATCCAGCAACCTTCTTTGCTTCCTCAAAGTCAACATCTCCTTTAAGGCCATCAGATGTTTTAGTTATTCCAACATCAATAACAATAGCTCCCTCTTTTATCATATCTGCTTTTATTAAGCTTGGACTTCCTGCAGCTGCTATGATTATATCCGCATTTTTTGTATGTTCAGCCAGGTTCAAAGTTTTTGTATGACAAACGGTAACTGTTGCATTTTCTTTTAATAACGCATGAACAACAGGCTTGCCAACAATTTTACTTCTCCCTACAACTACCGCATGTTTTCCTGAGATATTTATTCCGGTAGAACGGATAAATTCTATACAAGCTTTAGCCGTCGCAGGAATAATAATTTCATCATCGATAACTAAACGACCAAGGTTAAATGGCGTAAACCCATCAACATCTTTAAGGGAATCAACAGAATTTATCACAATGTTTTCATCTATATGTTCTGGAAGAGGGAGTTGTACAAGTATTCCAGTAACTTCAGAATCCAAGTTTAATTTTTCAATAACACTCAGAACTTCTTTTTGTTCAATATCTTCTGGAAACTTTATAAGATCAAAATCTATTCCTGTTTTTTTACATTCTCTCTCTTTTATTCCAACATAAATCTCAGAGGCTGGATTATTTCCAACTATGAGAACAGTTAATTTTGTTTTTATGTTCTTATTTTGTATTTCTTCTTTTAGTTCAGCAATTATAGGTTCAGCAAGCCTTTTCCCATCAAGAATTTTATAATTTGTTTCTTCATCCATTTTTACAGACCTTCATGAATTTTTCCTCTGTGATAATATAATCTATTTTTTGATCATGTTCTTCAGGATTTATTTCAGGTAAAAATTGAATTTCATAAGCTAAACAAATAGTTTTCATACTATTATTTGAAGAAAGGAATCTATCAAAATAGCCTTTTCCCATTCCAACCCTATTTCCATTACAATCAACTGCAACACAAGGAACAATTAACAAATTGATTTCTTTTGGGGAAACCACAAGGCATTCTTGAATAGGTTCCAAAATACCGTATTTTCCCATTTCCAAATCTTCAAAAGTTTTAATCTCTCTAAATTCTAAATCATCATTAACTATCTTTGGAACACTTATGCACTTGTTAGTCTTTAAAAGTTCTAAAATAAGTTCATTTGTAGAAATTTCTTTTCCATTAGAAACATAAATCCCTATGCTTTCAGATTGTTTGATAAGTTCGTGGGCAAGGAGTTTAGAATAAATTAATTTAGAGCTTTGAACCCAGGACTTAGTATCAAGTTCATTCCTTTTTTGGAGGATCTTCCTCCTTATGAGGGCCTTAGTTGTTCCTTGTTCCATCATTATTTAGATTAATCTTAACAATTATGGCTCTTTCCTTAGATATATAAATGTTCTTAAACCAGCAATTTCAAGTTTTAATATGGTAAAAAAGATATGTTTTTTTTCAGCAGGATTTGCCTTCAATAGATTGAATAGAATGAGATTTTATGAAAAAGCACTTCCAAAGGATGCTAAAATTTTTCTATTTACCACAGACAGATGGGATAATAAGGGAAAAGAAACTTATCAATTCAAATGGACAGGATTGAAAAGAACAAAAATAATTACAGCAAAATACAATTACACACTTCCTCTTCAATTGAGAAAGTTTTGCAGGAAAAATAAAATAGATAGAATTGTTAATATTGGGAATCGGGCATCTCTAGCTTTATTCTTCTTAGCAACATTATTTATCAAAACAGAGTACATTTTCAATTTAATGGGATGGGTGCCTAAGGAAAGTGAAATGCTCAGGAATAAAAATTCAAGAGAAATAAAAGACTTTTTCTTCTTCTATTTTTTCTCACTATTTGCCAAGAAAATAACTCCAAATGATTACGGAGTAACTAAATGGTTTAGGGGAAAGAACAAGCCCATATTTTTTAAATTATTTCCTAAACCTGTGTCTTACTTACCACCCCCAGTAGATACAGATACATTCTATCCAAAAAATAAAATAAAAGCAAGAAAAAAACTTAAGATTCCTAAAAATAAGAAAGTTATTATCTTTGTTGGGAGAGTTAAGAAAAGAAAAGGCGCAGACGTCTTATTAGAATTAATAAAAAGAAACAAAGATATTTTATTTATAGTAATAGGAAAATCAGAAGATAGTGAATTTGAAAAACTCAGAAAGATACAAAAAAACATACTATATTTCGAAAAAATAAATCCAGAGGATTTATTAGATTATTATGGGGTTGCAGACTTCGGATTCCTATTCCAAAGAATCCGCGGTTCAGGGTTAGGGCAAACAGCACACGAAGCTTTAGCATGCGGAATACCCACAATAGCTCCTTGCGTAGAAACAAAAGAGAAATCCAAGGCATTATACCAAATTCCACCAAACGGTGTAATTAATGGAGATTTTATTTATAATTTACAATATGCCACAGAAAAATCAGAAAAAATAATACATGAATATTTTAAAAAATCTAAAAAAGAAAGAGACAAATTATCAAAAATTGCCAGAGAATATGCAATAAAAAATTATTCAAATAAGGCTTGGATGAAACCACACGCAAGGGAATATTTGGAATAAATTATAATTTTTTAAATACATAATGCAGGTGTATTTCTTTAATGCCTTTAGGAACTTGCTCTACAAATTTTAATCCTGTATTTCTCTCTATCAATTTCTTTTGATTTTTTGGAGTTGCAAAATAAGTGTAAACCTTGCCAAAATTAATATTTTTCTCAGGCTTATACTTTGAAAATAATTTTCCTTCTTTTAAACTTCTCAATAACAATCCAGGCCTAAATTTAAATAATAATGATAAGGGGTTGTGAGAACTATAAACAAAATAACCTCCATTTTTTAAAACCCTATTTATCTCTTTCAATGCAACCACTCTTTTATTTTCAGGATAAATATAATCCAACCCATTAAATGAGAAGAACACGACATCAAACTCAGAATCCTTGTATTTTAAATTACAAGCATCTCCTTCTTCAAAAGGGATTCCAGGATATATTTTCTTAGCTTTTTTAACCATGTCTTCAACAATCTCAACTCCAAGAACATCTAGACCCTTATCCGCAAGATATTTAGTGGTTCTTCCACATCCGCATCCAAGGTCTAAAATTTTTCCAGAAAAATATTTTTCAATTAAAAGCTTTTCAACATCTTTTATCTTAGTCAATTTTGAATAATGTTCAACAGACTTTTCACCCTCATAAGTTTCTATATTTACTTGATGAAGGTCCTTTGAATTTTCCATATTTATTTCTAATTTGACTAAAAATACAATCTTTTTAAAGGTGACTCTAAACACTAATCTTCAAATTTCTTTCCTCTAATTGTCTTATTAAGGTTCCAAAAAAAGTTAGAATTTCTTACAATTTTTCTTCCAATTGCCTTAAAAAACGGATAATCTTTTTTGAAGTAAACAACTTCTCCAAAACTTTCTTTAAATTTATTTACATATTCCAGATTTTCCCTAATTTTTATAGCATACCCTCCTAAATCAAATGTTTTATATCCTTTATTCTTATAATACTTGAATATATTCCAATAAAGTAAATCATTAGGCCTTTCATAAGAATCTTCCTTCAAAAATGCATTTGTCATTGTCCTAGGAACATTTTTATCATAGAGGTCTATAAACCAAGTAATATTAATCGCTATAATCTTTCCTTCCTTTTTACAGACAAATAATTTGTCAGACCATTCTTTTAATTTTTCTAAAGGGTGCGCCAAAGTACCATTCCTTTCTCTAGTTTCTTTATAGACCTTATAGGCATCAACCCATTCATCAGATTCTTCAATAATTAATCCCCTCTTTATCGCTTTTCTAATGCCTGTTCTAACAGTCTTTTTCAAATTTTGAAATATTTCATCTTCACTTTTATCTAAATCAACTATTACAGTAGCATTTATATCTTTCATTTTAAAATTTCATCAATTTTTTTATTTTCTTCAAGTTTTATGAACCTAACATAAATTGGAGTAGAAAGTCTAGGGAACAAATCTGCAAGATTATCATTAAGAAATCTAGTTATTTTATGTAATGATCTTGGAAGAATTCTTGGAGGAAGAAATGCTTTTGATTTTATTTCTTCAATCTTCAAATTATTTTCTTTTGCTATTTCTTTTACTTCACTATATTTAAACAAATTATAATATTTAACTTTCCCAGTCATCAATTTTATTTTTGTAGGAAAATACGAAAGAGAATGTTTATTCGGAAAATCAACTATTATCGAGCCCCCAGGTTTAACAACCCTAGTCATTTCACTTATTGCCTTTTTATAATAAGGAGTATGGCACGTAAATCTCGAAGTAATCGCAACAGAAAACATATTATTTTTGTAAGGAATCTTTTCAGCACTAGCAGTTTTTAAAATTGCTTTTGGAAATCTTTTCTTTGCCTTTTTTAACATATCTTTAGAAATATCCACACCATAAATAATTCTCTTTTCATAATGTGGAAAAACCCTTCCAGTTCCACAAGCAACATCTAATATTCTACCTTTCTCAGATTTTTTCAAGAAGCTCGTTACTATTTCAGTTTCTCTTTCAAAAATATCTTTTTCTCTAGCATCTTTTAATCTAATATCGTCATATTCTTCTGCAAGTTTGCCAAAATACCTTTTATCTAGACCTTTTTTTACTTTTTCTTTTTCCATTTGATAAACATATTTATTTTTTTTATGAGTATTAATAGATTAAGGACGCTTAAAAAGATGATTGCTATCTTTATTTGGTTAAATATAACTAAAAAGAAGAAAAATGTAAAAGATCCATCGATAGCAAGGAAAGAATAAAAATGCCTAAAAAGACCTTTTTTACTATGCACAATTTTCATTTTATCAAAATCCATATCTCTAAGGTTTAATGTATCAACAAGAAATGTTGCAATTATTGATAAAAACCCACATAAACCAATAAGAAAAATTAAAATTTCATTTGATTTCAAATAATAAGGGATTGTTATTGCTAACAAAAATAATGCAGAAGTTAGATAATGCAAGGCCCTATCTATTTTTCTCCATTTAAGAGAAAATTCTTTTCTATATCTTGCCAGTTTTCCATCAACATAATCAAACAAGAAAATAAATTGATATATTGTTAAAAAGATGATTGCGTACAGATAATTTCCAAATAATAAAACAACTCCTGTGATAATTGCAAATAAAATTCTAGCAAATAAAAGGTGCAATGGTTTAACCTTGCTATCTTTTAAAAAATTAAATAAAATTTTCTCAGTAACATATCTTAGAAATTTTGTTTTGTGCATTTCTTTATCCTTTCTAAATTAACTTAGTTTTAAGAATCACCTGTCTTCCAACTTTATGTTTTAAAGTTCTTCCTTCCAAAACCTTAAATCCTTCTTTATCTAATATCTTCTTCATTTCAGCAATAGAATATTGATATATTTTATAACCTGTTGGATTAAATAATAATTTATAAAAAATACTTGAAATTTTTCTAATCATGCTTTTTTCTTCCATATCAAATATTAAAAATCCATTTGATTTTAAGACCCTCTTTACTTCTTTCATAGCTTTGCTCAAATCTTTTTCATCAAGGTGATTCCAGACACGCATTGTCACAACTTTATCAAATGTTTTATTCTTAAAAGGCATTTCAAACATGTCTGCATGAATACATTTAGAACTTGGATTCTTACTATGTGCTATTTCCAACATTCTCTCAGAAGTATCAATTGCAGTGACTTTTCCAAGGTATTTGGTGAAAAAACCAGAACTACATCCTAATTCAAGAACATTTTCCTTTTCCTTTTTATCTAATAAATCTAAGAAATATTTCAATTCCAAAGCCCTTTTTCTTCTCCGATATTCAGTAGCTTCCCTCTGTTTGTCATATGTGCCAGTAACGTGTTTTTTCCTATAATATTCCGTAAATTTTTGAGTATCCTTGCTTTTCATTTTTTAGCTAAAATAACTTAATTTTTAAATATTTCTGTACACAAATCTTTAATAACTTCATTCAAGGAAGATTTTTATGAAAATAGCCCATGTAGGTCCTGAATTCTACCCTGCAATAGGAGGCGTTGGTCAGGTTATGAGAGAATTAGCCGTAAGACAAGTTAATGAAGGCAATGAGGTGCATATTTTTGTTCCTGCCTGGGATAAGGAAAATAGACTTCCCGCAGGCCATGAGGTTATCGATGGGATACATGTTCATAGATGTAAATATTGGTTTAAAGCAGGCAATTTTTCAACATTTTGGCCTTCTTTATTTTCAAAATTATTAAAGGGAAAATTTGATGTAATCCATAGCCATTTATTTGCCCACCCTCATTTTATATTTTCTGCATTAGTTTCTAAAATAAGGAAAATACCTCATTTTCATACAACTCATTGTCCTTGGTCGGATGCACCCCGCCCATTATCTGGAAAACTAGGATTAATTTTAAGTTATAATATTTTTTCAAGACTAGCATTAAAAGCAACAACTAAGCTAATCGCAATAACGCCTTGGGAAAAGAGCTTTATGAAAAAAGTAGGGGCCAAACCAGAACAAATAGTTGTTTTACCAAATGGGATGGCAAAAATATTTTTTTCAAAAATAAAAAATAACGACTTCAAGAAAAAACACAAAATCAAGGGGAAATTAGCCTTATTTTTTGGAAGACTTAGCTTTACAAAAGCGCCAGACAAGTTTGTAGAAATAGCAAAATTAATTTTAAAGGAGAGAAAGGACATCACATTTGTCTTAAGAGGTCCTGATGAAGGATTAAAAGCGAAAGTAGAAAAGATGATTCAGAATGAACCTAAAATAATTCTTTTATCTGAAACCAGAGATAGAAATGAAATAGCCAAAATGTATCAGGCTGCAGATATCTATGTCCTTTCTAGCTACAGGGAAGGTCTACCTTTAACATTATTTGAGGCAATGGCTTCTGGACTCCCAGTAGTTGCAAGTCCTGTAAATGGAGTTCCTTACGAGATTAAAGAACCTGAAAATGGATTTCTTGTAAAATTTGGAGATAATCAGAAATTCAAAACAAGAATTCTAGAAATTTTAGACAACAAAGCATTAGCAACAAAAATTTCTAAGAATAATATAAAAAGATCTAAGGAATATGACTGGGATATTATTTCTAAAAAAACTCTTAAATTATATAAAGATTTTAAAAAATGATAAGCATAATAATAACCGCATTTAAGGAACCGAAGACAATTGGAAAGGCAATAATTGAAATCGCAACCCAAGAACTTCCAAAACATGAAATAATTGTAACCGCCCCAGATGATGAAACTATAAATGAAGGAAAGAAATTAAAAAAAAGATTCAAAAACTTAAGGTTTATCAAGGATGCTGGAAACGGAAAGCCAGCAGCATTAAATCTTGTAGTCCCACAAACAAAAGGAACAATTTTAATTTTAACAGATGGAGATATTCATATAGGAAAAAATTCAATTCCCTTAATGTTAAATCATTTCAAAGATAAAAAGGTCGGAGCTGTTACAGGAAATCCAATTTCCCTTGATTCTAAAAAGAACAAATACGGATTTTGGGCATATTTACTTACAAATATAGCAAATGAAAGAAGAAAGAGGGCATCAAAATTAAAGAAAAGATTTTTTTGCTCTGGTTATTTATTTGCCATCAAAAAAAGTCTTTTTCCTAAACTTCAAGAAGACATTCTTTCAGAGGATGGATTTATCTCACATAATGTTTATGCAAATAGGCATAAAATAGCTTATTCTCCTGAGTCTAAGGCTTTTATAAAATACCCAAATAATTTTGAAGATTGGATAAAACAAAAAAGAAGAAGTGCTGGAGGATATAATCAAATAAAAAATTTAATTGACATAGAAATAAGGTCTTTTAAAAAAGAATCTTTAGGAGGATTAGAATTTTTTAAATATCTATCCAATGTAAAAGAATCATTCTGGCTTTTCCAGCTATTTGTTTCTAGAATTTATTTATGGTTTATCATAAGGAGAGATATAGATATAAGAAAAAAAAGCCATAAAGATATCTGGCTAAGGGTTGAGAGCACAAAATAATATAATATAAAAACAAAGATAATTTAAGATTATATATGAATAAAGAGAAAATAAAAAACTGGTTAAAAAACAAGCACAATCTAATTTTTGTAGCAATTCTAGCTCTAGGGATTATTATTAGACTTTATTATTTTATATTAACTAAAAGTCAACCCCTCTGGTGGGATGAAGCAGATTACCTTGCATATGCAAAAAATCTTGCTGGATTTGATATAAGTTGGATAGTAACTGCAAAACACAATTCTCTTTATCCTTTCTTGATAGCTGCAATTTTCAAGGTGGGATTAGGAGAAATTACAGCAAAATTCTTATTTCAATTCATCCCATCCACATTATCTGTAATAATAATTTATTTCCTAGCAAAAGAGATGTACAAAGATTTAAGGATAGCTGCGATTGCTTCATTTCTAATGTCTGTTTTCTGGATTAGCTTGTTTAACACAGCAAGATTCCACATAGATATTCTAGGATTTTTCTTCGGTCTTTTAGCTTTGTATGTATTCTGGAAAGGTTATGAAAAAAAAGAAAAAATATTTGGCCTAGCTTCAAGATGGGCAATCCCCCTTTCTGCAGTCTTAATTATTTTATCATATGCAGTAAGAAGAGGATATTTCTTATTTGGACTTTTCATTTTAATTTATGTAGTAATAACAAAAAACTGGAAGTCCTTAATCAAAGACAAATACAATTGGACTGGCTTAGTTATAGGAATAGTTTTATTCTTTTTTATTGAAAATACAATCTTTAGTTCAGAAATTACAGCTATTGGCGGACAATATTTCCATGAGGAACTCCCAATAAACTTTTTACCTTTAGGAATTTTTGAATCATTCTTTAAAATTGGAGGAACATTTAACTTTTCAGCTTATTATTTAGCATGGGCAGGATTATTGTTAATAATTGGGACACTTGCTCTTTCTTTAGGACATATAAGAAAAAGCAAAGGAAAACTTAAGTCAGATTTATTCAATTTTCTAATTATCTTAATTACTTTGGCGTTTTTTATTATTGTTTTGAGAACAGAAGCCAATTTAGGAGAACCTAGATGGTATCTCCCCATGGCATTTTCCGCATTCGTTTGTATCGCAAGGTCTACTATTTTTATTGTAGATTTTGTTAAGGGCCATCATAAAACTATTTCAGTTATTTTATTATTAGTATTAATCCTACCTATTGGATATTATCAATTAAACTCATCCAATGATTTAATAGAAAAAAAAGTTAATAGCTTTTCAGGAATCAAAGATTCTAGTTTACTTTTGAAAGAAATATCAAACAAAGAAGATAAAATATTAACAATGGGACAACCACAAGTAGAATATTATTCAGAAAGGAAGACTGTACATGCAAGGAAATTTGTCGACGAAGATCAGTATTCTGAAGAACATTTCTTTAAATCAATTGAAAAATTAAAGGGAGAAGATATAAGATATGTATTAATTACTTTCTCTGAACCAGGCTACCCATCATGGATGACTACATTTAACTATAATGAAAATGGCCAAATAATTTCTTGGGAAATACCATTCATGGATACAAAAATAGATTTTGCAACAGGCCAACAACAGATATTGCAAACAAAATCATATGGTGAAATGACTTTTAATCTTATAGATGTAAAACAAGAAGTTTTTATTTATGAAATAATCAGAAATTAAATAAGAATTTTCTTCCTATCTTTCAGCCCTTAAACCCCACCCTTTCTTAGTATCTTTAACTTTAAATTTCGCAATTATTGTGCCCATTGTATTAATCATTATCCAATATGTGGATATCAACCCAATATAAAAACTATGTTTCCAAGATTTTAAAAGTATATAATAAATTGCAGGTAAATAATAACCAGTTAGTGATAAGTCCATTGTTCCATCGTCCTTTAATTGGCTCCTCGCCATAGCAGTTCTTATTTTCTGTTTCCAGATATCTATTATCTTTATTTTATTATATGTTGCAACCATTCTAGGTATATTTTCAGAATCGAATATGGCTATCTTTTTCCCTTGTTCCATAATATCTTTTGTTCTTTCAAAATCATCACCAAGAGATACGTTTTTTTTATATAGATCTTTTATAAAAATATTAGTTAAAAACATAGTAGGATTTTTCAAGAGGAGTTTTCCATTAATTTTGTAAGTAAGTTTTTCTTTTTGAAATTTGAGCCAAAAATAAGTGCTATATGCAACCATCTTATAACCCATATTACCATTTCTAATTTTTTCTTTATCCCATTCTACTGGAAAAGATTCAGCAATGCCTCCAATTTCAGAGTCTTCAAAAATTTCCAGAAATTTTTTCAAAGTTGGCCCATCTTTCACATTAAAAATCCAGTCTGCATCATTTATTATTATTATTTCGCCTTTTGATTTTTCAATTATTTCATTTATAACAGCAGGTTTACCAGACCTTAAATTTAGTTTATAATATTTTATCTTATTGGTTTTCTTCATAAATTCAATTACAATTTCTTCAGTTTTATCAGTACATCCATCCAATCCAAGAATTATCTCATAATTTTTATAAGGCAAATTAATAAGATTATTCAGAGTTTTTTTGATTGTTTTTTCTTCATTATGTGCTGCAATCAAAAAAGAAACGCTTTTCGCTTTCATTTTATAACCTTTAATTTAAAAATAATTTGCGAAACAGGCAGAATTTTACATAAAACGAGCTCTGTTAGAAGATGAGATAAGTTTAATATTGGATTTAATAGGGGATTTAACCACAACTGATTAATTCTAGTAGCTGTAAACTTTTTCTCTAAAACCTTAAAATTGACATTTTTAGAATAATATTTTGGATCTTTATCTTCATAGTAAATAAAAAGTGCAGAACTAAAATAATTCTTATGGGTTAAATCTCCATAAGCAGTAAAATGGCTCCAATGTGGAACACCTATTATAATTAACGCTCCTGGTTTAGCTATTCTCCACATTTCTTCAACAATTTTCAATGGGTTTTCCAGATGCTCTAATACGTGATGCATCTCAATAACATCAAAGGTGTTTTCCTTAAATGGATAAGGAATTTTAGTCAAGTCATGAATAACATCAACACCATTTAGTTTTTTAATATCTAAATTAACATACCCTGGTTTTATATCTAGCCCACATCCTAAATGCAATTTTTTTCTTTCCATTTTTTTCATTTTGGTATAAACCCTATAATTTTATCATAAACCTTTATAAATCTTTTAAATGGAGAATTTAATATCCTAAGTCTTAGAATGCCCATAACCATCCAAGGACCAGCATTCCAAAAATTTATTTTAGCATATTCCCTATCATACCAATTTGTTGGGATTGCTTTAATTTTAAATTTTTGTTTCTTAAAATTATACAATAAATCAACATCAAAAGCCCACTGAGACATGCTTAGTTTTGGTAGGACCTTTCTTAATGAATCACTTTTAAACAATTTAGCGCCACATTGAGTATCTGAAAATGGAAGAAAAATAATGCTCCTTATTACAAAATTAAACATTTTTCTGGCAATTATTCTTTGAGTAGTTGGTTTAGGAAAAAGATTAGACCCACTTAGATATCTATTTGCAATTATCCCATGAGCATTTCCTATATTTTGAATTAACTTCCAGTATTCTTCTGCAGGAGTAGCCAAATCAGCATCAACAAAACCAATATAATCAAAATCTTTTTCTAAAGATGTCTTAAATCCTTCTATGATGGCGTAACCCTTTCCTTTTCTTGGTAAATCAACATAATTAATGTTTTTATTTTTTTTACAATATTCAATTACAATTTCTTTTGTCCTATCTGTTGATTTATTTATAATTATGCTCAATTCATAACTGATTTTTTTTTGTTTTCTAAGATTCTCAAAATAATTAGAATAGGCCTCTAACGCCCTCCCAATTCTTTTTTCTTCATTATATGCAGGCATTATTATAGATACCTTTGGAGATTCTTGCATTAAAAATAAAGATTTAACCCTCTTTTAAATTTATATATCGTATACTTTATATATCAGGATTATAGGTTATATTATGGGAAAAGAATCATTAATTGATAAATCCATAGACAAATTATTTAGTTTAAAAAAGGAGACTTTTTTTATAATTTTAATCTTTATAATTGGATTTTTTATTAGGATTCTCACAGCATTTGGGAAGAAATTTAGTGGTGATGAAATGGTTCATGGAACCCATCTTATTGGTTTTATAAACTCAGGAAAATTGCAGATTATGGATCAATCAGCAATTTGGTTTTGGCTAGGTGATCTTTTCTTAAAAATTTTTGGAGTAAATATGTTTGGTATAAGATTTACATCAATCCTATTCGGAAGCCTTTCATTAATTCTTATTTACTTAATAGGAAAATCAATTTTTAATAAAAAAGTAGGATTAATTGCCTCAATTCTCGCCGCAATTTCTTCATATGGTACAAGTTTTATGGAAGCAAACATGGACACAACAATGACTTTTTTTGCAATATTTTCAATTTATCTATTTATTCTTTTCATAAATGAGGAGGAAACAAAATTTTTCTATTTGTCTTGGATTTCTATGGGAATTGCAGTTATGGCCAAACCAATAGCTCTTCTACTTTTAGTCGGTCTAGGATTAAGTAGTTTATATTATGAATTTAAAAAATATAAAAAAATAAATTTTAAGAGATATATCATACTAATCATTTTATTATTGATTATTTTTACTCCTGTCTTAACTTTCAATTATTTATTGTTTAAAGATAAAGGCATGGTAGATTTACAATTTTCAAGATTTACAAGAATTTCTTTTGAAACTTATGAATCAATAGCCCCAACAATTGAAAGTTTCTCTTTCCATACTTTATTTGTTGATTACGGAGCAAATAATCCTGGAATATTTGAGGCATTCTCTTATCTATCGCGCTATGAAACCTTCTTAGTCTTGTTATTTGCAGTTATAGGTCTATTTTATTTATTTAAAACAAAAAATAAATTCATTTTTCTACTTATCGCAACTTTTATTATTCCATTTTTATTTTTAGCAGGAACTTCCTTGCTCCCAAATCATTTTATTTTCACTAGTTACTATGTAACTCTCTTATCTGCCTTTGGAATATTTAAGGCATCAAATTTGTTATTAAAAAATGAAAAACACAGAAAAATACTAATCTCTTTAATTATATTAATAATTTTGATAATGACTTATGCTAAAATGATTGATTTACATTCAGGCAACATATATAACAGAAAAAATGAGCTTGGAAAACTAATTAATTTCAAAGAAGATAATATTGAAGACAATTCCTTAGTTGTATTAGATGGAAGAATTTATAGGGGGAGGACTGTTTTTATGTTTTGGGATAAAAATTATATTGAGGGCTCAATCTTTTTAGATATTCTATCAAATCAAAATAATATGCCTGGAAATACTCAGGAATTCGTAACATATTATGTTGAATGTATTCCTGATGATTGTGGTTGGGGGACAATAGATGAGCAACCAGAATTTAATGAAACAATGGAATCTTTAACACAAGAGTTCAAAAAACAATCGGAAATAGTAAAAACAATCAAAGATGGAAATGAAAATTCAATATTTAACGTCTATAAAACTACAATCCTTCTTAAATCAGAAACCCTTCCAATAGTCAGATCTACTCATCAATGGTTCTACTACCCGATTAATTATAAGCCACAAAGCAAAATTTTTGATAACTACCAAACAGACTCATTTTTTGATAAATTATTGGATCTTATAGCACACTTAATTTTATATATAGAAATTGCAATTACTTTTTTAATTTGTCTCTCTTTGTTTTATTTTTTAGAGAGAAAACAATAAAATGAAAAAAAAGAAACTTTGCATAATAATACCAATCTATAATGAAGAAAATACTCTAAGGAAATTAATTGAAAAAGTCCAAGAGGTCAATATAAATTCTATGGAGAAAGAGCTAATAGTTGTTAATGATGCAAGCTCAGATAATTCTGTTAAAATTATTGAGGAATTTATAAAAAAATATAAAAATATAAGTCTCTACCATCATAAAAACAATAGAGGAAAAGGCGCAGCCATAAGAACTGGTTTAAAACATACCAACGGAGATTTTGTAGTAATTCAAGACGGAGATTTAGAGTATAATCCTGAAGATTTTAATAGGCTATTAAAACCATTATTAGAAGGAAAGACAGAAGTTGTCTACGGGTCTAGAATGTTAGGAAATATAAGTGGTTTTAATATCTCTTCCCATTATTATGGGAATATATTTCTCACATTCATTACAAAAATATTATATGGGCAAGGGATAACAGATATGGAAACCTGTTACAAAATGATGACTGTTAGATTAGCAAAAAGTCTTAAATTAAAAGCCAATAAATTTGATATTGAGCCTGAAATTACATCCAAGATTATAAAAAAAGGCCATAAAATATTGGAAATTCCCATAAATTATAAGGCTAGAAGTTTTGAAGAGGGAAAGAAAATACATTGGAAAGACGGCATTTCAGCATTATTAACCCTAATTAAATATAGGTTTTTTAATTAAATAAGTACTTAAAAAGTCTAATTACTGATTTTTGAAATGGATAAAAAATGGACTGGCAAAATTGAAAGACCTTTAAAAATTTGGACAAATCCAACAATAACAGACGATATATACTTGCATTTCTCAGAAATTTTAAAACAGATAAAATATTATGCACCTAAAATGAATGGGACAATTTTGGATATAGGTGCTGGAAAAACACCCTATAAAAAATTTTTTAAATTTAAGAAATATATAACTTTAGAGAATTGTGATTATCCAGGAATAGACATAATGGCAGATATTACAAAAAGAATTCCCCTTAAAAAAGAGTCCATAGACAATATTGTTTGTTTCCAAGTTTTAGAACACATCAACAAGCCTGAAAAAGCGATAAATGAAATGCACAGAGTTTTAAAAAAAGGAGGCGCTTGTTTATTAACTACACATATGGCTGCACCCTTACATGGTGAGCCTTATGACTATTATAGATTTACAAAACATGGTTTAAGAGATTTATTTAAGGAATTTAAACATATTGAAATTAGAGAAAATGGAGGGGCTGCCCTATCAATTATCCAATTAATTATTTGGGGAATATCTGAAAAATTACCTTCAATTATTGCAAAACCAATTATAACCTTTTTAAACATCATTGGAAAAATTGCGGACAAGGCAGTCTATTCTCCAGTATTTACACTTAATTATTCAGTTTATGCAATTAAATAATTTTCTTAAGTCTTTCCATTTAATAGAAATATAGAGCCCCATAAAAATGCAGCAGATGAAGTAACAAAAGCCAATGAAAACTCAACTAAATTATCATGGAAGAAGAAGAACAATACGCCTTGTATTATTATAAATATAAACATTACCCAATAATTTTTTATCGTTCCTTTAGATAATTTATGTAATATGATCAAATTTGTTAATGAAAGAAGGCTGATTGCAATTGCAGGGTAAATTAAAATTACAGCACTCTCAACAATAAATCTTCCAGCATAAATTCTAATTAATAAATCAGAAAAGAAATAAATTATTATTAATGCAACAACAAGAGCAAAACAAAGAAGGAAAAAAGCATTTCCAAGAACATTATCTGATTTCTTCTTAGATTCTGTAGCTAACGGAAACATGGCTTTTGAAATAGCAAGAGTTCCAAAATAAATTATTTTCGAGATAGTAGAAGAAATAGCATAAAAGCCAGCTACTTCAGGAGAAAAGAAAAATCTTGCGAAAATCACATCTAAACTTAGAAACAAAATAATAGCCAACATTGATATCAAAACAGGTTTGGTATATCCATAAATATTAGTTGTTTTTGATTTAATTTCTTTATGTTTTATAGTTTTTCTTAATACAAATAAAGAAGCCAAAAGAGAAATAAATATACCAATAATTGTAGCTAAAACAGCACCGAAAACCATCCATCCAATAAAAACAAAGAAAATAGCTAAAACCAATTTAACAAGAGATTCTAATATCATATTCCACCCAAGAGACACAAATTTTTTCTTTCCTTGTAAAAATCCTCGCCCTATCGGCAACAAAAATGAAGCAAATAATATTGTTCCAGTTAAAGCTAGAAGATAGTATTCTATTTTAAGGAGAAAAGAAAGAAAGATCGAAATTAGTAAATATGAAATAAACATAATGAATGAAATTTTAGACGCTTTTTTCATAGATTTTTTCAAAATATTTTTAAGTTTCCCCTCATTTTTCTCTTCAGTAGTATATTTAGAAATTATAGTTTGAATAGATTCTGTAAAAACTCCAAAAATATACATTATGGAATATAAAACAACTAAAATACCATATTCTGCAACAGGCAGCATTCTTGCCATAGCAAAATGAAAGAAATAATTTAAAGCAAAGAAAATATTAATTGTGATTAATAAAGTAATACTTGCCTTCCAGACACTTTTATTTATTTTAACTTTCATGTAAATATTCCCCCACTAAACAAAATAAAACCTATCAAAATTATCATTATTTGAAAAGCCCAAATTAAATAAACAGCTCTTTTTTCAGTAGATTCCCAACCCATTTTTTTCATAAGCAATATTGCTACATGATTTAAGCTATAAATTTTAGGATATTTTAAATCAAGACTTCCTCGTTCATTAGGTTTTCCAAATGACTGTTTAATAAGGCCACCTCTCAATTTTAATCCTGTTTCAATTATATATGGGATAAAAAAGAATAATGCAATTTTTTCAAAATTTCCTAAAATGGCTATGATTGCTATAAGCCCGCCAACCGCATATGTTAAAGAATCACCAGGTAAAACACTTGCAGGAAAGAAATTATAGATTAAAAAAGCAAACAATGAGGAAACCATTATTAATGAAATTATTGAAAGCCATAAGCTTCCAGTAAAATAAGAGACAATTGCTAATGCAGATAATAATAAAATTCCTTGTCCTGTTTCTAATCCATTAAATCCAGCTAAGAAATTAAAAGTTGTTGTTGCGCCAACAATTCCTAATGGGATGATTATTAGAGGATAAATTATTCCTAAATCAATAGTTCCAATAAGGGGAATGCCGACATCAGACCTTCCCGCATTTATTGCAATAAGAGGAATAGAAGAAAAAATTACAAATATTAACCTTGTTCTACGCCTCAAACCTATTTTCCACCCCAAAATATCATCTGTAAAAGCAACAAACACAATTAAGAGAATAGTGCTCATTAAAGCAAAGAGTTCAATAAAATTGGAATCCGAATTAAAAAGAAATGTATTCAATGCAATATAAACAAGCAAACCAAAAGCAAAACTAATTATTACAATAACTCCCCCTGATTCAGAAATTTCTATTTTCTCTAATTTATTAACATCCTTACCAACAAGCCCTGCCAATTTAGCTCTTTTTATCCAAGCTGGCAAAATAAACAAAGTTATAAAAAAACTTACTACAATTGGAATAATCAAAATATAATTTACCATTATGCTTTATATAGTTCTGATGGATAATCAATGTCTAGATACTCTTCTTTAAATTCGATATTTTCAGGATATTTTATTTCCCAGATTTTTATAGGCCCTCTGAGACCTTGAAAGTACAATAAATCTTTATTAATGGAAGGATTCTGAGATTTAACTTGAGAAACTAAAAAATCATCTTCTGAATGAACTAATTCAAAACCAGTGTTCTTCTCATTATATAAGTAAAGTCTAGCTAATTGAGATTTAACTGTTCTCTTGCTTAAATAAAGCAAGGCACCTTCAGGATCTATGCTTACTCCGCCTGTTTGTTGTTGTTTAGCGCCAGGAAATATAAATATCCCAGATTCTACTCCAGAGCCAAAATCTATAAACTCTGAGTCAAAAGCGTAACGTAAAGGTAATTGATATTGTTTATTTTGATAAACAAAAATTCCTATTGGTTGTTTTATTAAACCATCTTCTTTGCCCCGAGTAATTAATATTGCACCAATTCCAGCCCCCCCAGCAGGCAAAAATACCCTTCCTTGTTCGGTTTCATAAATTATATCTTCATCAATTCCAGCCCCTCCAATATAAACGTTATTTGTAAGATTCTTTGTTTCTTGAATTTGATTCCCATCCTTTTCAAATATTGGAATCGCACTTCTTCTATCAAGATTAATATCAGACCCTATAAATGAAAAAGCTCCATATTTTCCAATATCTGTAGAATCAATAAGGAAATGTGTAGTATTATGAGTATAAAGAAATTCTAAAGCCTCAAGATTATTAGTTCCAGTAAGGGCATACCTACCCATTAAATGGTTCCAATAAGATATAACATTACCTCCATCTAAAACAGTTGCTCTTTTTCCAATTGATTGTATCCAATATCCATAATCCCACCAATGTCCAAAAACAGAATTATTTGGTGTATTTTCTCTCACCCACCCCATTGCCTTTTGCCATTGTTGAGTATAAGCAGAAGGAACATAAGCAGAAGCCTGAGAATTTACATTGTTATAAAATGTATACCCTGAAAATAGGATAAGGATTACAATAATCCAAGTAATAATCGATACAAAAATTCTTGTTTCTTTCTTTTCGATTCCCTTTAATTTATAAAATAATATGACTGGGAGATAACCTAATAAAATTGAAATAGGGGGAACAAGCAACATTACAAGCCTAACCAACCCTCTTGCAGAAATTATACTTACAATAAATAAAATTAATAGGAATAAATATTCAAAATCAATTGTTTTTAATTTCTCTTCATTATTTGTTTTATGATATTTTAAATAAATAAATAAGGCCCCAATAACAAAAGCGATAATACCTGAAGCAAGAAATAAAACACTTATTAAATTTTCACCATTAAATGTACTATTGGAAGAATATCTACTATACGTCAATGAAATTAAAAGATAAGCAAATAAAACACTAATAATGGATTTATTTTTTTTATCCATTCGTTTTATTGAATAAATAAATAACAAAATGGCTGATAAAATAGCAAGAAGAAAACTTATCGGATATCCTCCGAACATAGGGCCAAAATTATTTCCCCATTCTGTAAAATAAGGTTGTCTATTTTCTGCAACAGTTTGAATAAGTCTACTTGTAGCAGGTTTTATCAAATGGTCAGATATAAGTCCTGCCCTTTCAGGAATAAACGAAAAACCAAATAAGAAACTACCTATGATACCAAGAATAATTAAAACACCTATAAGCGTTATCAGTCTATCTGGGAATTTTCTAAATCGTTTCAACCACAACATAT
>PJEL010001145.1_pt1 | contig 28015 bp, 23 predicted proteins | sample 1853271 | NCBI WGS metagenome assembly PJEL01 (sample SAMN08108733, study PRJNA415343) | Invertebrate metagenome, whole genome shotgun sequencing project. | host: Globobulimina | place: Sweden: Gullmar Fjord | collected 2015-08 | reverse complement strand
TTACATTGTAATTCTTATATTGCACATCCAATAAGATCAGCTTATTTATAGTCCAGAAATCCAGAGTAAATGTTGATAACAAATGAAAAGTGTTGCTGAGATAATCTAAAAACCACGCCTGTCGTGGTTTTTTTATTGATAATTCATACGCTACTTTTATTGGCTTATGAAGCTGTATACTCCTCTACTATGAAAGTACTTAAGTAAGCTTTTGTACTTTCATCCGTAAGCGCTATATTTTAAACTTAGTGTATACCCAAGCATTTGAAGGCAAAATATGTCGTCGGAAATATTACTAAAAAATGAGTTTGGTACTGCTGAATTATATACGCTTAGCGATGATATCAGCGCAGTGCGCTTCGTACATAGCAGCGGTGAAGGTTCGGTTAGTTTATATGGTGGTCAGGTACTAACGTGGCAACCTAAAGGTCAACAACCGGTATTCTGGCTGAGCAACGATAGTCAATATTCAACTACCGCGGCCATTCGTGGTGGTATTCCAATATGCTGGCCGTGGTTTGGCGGTGAAGTTAAATCAGTTGAGGGTAATATTGAACAGGTCAGTAACCATGGTTTTGCACGGCAAAGTCAATGGCATCTTGATGATATTGAAATATCTCAGTCACAGGTGATTATTACATTATCATTAAGTGGCATGCACTTTTCAAAGCACTGGCCAGCAGCATTTAAGTTATCGCAAAGGTTAGTATTTTCAGCACAATTTCAGCAAACATTAACCATGATTAACCTATCGGAGCAGCCAGTAGAATATACTGGCGCACTGCATAGTTACTTTTGTGTTAGTTCACCTGAGCACAGTAATATCCCATTACTTGAAAGTGCTAAGTTTGATGACAAACTTTCCGGAGAAAAAAATACTTTAGCAAAACTGGCAAATTGTGTCGGGCCCATTGACCGTATTTATCATGACAATCAACATCAGACGATTATCGATCATGGTTGGCAAAGAGAAATTAATGTCAGCAGTGACAACTGCCAACAATGGGTGCTGTGGAATCCAGGAAAAGCGGCAGTATCAATGGCAGATATGCATCAAGGTAGTGAGCAAGAATTTGTTTGCTTGGAAGCGGCGAATACCGATTGGCAAGTACTTGCTAGTCAAGAAAGCGTTAGTATCAGCCAACAAGTCATCATCATAAACCGTTAGCTATAAATCGTATTATTTATCAGAGATTATTAAAGCACAGTTTAAGCGTTTTTATTACTGTACTAATTAAAAATAACACTTTGATTTCTACCATTATTTTTTGCTTCATAAAGTGCTTTATCTGCACCTGAAATATAATCTTTTATGGTCTTATTTTTTAGCGGTAATTCACAAATACCAAAGCTCACTGTCGTGCTAAATGTGCCACTTGTGGTTGAGATAGGGAATGATATATTGGCTATTTGTTTTCTTATGCGTTCGACAATGGCTTGGGCCTGGCTTGCGGTTGTATCCGGTAACAGCATAACAAACTCTTCCCCGCCCCAGCGACCGACAATATCGATTTGACGCAAAGTTTGCGATAGTTTATCTGAGATTACCCGCAGTACATCATCACCAACTAAGTGGCCATAAGTATCGTTAATTTGTTTGAAATTATCAATATCAGCCAATACAACGGTTAGTGAAGTGTTCTTTTGCGCAATATCGTCGAAACGCCAATGAATATGGCTGCGATTTGGTAGTTGTGTTAGAAAATCTGTTTCTGAGTCTTGCACTAAACGTGACTTGAAGTAATGAATGATTTTTAAAAGCAGAATAAAAAAAACAAAAGTTACCAGAAAGAAAATAACGAACCTACTAATAAAAATTTTCCAATATTCATTTTGATCAGAAGCAGGTGGTGAAACAATAAACATTCGCCAGTTTAATTCTTGTATGGGCATTTGCGAAATAAGTAAGCCGCTTGCTGTTGTATACATCACCTCAGATGATAAGTTGATATCTGAGGTGTTATTTTTCGTAAGCGATTGGTGCCAAGGTAAATCACTCAATTTGGTGATGGCATCTTTTCTATGATGACTTTCTGTCTTCATTATATTATTTGAAGATAATGTTACCAAGTTATTGCTATCAACAAAGTAAAGCTCAAAGCCAAAGCGCTGGCTATATTCTGCAAATTTAGTGGCAAAATAGTTTAAGTCGATACCAATGCCAGTAAAACCTAAGAATTCACTATTTTTATTTAAAATTCTATTATCAAAGTACAAATGTGGATCTTCTGCATTGCCGATATCGGTAAATTGATTTCCAGGAAGCTCCTTAAGGCGATGAAACCATTCAGCATCTTTGCTGCTCAACATGGTTTCTTTAGCATTAGAGTCAAGCATTAAGTCATGTTTTTCTAAAGCAATAAAAGCCAGCATATTATAAGAAGCAGCAATTTTTTTTAGGTAGGTAATAAGGTGCTTTTTTTCAATATCGTTGCTATCTGCATAGTCGATAATAAACTGATTATTTGCCATAAAGTATGCCACATTCAAAGGTCGTATAATTTCACTAGTGACCAAAGAAAATAGCGGGGTGATCGCAGAATGTTGCTGCTTATTATGGCTATTGATGATTTCTTTAAATGTGATATATGACGTTAGAATAACAGTAACTATCGTGACGAAAAAGATAACAGCAATATAGCGGTCGAATTTATTTCCAAACTTCATTAAATATTAACAGTGCCAAGTTTTAATGCCTATAGCTTATTTATAGCGCGATTACGTGGCTTAATCCATGCTTTTGTCGCTATATAGTACCGAAAGGTTTTTTTGCTTAAAATTAAACTTAATTCACTCTTAGGTATTTATTTAAAAGCGCTTGGGTAAAACTCGTTTTTAAATAAAAACCTCGTGGCAACGTTAAAAATGGCTGGCCGTGGCGATTAAATGCCTGTGTTTTCACTTGGCTGTTGGCGGCTTTTGGCCGTAATTGCAGCACTTGCCCATGTTTGCCGTGAATATTCTCCACATTTCCTAGCACAATCATATCGGTTAATTCTTGCCAATCTAACGCTAAAAGTTGCTCTTCTTCAGGAGAGGGTGACCAAATAAATGCTGTACCAACAATACGTTCTGCTATTGGGATATCACGCTCTGATATAACAGGTACCCATAATACTCGCGCCATTTTATTGCGAATATGACTAGTTTGCCATTGTGCGCCAACTAAGCCGGTTAAGGGGGCAACGCAAACAAACGTGGTTTCTAAAGGCTTGCCTTGATAGTTTATTGGTAGCGATTTTAGCTCAATGCCTAAATGTGGAAAGTCTGGCTCGGGGCGAGAGCCCGCACTGGCACCCAAAACTTGTTCAAGTAATAGTCCAACCCAGCCTTTTTCTCGTTTTAAATCTTTTGGCACTATGATATTAAGCGATGCCGCTATTTCACCTAAGGTCATACCTGCGAGGCTTTGTGCACGATCAAGTAGTTCAGCTTCGTCTTTAGGAATACAAATGCTATTCAATGGGGTGTCTTCCAAAAAAATCTTAACGCTATTATCGTGTAATTTTGTCGTTGTGGGCAAGTGCATTTTTACAGCGAAAGCTTACTCTGCTAAATACAAACCTTAGCGAATGCCAATGTGCTGTTAAATAAAAACAATTATTTCTGCTAATATTTAATTGCTCCAAGGTGCAGAGTATGGAAGAATCAAGACATTATTAATGCTGTCAGGAGTTCCTTTGATAGATGCCGAAGGCTACCGAGCCAACGTCGGCATAGTAATAATCAATGACAGGGGACAAGTATTTTGGGCAAGACGTTTTGGTCAGCATTCTTGGCAATACCCACAAGGTGGCGTTGACGAGGGTGAATCTGCAGAGCAAACCATGTACCGGGAATTAAATGAGGAAGTCGGTTTAAAGCCTGAACATGTTAAAATTGTAGCAACGACTAAACACTGGTTAAGATATAAATTACCAAAAAGGTTAATTAGACACGAAAGTTTACCCGTTTGTATCGGTCAAAAGCAGAAATGGTTTTTACTGAAACTAACGGCGCCAGAATCAGCAGTTGATTTATTACATTCAGATCATCCTGAGTTTGATGACTGGCGCTGGGTTTCATACTGGTATCCGGTAAGGCAAGTAGTTTCGTTTAAGCGTGAAGTGTATCGTAAAGTGATGAAGGAATTTGCCATAGCGGCAATGCCTAGCTATCGTCCTGAACGTCGTCGACGCAGAGCTTAAATAATGTTCACCTTAGATTATTATTATGTAATGTAAATAGCTCACTTCGGTGAGCTATTTAGTTTTAAAGCGTAGAGTTAATGACTTTGTTATGAACATGGATGACATAAAGAAGTGCATTAGTTGCTATTTACTCAGTAATTTTCCTTCTTCAACGTTAAGCAGCAATACGGTTATTTCACGTTGGATCTACAGATAGTTTAATTATAGGGATTATAATGCTTACCACTTTGCGTCGAATCGTACTTGAATTTAGCCAAGCAGCAGAGCTTGACCCTGCGCTGTTACGTTTAGTGACGCAAGTTAAAAGAGCCTTATCCTCTCAGTGTTGTTCGGTTTATTTCGCTGACCACCAAAAACAGCACTTCCTGTTAATGGCATCAGACGGTTTAGCGGAAAACTCTTTTGGTCGCACAAGTATAGGTTTTACTGAAGGTTTAGTTGGCTTAGTCGGTCAACGAGAAGAGCCGATAAATATTGCCAATGCTCAGCAACATCCAGACTTTATTCATGCACCAGAAGTTGAAGAAGACCAATATAAAGCATTCCTTGGTACACCCATTATCCACCAACGTAAAGTTCTCGGCATATTAACCGTACAACAAGAACAAGCGCGTTTTTTTACTGAAAATGAAGAAGCATTTCTTGTAACGTTGTCTGCTCAATTAGCGGCTGCCATGGCGAGTATTGAAGCGCAAGGTTTGATGGGGTTATATGATAATAATCAAAGCGTTATTAAAACTCATAAGGGGATTGGTGGTGCGCCAGGGGTTGCTATTGGTAAAATGGTTGTTGTTCATCCTAAGGCTGACTTATCAACTATCGCGGTCGCTAAGGAGCAAGATACTCACCAGCAGTTAATTCGATTTAATGAAGCGGTCCAAAGCACACTTGCTGACTTTACAGTGATGGGCGACAAGTTAAAAACTATCATCTCAGATAGTAGTTTAGATATTTTTGAGGTTTATAAACAACTGTTAGAAAGTGATAACTTTAAAGCTGAAGTCTTGAATAAAATTCAACAGGGTTGGAATGCTGAAAGTGCATTAAAACTGATTGTTGATGGTTATGTTATTCAATTTGAAGCGTTAGATGATGATTATATTCGAGAACGCGGGAGTGACATTAAGGACTTAGGGAACCGTTTATTAGAGCACCTTCAAAACTTAATAGTGCATGAGCAAAAACTACCTGAAAAATTTGTGCTAGTTGCTGAGGATGTCACCGCAACTATGATTGCCGACTACCAGCATCAAGGCTTACAGGGTATTGTTTCATTGAGCGGCTCTAATAATTCTCACGCTGCTATTTTGGCTAAGGCGCTAAATATCCCCGCCATTATGGGCATTGAATACCTTGCCATACGTCAATTACATCGTAAAAATGTTGTCTTAGATGGCTACTCATGTCAGTTACATGTTGCACCAAATGAAGCTTTAGTTAATGAATACCAACATATTTTATTAGCAGAATCAGCATTACAAGCGCAGGTAAATAAAGTAGCGCATTTACCGGCATCGACGCTTGACGGTCACAATGTAAGCTTATTAGTCAATAGTGGCTTATCGTCAGGTTTCGAGTTTTCGCATAATGTTGGCGCCGAAGGGGTAGGTCTTTATCGCACTGAAATTCCTTTTATGAATCGCAGTTGTTTCCCTTCAGAGTTCGAGCAAACGGCATTGTATCGACAAGTGCTTGAGTCTTTTCCAAATCAACCTGTCACCATGCGAACATTAGATGTTGGTGGTGATAAGTCATTGCCTTATTTTCCTATTACCGAAGCCAATCCATTCTTAGGTTGGCGTGGTATTAGGATCACACTTGACCACCCAGAAATATTTTTGGTACAAATCCGAGCGATGATAAAAGCAAACATAGGTCTCGATAATTTAGCTATTATGCTACCAATGATTTCTAGTATTAGTGAGGTTGATGACGCGACAAGGTTGATTAACCAAGCGTATTTCGAATTAAGCGCAGAACTATCAATTACCGAAACCAAAAAATTAGTAAAACCGAAAATTGGTGTTATGGTGGAAGTGCCAAGTATCATTTTTCAACTAGAAGATTTAGCTGATAAAGTCGATTTTTTCTCGGTTGGCAGTAATGATCTTACCCAATACTTATTAGCCGTTGATCGAAATAACACCCGTGTTGCCAATTTATATGACTTTTATCATCCTGCGGTTTTGCGGGCGTTGAACTATATTGCTCAAAAAAGTGCGGCACGAAATATACCGCTTAGTATTTGTGGTGAGTTGGCGAATGAACCAACCGGAGCTTTATTGTTGATGGCGATGGGTTACAAAAACTTGAGTATGAGTGCGCATAGCCTGGCTAAAGTGAAGTGGGTGATACGCCATGTTGAATTTAGTTTGCTTGAAGTTATATTGGCAAAGGTACTAACCTTGACTAATGCCAGTAAGGTACACAGATATACGCATGAGCAGTTGGTTCAATTAGGTTTGGCAGACTTTGTTCATGTTAGGCATTAAGGTCTATGATATGCAAGGGTGAGAGCAATGAGAATGTTTTCACGTAAATTATCAACAAAAGATCCAAAAAAATAAAAATACTCAGTACTTTTCATGCCAAATTATCAAATGTTTATTCGATAAAAGCATGTTTGATTGTTTTTTATACACTCTTGTTGTTGCTCTGTATGATATGGTGAAGATTCGAATGTTGATTTTTTTGTCGTGGTAGATTAAAACGTGTCGATGCTGTTAAGTGTGTTTTTAGCTTGTGCTGTACTAGGAGCCGTTGTCGGCTTCTTTGCTGGTTTATTAGGTATTGGCGGCGGCCTAATTATTGTGCCTGTACTGGTTTTTTTACTACCTTTTTTGGGTGTTAGTGCTGAATTAGCCTTTCCTATGGCGTTAGCAACCTCGCTTGCCTCTATCATGTTTACTTCTTCTTCGGCGGCATTTGCTCATCATAAAAATGGTAATATTCCGTGGGATATCGCCAAACGTATCGGCATTACCGTTGCTATTGGTGCGGTGTTAGGAGCAATAATTGCAGGTATGTTAACGCTTGATGCCTTAACATTATTCTTTGCTTGTGCCGTATTTGCGTTAGCGGTTTATATGTTCTTATCGATAAAAATTGAACGAAGCATTGCACTACCTGCGAACTGGATATTACAACTTATTGGTTTGTTTACGGGTATTATTGCCAGCTTAATGGGCATTGCCGGTGGGGCAATATTAGTGCCTATTTTAATGTACTGTTCATTGTCTATGCGCCAAGCGATTGGAGTTGCCACTGCAAGCGGTATTGTTGTCGCGTTATTTGGTGCGCTAGGCTATGTGATTATTGCGCCAGAGCAATCGGCATTACCGGCTTGGAGTCTCGGTTATATTTACCTGCCGGCATTATTAGGTATTGTCTTAACATCATCTTTATTTGCACCGATAGGCGTTAAAGTCGCAGGATCATTATCCATTCCATATTTAAAAAAAGGCTTCGCAATATTTTTGATGTTAGTTGCTATTAAAATGATGTTTTAAATTCATTAAAAACTGAACAGGCTTTAAGCACTTTACATTAAATGCTTTTAAATAAGCTAAATTTTGCAAGAAATTTTTGCCTAGTTGGCAATAATTAGGCATAATTTTGCTGTTATAATAAAGCCTAAAATTAATTGCCAATGAACGCTAATTTGCCAATGATTTCGGTATTAATTCCCCACTGTTTTATTGAATTTAAAGGAAAGCCTAGTGAAAGCATATCTTGACTTAATGCGCCATGTAAGAGACGAAGGGGTTGAAAAATCAGATCGTACCGGCACTGGCACTAAAAGTATTTTTGGTCATCAAATGCGTTTCGAACTCGCGAAAGGATTTCCTTTAGTGACGACAAAGAAATGTCACCTTAAGTCTATTATTCATGAGCTACTGTGGTTTATTAAAGGTGAATCCAACATTGGCTATTTAAAAGATAATGGCGTAAAAATTTGGGATGCTTGGGCAACAGAAGATGGAGAATTAGGTCCTGTTTATGGTGTGCAGTGGCGCAGTTGGCCTGCTGAAAATGGTGAAACTATTGATCAACTGGCACAATTGATTGCAGACTTAAAACATAACCCTGATTCTCGTCGTCATATTATTACCGCGTGGAATCCAGCATTATTACCTGATACATCAATAAGTCCAGATGCCAATGCCGCATTAGGTAAACAAGCGCTACCACCTTGTCATACCCTATTTCAATTTTATGTGCTAAATGGCAAATTAAGCTGCCAATTATATCAGCGCAGTGCCGATATATTTTTGGGCGTGCCATTTAATATTGCAAGCTATGCTTTATTTACCATGATGATTGCGCAAGTTTGTGATTTGGAACTTGGTGATTTTGTCCATACCTTTGGTGATGCGCATTTATACTTGAATCACCTTGAACAAGTAGAAGAGCAATTATCTCGTGAGCCATTAGCATTACCGACTATGTGGATGAATCCAGAAGTTAAGAGTATTTTTGATTTTACTTTCGAAGATTTCGAATTACAGAACTATCAATCTCACCCACATATTAAAGCGCCGATTTCAGTTTAGGCGTACTCACTTTATTGATAAATAAAGTGTAATTATAAATAATAAAAAGCCCAGCAATATTAATGTTATTGCAGGGCTTTTTTAGTATTAAGTAGCGTTAAATTATGTCGTAACTGAGCTACTGACATTTACTCATTAAATAATTTTGCTAGCCATGCATACGAAGAAATTTTGCTAATAGGGTATCTTCGTCTTCTACTTTGTCAGGATCTGGCTTTATACAATCAATAGGGCACACAGAAACACAGGTTGGTTTGTCATAATGGCCAATACATTCGGTACATTTATCAACGTCAATCTCATAAACGTTTTCGCCCATTGTAATGGCTTCATTAGGACATTCTGGATCGCACATGTCACAGTTAATACAGCTATTTTCAATGAGCAATGCCATTAACTATTTGTCCTGATTCTGTGCAAAAGGGTGACGTGTTGTGCCGCCTTCAGTGAGATAACGCATAATAATACCAAAAGATAAATCAATATCAGTATCTAGCTCAATCGCCACTTTATGACCAGAGCCTTTGGCGTCATCTACAGGTTCACCTTTTAAGTTTTGCATTTTTGTTAGGGTAAAACTTATGTTACCAGCAGGAGTCATTAACTCTAGCTCGTCACCAATGAGGAATTTGTTTTTTACATCAATTTCAATCAAGCGGGTTTCTTCATTACGGCCCATGACTTCGCCAACAAATTGTTGGGTATCACTTTTTGAATAACCGTATTCGTAGTTTTGGGTATCACCATGACGGTGACGTTGTAAGAAACCTTCAGTATAACCACGATGTGCTAAATGTTCTAAATCAGTGTTTAAACGCTGATTAAACGGTTTGTCGTTAACAGCATCTAGCATCGCTTGATTATATATTTGTGCGGTACGAGCACAATAGTAGAAAGACTTAGTGCGTCCTTCAATTTTTAAAGAATGTACACCCATTTTCACTAGACGCTCTACATGCTCAACGGCACGTAAATCTTTTGAATTCATAATATATGTGCCGTGTTCATCTTCGAACGCAGGCATATACTCGCCGGGACGGCCTTGTTCTTGAAGTAATACGACATCTTCAAAAGGTTTTTGCTCAGGTAGGTAAATTTCAGCCGGTTTCATGGCGATAATGTCGCCTGTTTCAGTTTCTTTCGCCGGGTGGCTGTCGTACTTCCAACGACAAGAGTTAGTGCAAGTACCTTGATTAGGATCACGTTTATTAATATAGCCAGATAGTAAACAACGACCAGAATAAGCCATACACAAAGCGCCATGAACGAATACTTCGAGTTCCATTTCCGGACATTGAAAGCGAATTTCTTCAATTTCATCTAACGATAGTTCACGGGAAAGAATAACGCGTTCAACACCTTGCTGATACCAAAACTTTACTGTTGACCAATTCACGGCATTGGCTTGTACAGAAAGGTGAATTGGCATATCTGGAAAGTTTTCACGTACCATCATGATCAAACCCGGATCTGACATGATCAAGGCATCAGGCCCCATTTCGATAACCGGCTTTATATCACGAAGGAAAGTTTGTAATTTACTATTATGTGGCGCGATGTTATTCACTAAGTAAAACTTTTTACCTAACGCATGCGCTTCATCGATCCCTATTTTTATGTTTTCTAAGCTAAATTCATTGTTCCGAACTCTTAGTGAGTACCTTGGTTGGCCTGCGTATACGGCGTCCGCACCATAAGCAAAGGCATAGCGCATATTCTTTAAACTTCCCGCAGGGGATAACAATTCAGGCTTTAACATAACAAAATTCAACTTAGTAAAATCGGTCGCGCATTATAATTCAGTTTTGCCAGCTTGATTGTTTTTTGTCGGCTTAACTTGATCTTGATCAAGCGAATATATGGTGAAAATATCTTCGTCATTTCAATATTTATAGTGATAAATTATGGGGCTTAGGAAGCAAATCAAAAAAACTTCACATAAAGGCTGTAATTTCAATATATTGTGCTAAATTTATTTATGGAATAACACTAATAATAAGGATGATTTATGGGCGCTGAAAATGCACTTTATACAATACTTGTTGAAAAAATTAAGCAAGATACTTTAATATTACCGACCTTGCCAGAAATTGCCTTAAAGGTGAGAGAAGCGGCTGATGACCCAGAAGTAAACCTTGGCAAGATGAGTGATATTATTGCGCAAGACCCGGCATTGTCATTAGGTATGTTAAAAGTGGCTAATAGTGCTGTTTTTGGCCGAACAGTGAAGGTGGAAACTGTTGCACAATCTGTTACCCGTATAGGGTTAAGGCAAATAAAAAGTATTGCAACGGCGATGGCTATTGAACAAATGTTTGTTGCTAAAAATGCCACGATTTCAGAATATATGCAGAAATCGTGGAGTAAAACTGTTGATGTTGCAGCCGTGGCTATTTCATTAATGACCTTGTATTTACAAAAAAACAAACACGCAGCATTCACGCTTGATACCATTACATTAGCAGCATTAATTCACAATATTGGTGTCTTACCCATTTTGCTAGAAGCAGAGAATCACCCTGAAGTATTTGCTAATCCGGCCTTTATTCAGCAAGCTATTATTAAGTTCTCTAATGAAATTGGCGCTGAAGTCACCAAATCTTGGCAGTTCCCCGCAGAGTTTACCGAGTTAGTAACGGCATGGAATGACTTGTCAGTATTACCAAAAGAGGTGCATTATCTTGACTTTATTCGTGCTGGTGCGGTTTACCACGAAATATTTAAAAGTGACTCAACCCGCGATATCCTACTGAAAAGTTATGTGACTAAAGGCATACTTCCTGATGCTGATTACATGGCGTCGGAAGAGTTTGAAAGCCTGCTCATAGAAGCTAGAGCAATGTTTAGCTAAGTCGTTATTAAGTTTTATAAATGAAAAAAGGCGCTAAAGCGCCTTTTTTACGTCTAAAAGCTAATGTTACTCTTCTAAGTAATCACTGGCTTTTAGCGAGAATTCAGCGAGTAAGTGCTGAATAAAGCGATTAAGTTCACCTGCCATCAAGGCAAAGTCTGCATCGAGTTTAGCAACTATATCATCACTATCAATATCATCATTTTGCTCTTGAATAACATCGTAAAACTTCAAGCGTTTAACGGCTAAATCATCGCAAAGAATAAATGACAATGACTCGTCCCATTCAAGCGCAACTTTTACTACGTATTTGTCAGCATCAAGGTGAGCTTTAATTTCTTCGCTAGTAAGATCTTGGTTTTTAACACGAACAACCGCGCCATCGTCGCCTAGTGCGTTAAATTCTGCTTCCATGCCAAGCTGGAAGTTAGCGCCTAAGTTACTTTCAATTAGCCAATCTGTCATCACTTCATCTGGTGCTTTTTCAGGTGAAGGTGTAATCACAGGCAAGGTGCCTAGTGATTTACGTAGTAAGGCTAAAAAGTCTTCAGCTTTACCGCGGCTACTAGTATTAATAACAATAATATTATGGTTAGCATTGATGTAGGCTTGCGTGTCGCTGAAACGAGAAAATGCCCGTGGCAATAACTCAAAAATAATATCTTCTTTAAATTGCTCTTTTTCTTTTTTAGTCGCACCGCGTGATTGTTCTGCTTCTAATTGTGCAATTTTTTGCTCAAGCATATCTTTGATAACGGGGGCTGGAAGAATTTTCTCTTCTTTGCGCGCACACAGTAAAAAGTTTCCGTTAACGCCATGAACAACTGTGTCGCCATGCTTACCTAATGCGTTAACCCAACCAAAATGTGATTGCTCAGTAGAAGCACAAGGGGTAAATAGGTGCTCAGATAATTGTTTTTCTAAATCAGCTTCTGAAACTTCAAATGGGCGAGTAAAAGCAAAAAAGTAAAGGTTTTTAAACCACATTAAGATAATCCTAGGCCCTAACACTTTGGGCTAATAATTGAAAAACGAGCGTTATGTTACCGCAATTATTCGCCTTGCGCACGCCAATATTTGTGCTATTCGGTAGTGGTAATTCAGTGGGACGTTATTGCATGCTACTAAACTCAATATCGTATCGTAAGCCTTGACCTGGCTCTGAACTAGCAGTTACTTGGCCGTTTAAGGTGTCTTGCACTAAGTCATATACGATATGAGTGCCCAAGCCCGTACCGCCTTGACTTGCGGTAGTGGTATAAAAAGCATCAAATAAATGCTTTAGCTGTTCTTTGGATAAACCATGACCATTATCTTGGTATGCAATATGTACATGGTCATCACCAGTTAGCCTGATCTTTATAGTAATAGTTCCGCGATTAATATTTCTAAAACCATGAATGATAGAATTAATAATTAGGTTGGTAAATATTTGTGATAGTGCGCCCGCATGGCAATAGACTTTTGAGTTTTCAGGGCAGTCGACTTTAATGCTATGGTTGGTTTTCTTTAATTTGGGGTGCAACGAGTGGATGATTTCATCAAGGTATTTACCAATATTAACCAAACGAATTTTATCGCTTATTTGATCAACGGCAACTTGCTTGTAGCTAGTAACAAGTTCTGATGCTCGGTTGAGGTTATTGAGTACTAAATTAATGCCCTGTTGGGAGTTTTTCGTATAGTCATTAAGTACGCGCTTACTGAGTTTATTGTTATCAATATCGGCTTTCAGGGTGGTGAGTAAATCAGCTAAATAACTGGTTGAGGTAATACTGACGCCAATAGGGGTGTTAATTTCATGAGTAACCTCAGCAGACATATTGCCAAGTATCGCCATTTTTTCCGCGTCTAGTAATCGCTCTTGAGCCTTATTCAGTTCTAAAATCGAACTTTTTAAATCATGATTTGTTCCGATCAAGGTTTTTTCAGTGATACTTCTACGCTTGTTTTCTGCTTGTAACTTACCTTGCTGCTCTAATAATTCTCGCTGTTGCATTTCCATTTTTAACATGGTTGTGCTTAGTGAAGAGGTTTTTTTTGCTACCTCTTGCTCAAGCATTAAATTTTGCTCGTCAAGCTGGCTATTTGCGGAAATAATCTTACCTTGTGCCCGGGCTAATTGTTCCTTATACACCACCAATTCATTAATTAAATTGTTGTAGGCATCTTGTAGTACATTTAATTCATTTTTTTCGTAATTAATAACATGAAGTTTTGACGCTTCAGGATCGTCAATATCAAATTGATTAATTTGCTCAGTAAGCTCATTGAGTGGGTTGGTAAGTAATTGTGAAAAGGCGATTGAAAATAACAGCACCAAGGCAGCGGTTTTTACCATGGCGTTGCCAATTAAAAAGTAAATACCGACTTGAATTCGATTAAAAACAACTTCATTACTTGATAATAATGTTACTGAGCCCACTTTTGTCGTGCGACCGGAAAACTCGAAAATGAGTGGGAAGGAATGGCCAAATAAGCCATCTGTCGTAGAGGTTACATTAAAGTATTCATTATCAGCTATGTCATCACTTAATGACTCAATATTTAGCGTCTCCTCATCAGCGACTAAGCCCAACTGTGCGATTATTTGATTGTTTTCATCGGTAATTTTAATGCCTTTTATCATAGGTATTGCGACCAAACCATCAGCAATATCGATGGCTTGTTGGGTGTTTAGCTCCCAAACTGCACGAGTTAAGCTGCCACTAAAGGTTTTTTCAAGGGTTAATAGTTCACTGGTAATGTGGCTCTTAGTGTTAATGTACTCGGCGCCTATCTGCACACAAGTCACCAAAAAGGTGAGCACAAAATAAAATGATAATACTCGTGCAAGTAATTTTCGTGACAGGCTAGTAGTTTTCATTAAATATTTCTTTTATTTCGTATTTCTTGATTTTAGCTTTTTTATAGCAGGTTAAAAGTTTTTTTTTAATATTATGAATCTTTGCTTTGTATCTTCAGTGAAAAAATAATTATTGCGCTATTATTTAGTCGCTTAATTACACTTTTACTGAGTAATGTCATAAAATCATCATCTAATCGACATAAAAATATCAACTAAGTTTCGTAATTTTGTCATATTTATTTAAGATAACGCACTTTGTGTCACAAAAATGTCATAAAGGTTTGGCAAAATAGGCTTAATTACTTTCTAGACCTACTTAATTTTTTAAAGGTATAAAAAATGAAACATACGTACAACAAAATCGCTGTCGCATTATTGTCTTCTTTATCAATATCGACGTTCGCAGCTGATGTTGACATTTATGGTAAGGCCAATCTTTCTATACAGTCTTCCGATTTTGGTGAAGGTTCATTCACTGAAGTGACTAGCAATGCCTCCCGTATTGGCTTTAAAGGCACTCATGAGCTTGCTGATGGCTTAACTGTGATTTATAAAGCAGAATTTGAAGTCGATTTAGATGGTGATGGTCACAAAGGTTATGGGTCTAAGGAGAAGGACGTTGATACTTTTGAAGCGCGTAACCAGTATGTTGGTTTAGCTGGCAGTTTCGGTGAAGTTTTATTAGGTAAAAATGATACTATGCTGAAACAGTCACAAGGCAAAGTTGATTTATTTAGTGATTTAAATGGTGATATTAAAAATCTTTGGAAAGGCGAGAACCGTATGGCCGATACGGTTTCTTATAAAACGCCAAAATACAATGACTTTCGCTTAGGTGTTACTTATATTACTGAAGATGATGTCGACGCAGAAGATGGTGTATCTGTCGCGGTGTTTTACGGTGATGCTAAATTGAAAAAATCAAAACTATTTGCCTCTATCGCCGTTGACTCTGAAGTTAAAGGTTACGACATTACACGCGCAACCGTGCAAGGTAAAATTGGCGGTGTTATTTTAGGCGCTATGGTTCAAACGCAGGAGAAAATCGATGGTAGCGCTGAAATGGATGGCTTCATGGTTTCTGCAAAATACAAAATGGATAAAGTAACCTTTAAAGGTCAATATCAAGCGGCTAACTTTGATGGCGGCGATGATAAATCAGGTATTACGATTGGTGCCGACTATTCATTAGCTAAAAGCACCAAGCTTTATACCTTTTACACGAGTTTTGACATGGACAGTGGCGAAGATCAAGATTACTTAGCTGCTGGTATTGAATACAAGTTTTAATTTCTCGACTATCGATTAATTGAATTCAATAGGCAAAAGCTTGATATTTTTTAAGAAAAAAGTCGCTTGGAGCGGCTTTTTTCTTGCCTATTCTAATGGCTTAGCCGATCATGAGATTAATTTTATTACTGTCATGAAACTGTCACAAAAAGTTATCACAATGTTTGGTAGACGATTTTTTATTTAGGCATCAGGAAAGATACATGAATAGACAGATTTTAGTTGTTGAAGATGAAGCGCCGATTAGAGAGATGATCACCTTTGTATTAGAGCAAAATGGCTTTAATGCCATTGAAGCCGAAACTATCGAGCAAGCCCAAGCAAAAATTAAGGAACCTTATCCGGATTTAATTTTGCTTGATTGGATGTTACCTGGTGGTACTGGGGTTAAGCTTGCTAAATCACTTAAACAAAATGAATATACCCGCTCTATCCCGATTATTATGTTAACAGCAAGAGCAGATGAAGACGATAAAGTGAAAGGCTTTGACGCCGGTATTGATGATTATGTTACTAAGCCATTTTCACCCAAGGAACTTATTGCCCGCATTAAAGCCGTAATACGCCGTGTTGCGCCAACTGCGCTTGAAGAAGCGATTGAATTTCATGGTATTAAGCTAGATCCTGTTGCACACCGTGTCTCAATTAATGATGAAAACCTAGATTTAGGGCCGACAGAGTTTAGATTACTGCACTTCTTTTTAACCCATACTGAGCGAGTATATAGCCGTGAGCAATTACTCGATAATGTTTGGGGCACTAATGTTTACGTTGAGGATAGAACTGTTGATGTGCATATTCGACGTTTACGTAAAGCCATTTCTGGTCAGGGTCATGAAGACTTTATCCAAACCGTGCGAGGCTCTGGTTATCGCTTTTCTGGTAAAATTAAAGACCGAGTATAATTAATAAACTATGCCTTTTCGTTTATCTCCCCGCACCATAGTAACTCGACTTATTGTCGCACTGATTATTAGTGGCATTATTGGTTATGTATTAGGCACGACCTTTTTAGCGTTGAGCATAGCTTCAATTGGTTTGTTGGTCTGGAATTATAATCATCTATTTAAATTGATGAATTGGTTGTGGCAAGGGAAATCTATCGCGCCGCCGCAAGCGCGAGGCATTTGGGGACGTATTTATGATGGGCTTTATCGTCGCATCAGAAAACAACGTCAAAAGCAAAAGCAGCTAAATGAACGGCTACGTAAATTTCGTGATGGCGCTGAGGCATTGCCGGATGCTGCACTGGTACTGTCAACCGAGTTAACCATTTTATGGGGCAATAAAAAGGCCTCACAGCTCATTGGTATTCGTTGGCCTGGTGATGTTGGCCAACGTATTGACAATTTAATACGCTTCCCTGAGTTTGCTAAATATTTGGACGATGGTAACTATGAAAGCCCTTGTGTGATTATTTCGCCAGTGAATAGTGAATTACAACTTGAGCTGAGAATGATGGCTTATGGCAGCGATCAAATTTTGCTGCTAGCTCGTGATATTAGTAAAATTCAGCGTTTAGAAGAAATGCGTCGTGACTTTGTTGCTAATGTTTCTCATGAGCTGAAAACACCTTTAACGGTAGTTCGTGGCTATGTTGAAATGGTTCAAGCAAGTGAAACGGCTTTAGCACCCCATTGGCAAAAAGCGTTCACCACCATAGAAACGCAAGTATCGCGTATGGACCGCTTAGTTGAACAATTGCTAGTGCTTTCACGTGTTGAAAATAATATTGAAGATGATAATTTGCAACAAGTCGACTTATCTCGCTTAATCTTAACGATCGTTGAAGATGTGCAATGGCTAAATCAAGATAAAAATCATATGATTAGTGATGATATTGCCGCAGATATTAAAGTTAATGGCAATGAGCACGAGTTAAAAAGTGCTTGTATGAACTTATTGTCAAACGCTATTGCTTATACACCAGCAAACGGCGTTATTGAGGTTAGTTTAACCAGTGATGGTAATAAAGTGCGCTTTAGTGTCAAAGATAATGGTCCGGGCATTAAGCCTGAACATGTTAATCGCTTAACTGAACGTTTTTTCCGGGTTGATAAATCGCGCTCTCGAAATACTGGCGGCTCAGGTTTAGGGCTAGCTATTGTTAAGCATGTGCTAAATCATCATAACGCAGAGCTTGCGATTGAAAGCGAGTGGCATGAAGGCAGTGAATTTATAATTTACTTCACCATAAGAAACAGCTCTAAAGCATAACACCACACGGCAAGAGCATTACTATTTTTGTACTTTATTTGTGCATAAAACAATCTGTTCGTATTATTTTCCCGACAAAAAACTTCCTGTTTTTTCGTGTTGTTTGATAATTAGGCCGTTTTTCATTTATTAGCCGTCGAATACTTCTGTCAATAATAATTATAATGCTCTTGCCGTGCATAACACCAAGTACTTTATTAGTAAGTACTTGGTAAACTCCTCCTTCAAATATATATTAGTTTCCAACTAATTACTGACTGATAAAATAGCAATATTACGCTAATAAAAAATAATGACAAAATTATGAACACTGTCATCTAAGTGTCACAAACTTTACTTATTATTGTCATATTCGAGCCATATAGTGTTCACAAATTAATTTACATTCTCATCGGAGAGTAACATGAGTTTAAAACGTGTTTTAGGTGTTATCGGTTTAACCAGTGCATTAAGTTTTAGTGCCTTAGCAGTAGATAGTAATTTACCTAGCTATAAAAAAGTCAGTGGTGTTTCAGGTAATGTATCTTCAGTTGGCTCAGACACACTAGCTAACATGATGACATTTTGGGCGGAAGAATTTAAACGCACTTACCCAAATGTTAATGTGCAAATTCAAGCGGCAGGCTCTTCAACCGCGCCACCGGCATTGACTGAAGCAACTTCGAACTTAGGCCCAATGAGCCGTAAAATGAAGTCTCGTGAAATTGAAGCCTTCGAAAAACGCTACGGTTACAAACCAACCGCAGTACGTGTTGCTATTGATGCTTTAGCGGTTTTTGTTCATAAAGATAATCCCCTTAAAGGTTTACGCATTGATCAAGTTGATGCCATTTTTTCTAATAACCGTAAATGTGGCGCTGCAAAAGATGTCGATCGCTGGGGCGACTTAGGACTTACCGGCGAGTGGACAGGTAAAGATGTACAACTTTATGGTCGTAACTCAGTGTCAGGTACTTATGGTTACTTTAAAAAGAAAGCCTTATGTAAAGGTGATTTCAAAAACAATGTTAACGAACAGCCGGGCTCTGCGTCAGTTGTACAATCGGTATCTGCTTCATTAAATGGTATTGGTTACTCAGGTATTGGTTATAAAACCTCAGGTGTTCGCGCTTTACCACTATCAAAGAAAGGTGATAATTTCATAGCCGCGAATATGGCTAATGCGGTCTCTAAAAAGTATCCGTTGTCTCGTTTCTTATACGTTTATGTTAACAAGCACCCAAATAAGCCGTTAGCGCCAATGGAAGCCGAATTTTTGAAAATGGTGTTATCAAAATCAGGCCAAAAAATTGTTGAAAAAGATGGTTATATTCCATTACCAGCAACGGTAGTCGCGAAAGAGTTTAAAAAGTTAGGTTTGTCGCTATAAGCTAGCTATACAAAAATAGTATGAAAGCGCCGTATTCATTCATGAATACGGCGCTTTTTTATTTGTAAATTATGGTTAGATTGATGTCATGCTGCGCTAATTGTTGTTGCTCATTAACTAAAGCATTATCTATCACAGGGCGTTGAGATAACCAAGCTAGGTCAAATTGTAAAGCCATTGTTTGTTTAGATACAATGATGGAAGGGAGTTTATCAGCGCTTGAAATACGTTGTTGGCTTAAGATAATACTCAGCCTTAATATGACCAATAATTTAAGCAATAACATTGGTTCAAGCAGGTGCCAATGATGATTTGAGCTAGGTGCCACTTTTTTTCGTTGATTACCCACGAGCCATGCTAATGCTTGCTGTTGCTCTTGATTAAACCCTGCTAAGTCAGCCTTTGACAAGATATATTCGCCGTGTTTATGGTAACCGGATGAATTGATGTCAAAGCCAATTTCATGCAAATGCGCCGCAGCAATAAGTAACTCATAATAAATAGCTTTAGTAAACTTCCAGTCAGTACTTACTTGTGAAAATATATCTATGGCGTAGTTTTTAACAAGTGCTAGCTGCGCCGTATCAATGTTAAAACGAGAGGTTAAGCTATTAATTGTACGTTGGCGGGTATCGTTATGATTGATATTTTGTAACTGCTCAAATAATACGCCTTCTCTAAGTGCATATTTGCAGTAATGAATTTCAGTAATCTCTAAAGTTTCCATTAAGGCTATCAAAATTGCTACGCCAGCTGAAATGACACCATTACGGCCGGGTTTTAAGCCTGGAATATTAATCGACTCAAGATGCTTGCAGTTAATTAACTGACTTTGTATTGTGTGTAGATGCTTTAGTCTAATAGGCTGTTGGATAGGTTGATGATGGTTTACGATTTGATATAAGGCTTTGATCGTACCAGAAGTGCCAATAACGTTTTGCCAAGCTAACTTTTTATAACGCTTAACGATAGGCTCAATAACCTGTTTAGCGGCTGTGATAGCTTGGTTAAACTGTATTTTAGTAATTTCTGTACTAGCAAAGAATGATTTACTGTAACTAACACAGCCTAAAGTGAGACTAGCTAGGGCGCTAATATTGTCTTGTTGGCCGATAATACATTCTGTGCTGCCACCGCCAATATCCAGTACTAAACGTTGTTTAACCGAGGCACTATGATAGTTTACACCCGCATAGATAAGTCTTGCTTCTTCATGACCTGATATAACTTCAATATCAAACGGAAACACCTGTTTTGCTATTGATAAAAATTCAGCTGAATTTTTTGCTTCCCGAAGTGTGTATGTTGCAACCACACGGAAGTTTCTATCATTTAAGTGTGTTGTTGAACTACATAAGCTGGTTAATGTCGCAATGCCACGCATTATTGCTTCATGAGATAAAATATTATTTTTGTCTAAGCCTGTGGCTAATTTTACCTTGTACTTTTCACTGTGAACGATTTGTAATTGCTGATGAACTTGGCGAGCAAGCACAAAATGAAAGCTATTTGAGCCGATATCAAGTGCGGCAAAGTATTGACTATGTTGGCGGGTGTTAGCTTGTATTGATAACGTCATATTACACCTTTCATGTCTAGTTGTTCGATGATTATTAAATTATGACTCAACAAACTATGGCTGTTCTATTGCTTGTAAATAATCATAAATAGCCAATTGTGATCGTACTGCAGGGCGATTGTCTTGCTGCACATAGTGATTATCTTGTTTGTCATTAATAATACGTGCTTTAGTATTGTCTGCTAACTGTAAATTAATAATATCGATAATACGCTTTTTTAATACTTGGTCATAAATAGGGCAGGCAACTTCTACTCTGTGGTCAACATTACGCTCCATCCAGTCACCGGAGGAAATAAAGACCAGTGGTTGGTTTTGATTGTGAAAAATCATCACCCTTGGGTGTTCAAGAAATAAATCGACAATTGAGGTCACGGTAATATTTTCGCTTAAGGCTTTTTGCCCAGGTACTAATGAACACATGCCACGAATTAATAGCTTTATTTCAACACCGGCATTACTGGCACTGTAAAGTTTTGTAATGAGGCCATTATCAACTAAATTATTTAATTTTAGCGTGATTTTCGCTTTCTCATGTGCTTGAGCCGATTGAATTTCATGATCAATAAGCTGATACAAACGCCGACGAGATGTTAATGGTGAGACAATTAAATGATTAAAGCGAAAGCGTTTGTAACTATGAGAGATAAATGAAAATACGTTATCTACTTCTTGGCAAATTTCTTTATGCTTAGTAAATAGTGCGAAGTCGGTATAGATTCTAGCGTTGCTTTCATGAAAGTTTCCGGTACCGATATGGGCATAGCGAACAATCTTTTCTTGTTCTAAGCGGGTAATTAAACATAACTTAGAATGAATTTTCAGGGTTTCAATACCAAATTCGACCTTGATACCCGCGTCTTTCATTACTTTTGCCCATTCAATATTGGCTTGTTCGTCAAAACGGGCCCGCAGTTCAACCACAACCGTGACTTTTTTACCATTTTTGACTGCTTCAATTAAGGCATTAATAATACGAGAGTGCTTGGCAACTCGATAGATATTAATTTTTATTTGCCTCACTAAAGGGTCATATGAGGCTTGGCGAACAAATTCAGTAAAATGGCGAAACTTGTAGTAAGGGTAATAAAGTAGAATGTCTTGTTGACTGATCGCGGCGAAAATCGAAGCGTTTGCTATAAAAACTTGTGCGTCTAAGGCATTAATTTCTGGGTTTTCTAAATCAGCTGAAGCTAAATTTGGAAAATGGATGAAATCTCTAAAATTACGGTAGCGAATGCCTGGTACTAAGTTATCTAAGGCTTTAACTTTAAATGACTTTGATAAGAAATGTACCATATGTTTAGGCATGTCTTGGTCGTAAACTAAACGTACTAGGTCCGCTTTTAATCTTTGCTTTAAGCCTTTTGACATTTGATCAAGCAAGCTTTCATCAAGGTCGTCAGTTAAATTGTATTCGGCATCGCGGGTCAACTTGAAAGAAAATGCTTCTATGGTTTGGTAAGCAAAAACACCGCTAAAAAGCTTTTCAATGTATAAATCTACAACGTCATCAAGTAAAACGATATGTTGCATGCTACTTGGCTTGTTACTAGGTAGTTGAATAAAACGTTCATTGCCTTCACAGGGGATTTCTACTAAGGCATACTGCTTTGCTTCTGCTTGTATTAAGGCCACTAAAAAGTAGATGCCATCATCATTAATGCAACTGGCTAATTGGGTTTTAGAGTGGATAATAATCGGGGTTATGTGGCGCAATATTCGATTATTAAAATACTGCTCTAACCATGATAATTGCTGCTGTGATACTAAGCTTTTGAAAGGCGTGTCAGCACTCTGCTTTAGTAATATGTTGATATTTTTCTGTTGAAGTTGCTCGAAACATTGGCTTGAAATATGTTCAAATTGTTGCGTTAAAGTTTGTACTTTAGTAATGATTTTTTTATGTAATTTACGCCAATGATCTTGCGTGTCTTCTTGGGCACCTTCGAGCAAAGCCTGACGACGAATATTAGCTACTCGAACACGAAAAAACTCATCAAGGTTCGCAGAGTAAATACCAAGAAAACGGACCCGTTCGATAAGTGGTACTGTCTTGTCCGCCGCTTCTTGTAAAACGCGTTCATTGAAAGATAGCCAACTTAATTCTTTATCGAAAAACATAGCAATACCGATTATCTTATACCCAAACGACTTGGCGATGCAGGATTCAGCAAATCGAGAAAGGTTAGCACCAAAGCATTGATTGAATCGAATGCTTGTTCCATTCAATCAATAACACTGGGGATGCTTTATCTCTTTATTTTCGAAACTGTACCTTCAAATACTTTGGGCATAACTTTATAATTAAATAAAACAATGATATAGCGTTTAAGTTACGGTTTTATGTCAAACCATAACTTCTGCTAGCGCTTAACGAGAAATATCGACCATCAGGTCATCAGCTAAGTTTTCTAAAGCACTGATCATCTTATCAATATCTGAATCGTTAGCGGCAATGGTCACTTTTGCTTTAAATAATTCATGACCGGCATGCGGGGCGCTTTCTTGGCTGCTGACCAATTTGAGTAAATTGCCACCATTATTGTGAATAGTGGATGAGATTTCTTGCACTATACCGGCTCTGTCGTTTGCGGTTAACTCTAATATTAATTGTGGCTCTGTTATTGAAACCGCTGGTGCTGCTTGCTCAATTTGTATTTTAAATTTTTCTAAATCAGCAAGGTCTGTTGATAAAGCCGAGGTAGAGCTGTCAGGACAAGCGATTTCAACAACGCCAGCAAACATGCCCGACATTTGATGCAAGCTCGACTTTTGCCAGTTACCTTGATGCTTGCTAATAACATTCGATAAAGTATCAACTATGCCTGGGCGGTCAGCGGTAATAAAAGAAATAATAAGATGATTCATAGCATGTCCTTTGAAAATAATTATGAGCGGTTATTTGGGCTTGGTTAATCTGTTATTGACTAATATCACTGCGAGTCAGCTGTGACAGCTCTTTATGCAATTGCTCGTCATCACCTAAGTTAAGTTCAATTAAGCGCCGTAATAGACTGACACTATCGATATCAATACCATTACATTGCACACCTATTTCATTGCCTTCTTGATGAACTATAGCAACGTTCATGGTGATGCTGGTGTCGGTATCATTAAGTTGAAATGACAGCATGCCGAGTTGGCGAGTAAGAGTTAAATTTTTACTGTCGAGGTAAAGTAAGGCACCATTTAATGAAATGTCGTGAATTTTGGCTACAAATTGCTCTTCATCCACCGTAAGTGTTGCCTGCATTGAAAAGAGAACTCGTGTAAATTGACGTCGATTTTGCATGAATTTTAAGCTTGGCCAAGTGATACCTTCAGCATAGCTCGCTTTTAAAAAAAAGGCACCTTAATTAATTCATTAAGGTGCCTTTATCTTGTTAATTACTAAATAGTTAACTAACTAGTTAACCAATTTTTTTGTATTTAATTCTATGAGGTTCTAGTGCGGCAGGGCCCAAGGTTTTTCTCAACCATTCATCATAATCAGTAAAGTTACCTTCGAAGAAATTTACTTGGCCTTCATCGCGGTAATCAATAATATGTGTCGCAATGCGATCTAAGAACCAACGGTCATGCGAAATAACCATTGCGCAACCTGGGAATTCCAAAATGGCTTCTTCTAGTGCTCGTAAGGTTTCAATATCCAAGTCGTTGGTTGGCTCATCGAGTAAAAGTACATTGCCACCAGTTTTCACTAGCTTGGCTAAATGTACACGGTTACGTTCACCACCGGATAATTGGCCAATGACTTTTTGTTGATCAGTGCCTTTAAAATTAAAACGGCTAACATAAGCACGGGCTGGAATTTCATAAGTACCAATTTGAATGATCTCACTACCTTCTGATATTTCTTGATAGACAGTTTTAGTATCATCCATGTCGTCACGGAATTGATCAACACTGGCAAGTTGCACCGTGTCACCAATGGAAACAGCACCTGAATCAGGTGTTTCAGCCCCTGAAAGCATTTTAAATAACGTAGATTTACCTGCACCATTGGCACCAATAATACCGACAATAGCACCTTTGGGAATGCTAAAACTTAAGCCATCGATTAATACTCTGTCGCCATAAGATTTGGTTAAATTGTCAACATCAATGACTTTATCACCAAGGCGTGGCCCAGGTGGGATATATAATTCGTTAGTTTCATTACGTTTTTGATTTTCATTACTTGATAATTCTTCAAAGCGCGCCATACGGGCTTTACTTTTTGCTTGGCGACCTTTTGGATTTGAGCGTACCCAATCAAGCTCATGCTTAATGGTTTTTGCCAAGGCATTTTCGGTGCGCTTCTCTTGCTCAAGTCTGGCATCTTTTTGTTCAAGCCAATTAGTATAATTACCTTCGTAAGGGATGCCGTGGCCACGGTCAAGCTCTAGTATCCAACCGGCAACATTATCAAGGAAATATCTATCATGGGTAATGGCAACAACTGTACCTGAATAGTCATGTAAGAAACGCTCTAACCAAGCCACTGATTCAGCATCTAAATGGTTAGTTGGTTCATCAAGTAGTAGCATGTCAGGTTTTTCAAGCAACAAACGACAAAGTGCGACACGACGACGTTCACCACCACTTAATACGGCAATTTTTTGTTCCCATTCAGGTAAGCGTAATGCGTCAGCAGCACGTTCCAAAACGTTATCAATATTATGACCGTCCTGTGCGTTGATAATATCTTCAAGTTCACCTTGCTCTTTTGCTAGCGCGTCAAAGTCAGCACCTTCTTCAGCATATTCGTTATACACTTGGTCAAGGCGCGCCATGGCATTTTTAACTTCCGATACTGCTTCTTCTACTGCTTCGCGCACGGTTTGGTTTTCATCAAGCTGAGGTTCTTGTGGTAAATAACCAATTTTAGTACCGGTTAACGCGTTAGCATCACCTTCAAATTCTTTATCAACACCTGCCATTATGCGCAGTAACGTTGATTTACCTGAGCCGTTTAGGCCCAAAACACCAATTTTTGCACCAGGGAAAAATGAAAGAGAAATGTCTTTTAAAATAGTACGTTTCGGTGGAACCACTTTACTAACGCGGTTCATCGAGAAAATAAACTTATCTGGCAATGCCATCTAGAAACCCTTTGTTTTAAGGAAAATTATATTGGCGATATTTTAGGTTATTAGTGGTCTATTTAGCAAACAGGTTTTGTCATAAGTACGGATTCTAGCTTTATTCATCACTACTAAGGTTTACTAAAGGAAGGATATTAGAGTTTATGAATGTCGACATTATATTTGGTGGTTTTCAGTTATATTTCTTAATTATTGCCTCAAGAACACCATTCTCTTTTATTTTTGTTAAACCAAGGTTAAACGCGTCGCGCTTTTGTTTATAGTTTTTTGCATTTTTTGAAATAGCAAGATAATAACTTTCGTCTTTTAATGTGGCTGCCGAATCAAAAGAATTTAACTTTTTAGGGTGGTTATTTCTTAAAATGAAATGTGCCATACGCTTGTCTATTAAAACCATATCAATTCGGCCTAATATAAGTTTACTCATATTTTGTTCGTCGGTGAGCACTTGATCTATTTTTAAACTAGGGTGATCTATGAAGCTGTTTGGGTATGCGTAGTTCTGTACAATTCCTATGGTGAAAGGAGTAAGGTCATTTAATGATTGATAAGCTATTTGTAATGATTTTGATTTGAAGAACACTAATTCGGAATGAGTATATGGCTCTGAAAAGTCAAACCATTGTGTTCTACTTTCAGAGTACCAAAGGGGAATGCCGTCTACGATTCCTTGTTTAGCGTATTGAAATGCTCGGCCAAATGGTAATATTTCTATCTTAACCTTATAGTTTACTGCTGAAAATGCAGCCTTAATAACTTCAATATTAAGACCCTTTATTTCTCCATCTTGATAATTATAAGGGGGATATATTGCAGCAACTAGGTTAAATGACTTTTCTATATTCTCGGCTTTAGCCGTTTGAGCTGCCAGCGTAATTGGCGCGTATAATAAAAAGCTTATGATAAATAAAAATTGCTGGGTACTTTGAAAAACACGTGCATTTAAAAATTTGGCTTTGTTGCCATTGATTAGCTGTTTAAAGGTTAAATAAATACACGATAATTTTATCATAAGATGCTAGCTGCATTTTCGCTTTAGAAGTTAAGCCATTTTGTTTAGTTTTACCAACAGATAATTTATGCTGCCTTAGCTATTCGATCATATGAACTCGATTTCTGCCAATTGATTTTGCCTTATAAAGAGCAATATCTGAACGAGCATAAAGATCTTGGAAACTAGTGTCACTCGCTTTGATAATCGAAACACCTAAGCTAATTTTAATCGGAATTTGAATGTTGTTATCAAGTGATATTACGTTATTGTCTAACAAACTTCTTAATCTTTCAGCAGCTTGTTGGCATTTTTCTTTCGAGGTGTCAGAAAGTGTTATTGAAAACTCCTCTCCGCCTATACGCGCAAATATATCCTCTTCTCGAATAGTTGGCGTAATAAGCTGAGCAATTTTTATCAGTGCTTTATCACCGGTAGGGTGTCCATATTGATCATTAATAGCCTTAAAATGGTCAACATCAATTGAAATAACGGCAAGTGCTTGTCGATGCCTTTTAGCGCGGTTAAATTCACGCTTTGCATTCTCGAAAAAGTAACGGCGATTATACAAGCCAGTTAATTCATCGGTATTTGCTAATTGCTTAAATTTTTCTTTTAATTGATATAATTCAGTCACATCGGTGGAGAAACCAATTAACGTGTTGCTATTGTCTTTGATGTCACACGGAACTTTAATGCTAAGGTAATGATGCATTTTATTATCAGCACCTAATAAAGCTTCATTAATGATATGTTTTTCGTTATTTTCAAAAACGAGCTTATCAGTTTGCCAAAAATGATCAGCAAACTCTTGTGGAATAACATCAATATCACGTTTGCCAATAATATCTTTTGCAGGTAAACCAAAAAGCTCGGCAACTTTACTATTTACATATTTGAAATATCTGTTTGAATCTTTCATATATATGTAAGCATCGACATTATTTAAAATAACATCTAATAAATGCTTTTGATCTCTGTTTTCAGCTTCGAGAGTCTTTTGTACCGTGATATCTGTTGATATGCCTGTTAACCCA
>PJEL010001144.1_pt1 | contig 28022 bp, 21 predicted proteins | sample 1853271 | NCBI WGS metagenome assembly PJEL01 (sample SAMN08108733, study PRJNA415343) | Invertebrate metagenome, whole genome shotgun sequencing project. | host: Globobulimina | place: Sweden: Gullmar Fjord | collected 2015-08 | reverse complement strand
GCCGAACAACATGTGAGTGTGCTTGAAGAGCCAATGCTTGGTGATGAATACAGTCTTATGCCAGTCATTCTCGTCTACCCAATTTTTTTCCAGTATCCTGATGTTAGGTCCAGTGTGCTGATGAATTGCGTACCACTGTAGTCCAGACATTCCCTTATGAGTAGAAGCAGGAAGGCATCCTTTTTCGTAATGTTGTTCAGGGCCCTGAAAGCTATGCACCACAATATGGGGGTTATTGTGCTTGGGCCGTCGCTCATGAAAATACTGCTAAGGGTGATCCCCAACAATGGCATATCACCAACGGTAAGTTGTATTTAAATTATGACATTAAGATCAGAGGACAATGGTTAAAAGATAAAGAGGCTTTAATTACTCGCGCTGATGCCAATTGGCCACAGGTTTTGGATTAGTTTTTAGATTAATTTTTGGGGTGACATTGGCATGAAAAACAGGGAGGTTAGATGACCATCCGCATAACACAGATTTGTCTCTATTTTATTTTTTGCACTCTTTTACGTATTGGCCCTTGGCGCTACTTTCAATTGAATGCGAAGTATTTTAATCACAACAAAGGGATCTTTTCCAAACTGGATATGGATCAACTCATTCCGCCCAATTGGCGTTTATCACAATGGGTTGATCACCCAGCCATTATTCCCGAAACCTACCCTGTATTTTTGAAACCGGAATGGGGGCAAAACTCCAAAGGTATTCAAAGGGCTGATAATCTGCGGATGTTTAAGCAACTACGTTTATTAAAGCCACACTCTTCTGTGCAGTATTTAGTACAGCAAGGCGCTCAGCAAAATGGGGAGTTTGAGGTATTCCTAATTCCTCAGCCCGCTCATTGTATGCCAACCATTTCACCAACGGATACTTCTAATGAGTTAGTGGGCACGCTTTCAATTACTCAAGTTTTTAACCGCAGCAACGAGCAATATCCTATCAATGGCATCTATAACTCAGCGACTGAGTATGTGGATGTTAGCGACCAGCTATCCGTGCAAGAAAAACAAAAGCTATACGCTTTATTACGCACCCTTGGCCCCTTTAATATTTGCCGTATCGGTTTGCGTGCCAATTCACTTGACGATGTATTAGCAGGAAAATTTCATATTATTGAGATTAATTTATTCTTTCCCATGCCGTTAATTTTATTGTGCAAAAATGTTTCATTAATCAAAAAGTATCAATTCATGATCCGTAATATGTGGCTACTCGCCAAAGTCACCAAAGCGATGCCGAAGGATCAACCTTTTAAAGACATCTTCTTTAAAAAGCTAAGCTTTTTCTACCAAGTAAAAGATTTTAAACAAAAAGAGAGTAACGAATGCCAACGTTAATACTGTCGCTTAAGAAAACAATTTACCAATGGATCAGCCAGCGCTTTATGGATGGCTGTAGCAGTTATAACGATTTAACCGTACGCCGAAACTGTCGCTCTAAAGCTCAAGCCCGGGCCGTATTTGCCGACAATAATATTCCCCATGCTCAGGGACTTATCTTTTTAAATCCTTTGAAGGCCATTCGATTTGCTCAACAACATGGCTTTCCATTGGTGATCAAGCCCAATGTCAGTGGTTTTTCTCGCGGCAGCCATTTTCCTATAAACAGTTATGCTGAATTATGGAAGGCCATTTTTTTGGCTAAACTGTGGTGGCCAACAACCGTGGTTGAACAATATTTATTGGGTAAAAACTATCGTGTGGTGGTTGTAAAAAATGATCAAGGCAATGCTGAAATCATGTCGGTGATTGAGCGTTTCTCCCCCACTGTTTTGGGCGATGGTATACATTCCATTGAGCAATTAATTGATCAAGAGAACGTTGTTCGTGAAAGCATGGGGCTGTATCCGGTGATACACCCATTAAGCAAAGGCTCTGTTACCCAGAAATATTTAGCCAAGCAAGCTTATACCTTGGCGACGATTCCCGATAAAGCCGAGCTGGTTACGCTATTTTATCGTATTTCTTTAGCCCCTGGTGGCGTAGTCTCGGTGATCGATCAGCAGACGATCCCTCAAGTAAATAAAGACTTATTCAGCCATGTATTAACTTTGTTTAAGGCCAATATTTTAGGCATAGATGTCATTATGCAACAGGGCATCGAACAACCTTATGATCTTCAGGATTGTATTTTATTAGAGGTAAACTCTCGCCCCTATTTGAAAATGCACGATTACCCACGCTTTGGTCAAAAAGAAGACTTAAGTACTTATTTCGATCAACTCGAACAATACGACATACGCCATGGGGATATCTTCTGATGAAAAAGGCAGATCGCCATGCATAAAATAATCTTAGGCAGTATTGAAGTGCTACATGAACTGGTGCAATTTATTCAGCAGCTTGATGATGAATGCTATCGCTGCTCTCCTCAGCCTTTATTTGATAGCCCCATAGGCCATCATGTTCGTCATATATTAGATATGTACCAGGCTTTGATGCTCAGCGAACATAACTTGATTGATTATGACCTGCGTCGCCGTGGTGGCGAGGTGGAATCAAAGCGATGTGAAGCGTTGAAAGAATTAGTCGCCGTTGGAAACTGGTTAATAGGCTTAAGCCAAGATCAGTTTAACGAAGTAAAGATTGTTACTACTGAAGTGTGTTTATCGCAGCAAAGCAGCGAACGCTTTACCTCAACTTTTGGCCGCGAACTGTGTTTTGCTTCGAGTCATGCAACCCATCATTTAGCGCTATTAGTCGCCATTGCTAAGTCTTTGAATGTAGAGGTGAGCGGTCAGCTCGGGATTGCCCCGGCGACCGCTTCCTTTTTACGTCAGCAAGCTACGACTGGCTTGCTGCAAGATTAGTTCTGGTAACGTAAGTTAGCCGAGAAGTCTTGCTTTTGAGCTTCGCCCATATGAATCGTGAAGGTTTCGTTATCACCAATTGAGTCAGACCAAAGGTATAGATAATCCTGCCATGAACCTGAAGGCCAGCGTTGTAGATAATAATCAACGCCATTGACGGTACTGCGATCCACAAAGGCAATCTGGTCGCCGTTCTTCAGACAATCACCATCGTCATTTAAGATGCGAATACGCAGCTTGTTCGACGCATCATCTTGCTTAGTGTAGAACGCGTAGTTACCACCACCGCCGCCTATCCACCAGTTCCAATAAGAACCCGCACGCTGGGCACCCTGCACCTGAATCCAATCGTCGTGACGGATACAGAAAGCGCGATTCTTTGGATACCAGTTATCTAGATTCATCACCGTCGCGGGATCACTTGCGTCACCCTTCACGGTTAACCAGCCATTGGTATCATTGCTATCGATTTTAACGAACTTACCATTGGCTTTGTTTTGGAACTGCACGCCTTGATAAGGATTGTTCACCGCACGGAAGCTCTCGGTACGTGTATCTTCGTTAGCGTACGAGAAGCCCGCAATTGGGTAGTGATCAGACAGTTCTTGGAAGCGGTAGTTACCGGTACTCCAGTTAGTCGACGTCACATCCAACGACTGGTTATGCCAGTGGCTTGGTTGCGCGTGATTACGGGATACGAAGATATAATCTAGGTATTCGCTCGGTAGATCTGGGTAGTTATACGCAGCCATCCCATTAGATTCTGGATCCCAACTGGTCGAGAAACCGGCATAAGCATCTGGCTCGCTCACCTGTAAAGTTTCGATCAAGTCTGGGTATTCAGCGGTATGTTGAATCACGTTGAAATCACCGCCCATAAAGACGACTTCGTCGGCTGGGATATTATGGCCCGCGATGAAGTTTTGCATTTCAGTGAACTGACTCTTACGGGTCGCCGCTGGATCAGTACAAGCGCTATCTTCTGCTTGCGCATGCGTGCTGATTAGGTGGTAAGCCGCGCCATTTTTGTCGACTCGTGCATAAACAAAGCCTTTATTCGACAGATAATCTGCACCACAAGCATCTTTATAAACGTACTGAATTTGTTCTGTAATTGGCCAGCGGCTCACGATCGCGACGCCACCATCTTCTGGTGATAGATCGGCATAGGCGCCTAATGTTTGATCCCAACCACTCTTAGAACGACCCATAACTGGGGTTTGATAAGGGTAATCGGCTTTTAAGCCATTCATTAATGTCGTCGCCGGAGCATTATCAAACAGCTCTTGCAATAAAATCGCATCTTGGCCTTTAACTACTTCTGATTGCGGAATCATTTGCGCGCGATTTTCATGACTCCAATCACCGGCAAATAGCTCGGGTAGCATGTAGACGTTATAGGCTAATAAGCGAAAATCATCGGCATAAGCTAAGCCCGTGCTTTCATCTGGCACCGATGGCGCGGGGACTGTTGGGGTCGGCTCAACTTCGACAACCGGCTCTGGTGTATTGGACATTGCAGATGCAAAGCCACTGGCTAATGTCGCGCTGATCGCGAGACATAAGGTGGTTTTATTTTTCATGGTGGATCCCGTTTTGACGTTTTTATAGTTATTCGGCATTTACGCTATAGACGATCTCTTAGTGAATCGTTCTATCAAAATCGGTGTCCCTACCAACTTATCAGTGCATAATAATGGATCTGTTCAAGCCAAGAATAGGCCCGACTAGGCCAATGTACACTTGTACTAAATTGGTCATTAATGGCTTTCGGCTGTCATGATTAAAGCTGTTGTCTAAAAAGAGCTGTGTTTAATACGATAATCTTTGGGAGAAATGCCGGTTCTTGCTTTAAAGGCTCGACTGAAGGAACTGGCATTGGAGTAGCTCAATAAAAAACTGATTTCACAAATCGAATTTTTTCGGGCACTCAACATTTCAACCGCATGGCGATAACGCTCATCGTCGATGAGCTGTTGATAACGAGTCCCTTCACTGGCTAACTGCCGTTTAAACGAACTTAAACTTAACCCCAGATGTTTTGCAGTCATCTCTGCAGTGGGCAAGCTAGCCCCCAAGTTCTCATTAATAAACGACAAGACTTTTTTACTCACAGGAGTCGAGTTTTCTTTATTACTTACCAGCTTTTTTGATTTGTTCAGCATCAACTTTTGCATGCCTGCATCGGGTAGATAAACCGGTAAATTCAATACTGACATATCTAGGATGATCTGATTTGTACTATGCCCCATTATTATCGGGCAATTTAAAATGCGCTCGTATTCTCGTTGTAATTCAATATTGTGTTTATGTCGTAATTTAACCGACTTGAATAGTATGTCCTTACTATGACGAGATCCGACGAGAAACTTGCCCATGTGAAAAATGGAAGCAATATTATGATCGACAAAATCAGCTTCTTCATTCGCACTTAATGACGATACGCTTAAGTTATAAATAAACTGATTATCCACAATCTGATAACTGGCATTGAAAGCATCATTCATTAACTGGCTATACTCCACCACCAATTTATAACACTCTAATAAATTTTGGCTATTCATCCATACGATGCCCAATATGCCATAATCGGATGGATGGATATCGACTCCCATTTTCAAGGCGAATAGCGGATCTTTTAACGACCGAGCCACTCCTTGCCACAGTGTATTAATTTCTTTTATATCAATACGTAAATCTTTACTACGATGCCCTTGCTGAGCCTGATCATCAAACAGCTGGCCATAAAGCTGAGAAAAATCTCGTCCTTTCGCTTCGTATGCCTGCTTAATCATCTGGATATACAGCTGTGAAACCGTAAATTGCATCGAGCCTCTACCTATAAGTATTTAATCAATTTGTCTTGAGTCATTGTCCCCTAGTATGCGGTATTCGTTGAACCTCAAGCAATACATTTGAGCCGATTGGATAAGTCAAAGAACGGTATGGGTAATTTTTGCCAAAAATAATTTGTTAAGGTTCAAGCTCTCATAATAAGGCTAAGGATGGCTAAAAATAATAAAGAGCTCAACATGAAAATACTAAAATATGGCGGACTGTTCACCGCCTTGGCATTCTCAGCCACGTCCCATTCTTCAAGCCATGATTCTCGTTGGATCGATTTTACCGGCACGGATCAAATCTCAAGCCTTGTCAGTGCCCAAGATGATCGAGGCGAAGGTAAAGCCTCGGCGATTTGTCAGTACTATCATGGCGAAGATACCGACTACTCAGCATTTCACGGCCTAGGTTATTTAAAACAAAAAAGTAACGGCAGTTATGGCTGTGTTGGCAGCGTTGAAACCAATAAGATTTATTGGCATAACAACAACCCTTGGGGAACATCTCATTTTAGAGTACTGCCCAAAACCGCCCTATCTGGCACCGAGCAGCGCTGGACCGAATTTCGCGAAGATGATTTTGGCCGCTATATCGAAGCAACGTTTGAAGATGGTATCAATGCCCCTGTATGTTCCGTGCAGCACAAAATTGATGAATACCAAAACTATGAGAACTTTCATGGCCTAGGGTATGTAAAGTGGGATACCAGCAAGAGCAGCTATCGTTGTGTTGGCAGCTTTGAAGACAAAATGATCTGGCAGCCCAATGGCAATGCCATGCAGTTTTCTCGCTTTAATGTGTTAAAGGCAGAAGAACCTGAAGTTTTAACCTCTGTGCCAAATGATACAAGCCGTCGCTGGACCTATCGTAGCTTAGGCAAGCCCAATAGCCAGGGCTTTACTATTTCAAACAGCGCGGATTATGAACCAGGCCAAGGCTCTTTTTCTGTCGGTCTGTGGTTTTATGTCGATAATTTAAGTGGCATTAAAAAGATAGCCCGTAAAGGTAATGCCGATAGCCAAGGTACTGGCTGGAGCTTATTTATGAATGGCAATAAAATTTATTTCCGTAGCCGCTCCCCCGGCTTCAATTCTGACCAGGTCGCTCATATCAGCAATCCCGGCTGGCATCATTTTGTTGGTGTCGTTGATGCAGATAAAGATCGTCTATTTGCTTACCTGGATGGTTCACCAACGCTCGTTGATGAAGGTGAATGGTCCGGCAGAATTCCGGCCAATAGTAATATTACCAGCAGCCAAAGTTTGAAACTTACTGAAAGTTTTGCCGGTAATATCGCCACCGATTTACGCCTTTATAAGCGCGCTTTAAGCTGGCAAGAAGCAAAAACCTTAGCCCAAGTTCATAAACTGCCTAGCAATAGTATCCGCGTTGAAGAAATTGCTAACGGTACTTTCCAAATCGCTGAACGTTCAAATCAAAGCCATGATTTATTGCAATGGCAAATGGGAGATGGTTTGGAATCGTTCTTAGCTGACCGTCAATATACCTATGGCGATGGCGGTAAATATAAGCTAACGCTTACCCTAATCGATAATAGCGACAAACTTTACCAGCAGCATATTTCTCTCACTCCTTCTCTGTCTCAGTCTGCGGATTTTGTGAATAGTGCTATTTTCCGCCAAAACGATTTGGGTTATGCCTGTTTCCGTATTCCTGCGATTGTTAATGATACCAGTGATGGCAGTTTATTAGCTTTTGCCGAAGCACGCACCGAAAGCTGCGCCGACCATCACCATAAAATTGATATCGTGATGAAGCGTAGTTTTGATAATGGCCGCAGCTGGGAAGACTTCACGATTCTCGCCGAAAATGGTAATTTCGAAGTGCAAAATGTCGCTCCGGTTTATGATGCCATCGCAGACCGCACTGTGATTCTTTATAACTATCAAGCAGGCAATAGCACCACGGAAAAAGCAGCCCGCTTACACATGATGCGAATGACGGATGATGGTGGTGATAGCTGGACACCGATGAAAGATATTACCAATCAAGTGACCCACCGTCGCTCTAGCTGGCTGTATTATACCGATGATGCAGGTAATAAATTATACGATGCGCCTTATGCTTGGGGCAGCAGTACTGCGACCTTAGGCCATGCTATTCAGCTGGAGAATGGCCCTCACCCAGGACGCTTAATGTTTATTAGTTACTACAGTTATGGCGGTGGTAATAATTATTCGATCTACAGCGATGACCATGGTGAGAGCTATAGTTTTAGTGAAGGTATGCCGACTTATGTTGATGGTCCAGGCAGTAATGTGGTAGCGGGTAATAAGCTCAATGAAGCGACCGGAGTTGAGCTTGCTAATGGTTGGATTCTTGCCAGTGCACGGGATTCTCAAAATGATACCAGCGCCCTCGGCCCTTATCGTCACCATACGTTAAGCCGCGATGGCGGTAGCACTTGGGGTGAAACCATTAAAGAAAAACAACTTGAAGATCCAAAAGTTTTAGAAGGTTATTTCAATGGTATCGCTGGTATTGCGTCTGGATTATTACGTGTCAGTGAGCAAGGTAAGCAAGATATTAATCGCCTTATTTATTCAGCGCCCGCAGCAGGTTGGCAGCGAGATCAACTGCAATTAAAAATGAGTTATGACGAAGGTAATACCTGGCCTATTGCAAAGACCCTGGCTTGGGGTGGCGCAGCGTATTCGGATTTGGTTTTACAGGACGATCGCCGCGTAGGGCTAGTGTATGAAATACCAGAGCAATACTTTGGTATTTCAACCGATACCATGGATGAAATACGCTATGTGAATTTTACGATGGATTGGTTAACCGATAATAATGAAGATACCGTATCGACCAACTTAGTCTCTGTCCCCAACGATCAAGACTATCAGTTCCTCGACACTATCACAGATTTTAATGGCAGTAATGGTATCAGCCTGGGACATAATCCCGATTGGAATCCAGATGAAGATAGCTTTACCGTCAGTTATCGCTTTATGGCAACACAAACTAATAGCAGTTGGCATCATCATGTAAATAAATCATCTAGGGATGATGTTAATGGTCGCGGCTGGATGATATTTCATGGCGGCGGCAATATTAATTTCCGTATCCGTGGAGATAACGGCAATGAAGGCACGACGATCAGTGCGCCTTTAAATACTGTCGATAAATGGCACCATGTTGCTGCAAGTATCAACCGTACGACCAACGAGATTCGTTTGTACGTAGATGGTCGCATGGCAAAAGCCAGCATTGCGCATCAAGGCAATAGTATCTCTTCCGGCAATGAAGACTTACACATCGCTCGCCATCAAGACGATAACGGCCACCAGTTTATCGGCAAGATGAAGGATGTACGCATCTACAACAGAGGATTAAGCTCCAAAGCGGTACGTGCTCTAACCGGTAACATGGATGATCAGGTTTGGATTCACTAATGCGTATGCCGTTATAAGAAGAGTATTCCCAAAGCAGCACCCCTTGCCCGACAATTGCTCAAAGCAATTGTCGGGCTTTTTTATTGCCAATGCTTTGCGGAAAAAAAACGATATTGTTTTAAATAAAAAGCCGTTAGAAAGAGTAGCCATGGGCTCCGGCCATTCCACCAGCAATCGCCAATAGGCTTAAGCTTAATAAAATAACATGCATGAGGTGTAACTTTTGGAACGCTGCTTTACTATCTTGCTGCGCTAGGCGATGGAAAAATTGGTGCAAAAAAAGAGGCTCTAAGACAAATAAAACTAGGCTGAAGACAAACCAAATAAAGGTCATTAAATGCAGCCACCAGAACTGGGGCTCTAAGTAGCGCGACCAAGCATTGAGATAATCTAGCATCCACAAACCAGAGAGGCCGGTTAATAAGGTAGTGGCTTTGGCCTGAAAAGCAAAACGCCCTTCTAACCGTTCAAAGAGTTCTAAGCGCTGATCATCACTGGCTAGGTTCTTTAACGCGGGAATCAATACGGTGGTGACAAAAGCGACGCCCCCGATCCACATCACCACGGCGAGAATATGCACTACTCGTGCGAGCACAAATTGATCGAAGGTTTCCATAACAAGCTAGCCAATTGCTAAAAGCGATGAATTGACTCTAATCGATTCACATCAAGTCCTCCTGATGTGAATCAAGGTTACTAGCAATAAAGACGTTCAGCCCAGACTGTTAAGCCCGAGGCGACGCTGCCAAAGTGATCACCATCAACCACGTCTACATCGCCCATCTTTTGCTTAATCGCTTTACGAATAACAGGCGATTGGCCTGAACCGCCGGTGACATAAACCAGGTCTGGTTTGCAGCCCGCCTGCTTAATCGCTTCGTCCATTAAGGCGGCCATTTTTTCTACTGGACGGTTAACCGCTTCGGCAAAGCGTTCACGACTTATCTGCTCAGAAAAGTCTTTTTCGATATACGACAAATCAACCTGATGCTTTTGATCATTCGATAGCCCAATTTTGCATTGCTCGCTGCTGCGCACGAGGTGATGATTTTGTTTATCATCGCGCAGTTTTACAAAGCGTTTAATCAGTTCAGGCTCGGCGCAATCACGCACGAGTTGATCGAGATAGAGTTCCGTTTGCAAACTATTAAAATTACTCTGGGCGCTGATGTCGTTGGTCGCAACCGCATCTAAAAAGGTTTTAGTTGAGATCGGCTTGCCGTTTTTAAGCTCAGTCCCCATACCAAATAATGGCATTAAACACTGGCCCGCTAGGGTGATATCCAAATCATTGCCGCCGACCCTTTCACCACTATGACCAATAAAGTCTTGCTGGCGCTGCTGCTGGTTTTTATGATTTGGCCCCATGCGCACCATCGCGCAATCGGTGGTCCCCCCACCAATATCGACCACTAATACGGTTTTATCTTCGCTTAGTTCTGCTTCGAAATTTAATCCTGCCGCAATCGGTTCAAATAAAAATTCGACGGATTTAAACCCCGCGCGCTTGGCCGCGATGGTAAGAATATCAATCGCTTGCTTGTTGCTTTGCTCGGCGTTGAGTCCTTGGAAATTTACTGGACGGCCAATCACGGTATGTTCTATTGCAGAATTAATACCCTGGGCTGCGGCGCTTTTTTCCGCTTGCTGCTTCACGTTTTGCATCATCGCGGTAACGATGTCTTCAAAGAAAAAAACTTGTTCCGGGCGTAAACCGCTAGCCCCTAAAAATGACTTAGGGGATTTAACAAAGTAGCCTTCTTCGGGAAAGTCGTAATATTCTTCGAAACCTGCACGGCCAAAAAATAAACTTTGGTCGCCGCTATCCAAACTTTCTTGCTGTCGAATACGACGGGCCTGAGCCAGTGCATTCGCGCGTAAAGTTAAGAACTCTTGCTTGAGTTCGCTATTGTGAATATTGAACCCAACTTGCTCACAAATAAGCTCACGCTCTAGAGCATAAAGCGTTGAAGGCATAAAGGCCTTTCCTTGCTCTAAAGCTAATAATTGAACCTGTGAAGAAGTATTGGGTGAAATAATACCCATGGCACAATTGGATGTGCCATAGTCAAAACCGGAAAACATAATAAACCTATAACAATTGAAAAGCGGAATAAGCGGCAAATAAAGCTAAAATAATAAACAAAGCACCACTGAAACGATGTAATAACGCGATAGGAAAACGCTGTAAAATTGTTTTCCCTGCCCAAACCGCCATGATCGAAGTCGTTATTAACGCCAAAGTAGAACCTATCCACACGGATAAAGGACTGCTATGACTGCTTAATCCCACCACGGCGAGCTGCGTTTTATCAGCAAATTCAGCGACGGCGATCAAGGCAAAGGTAGATAAAATGATATGTTGCTTACTTTTAACGGCGAGATCAGTTTCATCCAACGCTTCTGTTTCTTCTTCACTCTCCCCATCCTCTTGCGATAAAAGAGCATGAAGACCAAATAACAAAAACATGGCACTTACTACCAGATAAATAGCCAGCTCGGGAATCCAGTTAGCGATCGCGCTGCCAAAGACAACGGCAAGAGTATTTAAAACTAAAAAAGCTAGAATCGCCCCAACAGCCACCGGCAATGCGCGATACCGTATAGCCAAAGCCATGCAGACGAGTTGACTTTTATCGCCAATCTCGGCTGCAAAGATAAGCAGGTAACTAGTCAACCAATCCATACTGGTCTCGTAAAATTTCGATAATTTCTGCTTTTGGGTTGTCCGATAATACGATTTTTTCACCGATCACTTTTTCTGCAATGCTTAAATAAGTTTTCGACAAATCCATCAAAGCACTGGCAGGTAGTTCATTATCACGGGCAAGCGCTGAACGCTCATCCATACGGTCTTTGTTTAATAAGATGTCTGAGTCTTCGAAGTGGCTCAATAAGAACTGGCGGAAGCCTTCTTTAGAATTCTCTACTACCTTACCATCGCGGTATTGAGCACCATCCCAAATACGGGAAGAATCAGGGGTACCCACTTCGTCCATGTAGATTAGCTTTTCATTACCCGCAGCGTCATTGACATAGCCAAATTCAAACTTGGTATCGACAAAGACTTGATCGATGTTAGCTAAAGCCGTTGAGATCACGCCAAAGCCTTCTTGCAATAGCTTCTCATATTGCTCGATGTCACTGGCTTTAGTGAAATTGAACGCTGCAAAGTTATCTGCAATATTGGCACGCGTAATGTTCACGTCATCTACCGCTGGAACGCCAGGAATACCTTCTAAGATACCCTTGGTCGAAGGCGTGATGAGCAGCTCTGGTAGCTTCTGGTCTTTTGTCAGCCCTTCTGGCATTTGAATTCCGCAGAAGTCACGCTCGCCCTTGCTATAAGAGCGCCACATAGAACCTGTGATGTACTGGCGACAGATCGCTTCAATCATCACTGGGCGGGCTTTCTGCACAATCCAAACGAATGGGTGTGGAATATCAAGAATATGGCTATCGGCTAGACCTTGCTCACGGAACAAGCGGAACCAGTGGTTGGAGATGGCATTCAGTGCCGCCCCTTTGCCTGGAACCCCCTTCATGCCACCTTCCCCGTGCCAGATGCAATCAAAGGCGGAAATACGGTCACTGATCACCATTATGGCCAAAGGCGCATCACTGGCGACATCGTAGCCTTTTTCAGCGATTAAGCGCTTACTATCAGCCTCGGTTAACCAATAGACCGAGCGTACTTTGCCGCTATGAACAGGCTTATCGCTACGGATTGGAAGGTCGTCATTCACTGCTAAAATTTGATCTGCAAGACTCATAATTAAGGCCTCTAGCTGGCTAAACCGCTAACAAATAGGAATAGGGGAAATAATGGCGCGGATTCTACCAGATTGGCCGCCCGCTAGCACTTGCCAATTCAATTCGCTACAGTAGGGCCTGACTGAGATATTGTGAATAAGGACATTGGCCCGTTCGATGCTATTACGCACCCGCTTTTACATTCCACCCCTGAAGCCCGACCACTTAGTGCGCACCGAGCTGATGCAAGCATTGCAGCAATCCCGAGGGGGTGAGCTGGTATTGATTTCTGCCCCCGCAGGCTATGGTAAAACAACCTTAGTTAGTCAGTGGTTGCATACCCATTCTCATAGCTTTGCTTGGCTGATTGTGGATGCCCAGCAGACAGTTGCTGAAGTATTTTGGCAGCATGTCATCGGCGCACTGCAGACCCTAGTCCCCGATATGGGGGAGCAAGCCTTAAATCTATTGAGCGGCCAAGGTGTAGAAGCTGCGGTGATTAGCCTGTTGAATGATCTTGATCGCTTGGATATTGCCCAAGAATCAGACCATGCTTATACCCTAGTAATGGATGATTTGCATAAAGCTGAGTCTGATGAGATTTTGTCTTCATTAAATTTGTTTCTCGACCATCTGCTCCCCAGCTTGCGTATTGTAATGACAGTACGCCAAGACCCCGCATTAGCACTAGCCCGGCGTCGCGCTAATGGCCAATTGATTGAAATACAGCAGCAGGATTTAGCCTTTAACTCGACAGAGTGCCAACATTTTTTACAGAAAAAATTGAAGACTAAGATTTCCGCAGAATTTGCCGAAGATTTAATTAACGCAACGGAAGGCTGGATTACCGGCATACAATTATCGGCGATGTCCTCCTTGCCTGCGCTATCAGTTCTGCCAGCTCAGGGGGATAAAGGCCAAGAGAAAAAATTAAACCGTGATATGGCGGATTATTTATTCGAGGAAGTGTTTTCCCAACAGCCAAAAGCATTGCAAAACTTTTTATTATCGACCGCAGGTATGGAGAAATTCTGCCCCGCGCTAACCAATGCATTGTGTGAAATTGATGGTAGTTATCATGTGATCAAACAATTGGAAGCTGCCAATTTATTCATTATTGCTTTAGATAACCATAGAAGTTGGTATCGCTATCACGACCTATTTCGCCAATTTTTATTATTACAGCTACAAGACTTACCGAATAAAAAGCAAAATATTCTGCATAGCCGAGCTCTCGACTGGTTTGAGAACTCAGGTTATTACGAGCAAGCTTTCCCCCATGCTATTGCATTACAAGACTGGTCTAAATGTGAGCGGCTTTTTAGCCAAATAGCCGAAGAAAAGAAGGACTTAGGCTTAGCACATTCACTCGTTCAGTTTTTGCCAGAACTACCAATAGCCTTGGCTGAAGCGCTAATTCAACAGTACCAGTTAGATCGTTTACCGACGAATAAGCCAATTCCGGCCCTAGCCGATCTAGTAGAGCCATTGACTAAGCGTGAAGCGCAGGTGATGGCCCTTGTGCAGCAAGGCTTGAGCAATAAAGACATTGCCGAGCAGCTGCATATTTCGCTCAATACCCTTAAAGTTCATATTCGCAACCTCTATGGCAAGATGGGGGTAGAAAACCGGACACAAGCCTTACTCAAGATGGCGCATTAATTCGTAAATTAAGCCATGAATTATAGCCGTATTGATTTAACCAATTAGGTCGTAAAAAAATAAAGCGAATCGATGAAATAATACTATAGTAAAACAGTCAGGTAATTTAACTTGAGGCCCATTATGCCCGATAGTTTGCTCATCCCTTCTTGTCCAGAAATTCTAATCGAATTGAACGCTGCAATGAAACAACAAGAGCCAGATATTCAAATAATATCGAGCCTTGTTAATGCGGATGTAGGTCTATATTCAAGTCTATTAGCGACCGTTAATAGCCCAGCACTTGGACTAAAGCAAACCGTTGAATCTGTTCCTCAGGCAATCACTTTATTAGGTCATAAGCGAACGTTTACCTTATTACAATCCGTGGTATTAAAGAATTCAATGGATCAATATGATCGACTGGACCGCTTTTGGGATACGGCCACTGAAGTCGCGGGTTTATGCATGCGCTTAGCCTCTCAATTCAGTATCATCAATCAAGATAAGGCTTATAGTATTGGTATGCTGCACGATATTGGCATCCCAGTCATGATGGCTAACTTTCCTAATTATAAGAACCTCCTACAGGAAGCTTCACAACTCAGTTTAAGAGACTTCTCTTCATTAGAAAATGATCACTTTCAAGTCGACCATTTTACACTGGGTTATCGTTTGACCAAGGAGTGGCATCTGCCCACAACCGTCAGCAAGGTCATTTTGTTGCAGCCACTGTTTGAAAAAGCATTTGATCACTCGATTAATGTACACGAAAATTTATTGAGTTATTTGGCCATATTGATGCTCGCTAAAGATATCAGCAGTGAGTACCGCTATTTCTGGCGTTTAACCAGTGCCGATCACTTCTCTGATTATTTAATTCCCATTTTAGAATTTTTAGAAATTCCTAAAATGGAGTATTTAGATATTAAAGAGAAGATGATCGAAGATATTGAGGCAAATAACGAATAATAATTAGAATATTTTCGCAATAACCGACTCTGGCAGCTTTGGCATAACATTACGCAATAAGGCCCACGGCCAGCTCGGCACGACGATATCACTCTTGCCCTTTTCAATCGCATTCGCCATGGTTTTTGCAGCTACATCGGCATCAATAACAAAAGGGAACTTCTCAATATTCTCATCGATTTCAGTACGAATAAAACCTGGATGAATGGCTGTAACGTTAATATCTTTCTTTTTGTAGAGCTCGGTACCCACCGCTTGTAAATAATTGGTTAATGCCGCCTTTGATGCTGAGTATGCCGCACTGCCTGGTATTCCTCTAAATGCCGAGAAGGAAGATATGCCCACTATTTGGCCAAAGCCTTGTTGGCGGAAGATAGCCACGGCGGCATCAATCGTTGCAATGGCACCAAACAAATTGGTTTGCAGTATTTGCTTATCTTTTGTTAGATCACCATTACCGGTTCTACGAACCCCTGTGATACCCGCATTAGCGATTACGATATCAATATTTCCCAGAGTTTGTTTTAACTCGTTCAGCACTGTAGGAACAGTATCAAGTTCGTTCACATCCAGTGCGGAGGTTATTATTTGCAGCTGACTATGGCGTTCTGTCAGGGTGTTTTTAAGCGACTCTAGCTTTTCTGTACGACGCGCACACAAAGCAATATTGTAACCACGATTGGCAAATTCATGGGCTAATGCCGCACCAATACCCGAGGATGCACCTGTAATTACTACGCTTTTAGTCATGATTTATAATCCCTATTTATTAATGGATAAAGTGTGTTCGAAAGCAAAAATGAAGTAAAGAGAAGAAGATGACAATCAGGGAGCTAATAACGACAATGATCCTATCGTTCCGTATAACATTTTGTCGATTATTGATATCATACGGCTTTATTTAACCCGATTTGGTTTCCCCTACAAAAGGATTTTGTTGTGTATTTAAAATATCTCACCCTAGTATTTATTATTATGACTCCCAGCTTAGGGATGGCATCCTCGAAAATTGATGATAAAACCGGCTGGCATGTTGGCATAGCGCCTTATGGCTATTTAGACAATTCGATTGAATACGAAAATGGGGCAAAAAATAGTAATACTCATCTTAGTAGCAGTGTTTTCTGGGGAATAAACTTCGTCAATTGGTTAGGGTTAGAGAGCACCTTATTTTCATCGCAATCGACTGAAGACGATCGATCTTTTGTTGAAAGCGCCGCCTTTATTAGCCTTACGGTTACCCCTAAGCTGACTTACCATATACAACCCAGAGTTGCCTTGTACGTAAAAGCGGGCTATGCCTTTACCGGCTATGTGGAAGAATACGATGCGAACTTGAATGATGGCGAGAAAGAAATTTGGATGGGAACACTACCCACCTATGCCCTTGGCGCTGAATTCAGCCTATTTAAAGGGGTAAAACTTCGTGCTGGTTATGACCGTCTATTTGGAACCCTTGTTAATGATGAGGAAGATAATGGCGTTTCTTTTTCTGATTATAAGGTCGACGCAGAGAATTATAACATTAGTGTGCATTATCAGTTTTAACCCCTTCGACTAATACCCGTTTATATTTCACCTTAAAGTTCACCTCTAGGGGTGATCTATTCATTACCTCTCTTTTATACGCTGTTATTGCCTGATCCATTCAGGCCTCAGCATAATAACAGTATAAAGAGAGCTGCTTATGAATAATGACAATATAAATCGTGACCGCATGGATGTGGATGTTCTGATCATCGGTGCGGGACCTGCGGGATTAGCCACCGCTTGTCGCTTGAAACAACTGAACTCTGATACCCATGTTGTGGTATTGGAAAAAGGCTCAGAAGTCGGCGCCCATATTTTGTCCGGTGCAATCATGCAACCCACCGCGATGGATGAGCTGTTCCCTGACTGGAAAACCCTTGGTGCCCCGCTTAATACCCCTGTTATCGACGATGAGATTTATTACTTCAGCCAAAATCATGGCATTAAATTCCCTAAGCTGCTGGAGCCTAAACTTTTAAAGAACCACGATAACTATATCGTCAGCCTAGGGAATGTCTGCCGCTGGCTCGCGCAGCAAGCCGAGCAATTAGGGGTCGAGATTTATCCGGGCTTTGCCGCCAGTGAACTAATAATCGGTGAGAATAACCAAGTCACTGGGGTTATTACCGGGGATATGGGTATTGATGCTAACGGTGAACATAAAGAGAGTTTTATGGCGGGAATGGAAATTCATGCCCGCTATAGCGTATTCAGCGAGGGCTGCCGTGGACACTTAGGCAAGCAACTTATTGAGCACTACCAGCTTGATGTAGACTCCTCAGGAAAAAAGAAAGACCCGCAACATTATGGCTTAGGCATCAAAGAGCTATGGCAGATTGACCCCGAGGTAAATGACCTTCATAAAGAAGGCTTAGTATTGCATAGCGCCGGCTGGCCGGTGAGTGAAACGCTGGCAAAAGAAAAAGCCGGTGGTGGTGGTTTTTTATATCACTTAGAAAACAACCAGATTTCACTCGGTTTTATTTCTGAGCTCGCCTATCAGCACCCCTTCTTTGATCCTTACCAAGAGATGCAACGCTGGAAAACTCACCCGACTATTGCCAAATTTTTAAAGGGTGGAAAGCGCATTAGTTATGGCGCCCGTGCCATTGCTAAAGGCGGTTTGCAATCGCTACCTAAGATGCATTTCCCTGGTGGGTTATTAATTGGCTGTGACGCGGGAACATTGAATAATGCCAAAATTAAAGGCAGCCATACCGCGATGAAATCCGGCATGCTCGCAGCGGAGACAATCAATCACGCCCTCGCCTCTGGCTATATTCAAACAGACCTTGAAGAGTATGAACAAGCTTTTAAGGAATCCTGGCTTTATACAGAATTGCATCAGCAAAGAAACTGGGGCCCCGCTCGTCATCACCTTGGTGAAATTATTGGCGGTATATTTTCTTTTATCGATATCAATCTGTTTAATGGTCGCCTGCCGATTACCCTGCAAGATCCTCAAGCGGATTATGCCGCATCGACTTCGGTAAAAGCAGTGAAGCGCTATCAGGATATTAAGCCGATTAATTACCCCAAGGCCGATGGAATATTAACTTTTAATAAACTGGATTCCGTCTTTTTATCCAATACTAACCATGGTGAAGATCAGCCTTGCCATTTAAAACTCCGTGATAAAACAATACCGCTTCAGCATTTACGTGAACTTAGCGATGGCCACAGTGAGCCCTCATTATTTTATTGCCCAGCGGGCGTTTATGAACAACTTGAAGACGAGGCTGGGGAGGTTAAATTCCAAATCAATTCACAGAACTGCTTGCATTGCAAAACTTGTGATATCAAAGATCCAGCGCAAAATATTAATTGGACGATCCCTGAAGGGGGTGATGGGCCTAATTATCCTAATATGTAATAATTCAGCCCCTCGATATTAATTTAGTGACTATATGGCAAACGATTCAAGCATAGACAATTTTATCCTCAAGCCTATTGGCTTGGTCCATTCTTGTTTTAAAGAAAAGTTTGCCATTCCTCGCCAGCCCTCACTAGCCCCTGCGGCTCGAGGGGAGATTGAGTTATTGCCGCCCTATGACGATCCGTTAGCGCTTGAGGGTTTAGAAGACGTGAGCCATTTATGGCTCAGTTTTATCTTTCATCAGGCGATGCCAAAAGAAGATGAAGTCCGCTTACGTGTGCGCCCTCCTCGCTTAGGGGGAAATAAAAAGATCGGCGTCTTTGCTTCCCGAGCAACTCACCGTCCGAATCCACTCGGTCTTTCGGTAGTGAAATTAGAAGGGATTAGAAATGGCCGTTTGCAGATTTCAGGCATCGACTTGCTTGATGGTACTCCTATCGTTGATATCAAACCTTATGTGCCTTATGCCGATGCTCTTTCTGATGCCTGCAATACCATTGCCAGTGAGAGTCCAGAGCTAAGTCAGGTTGAGTTTGAGCCGGCGGCTTTGGTCAATGCAGAAGCTCATGGTGTGCGTCTTGGTCAGCCTATTACCGATTTGATCAGACAGATGCTCGCGCAAGACCCTAAACCTGCGTATCAAAAACCCGATCCAGCTAGAGTTTATGGGGTAAAGATTTGGGATCTAGAAGTTAAGTGGTGTTACCCAGAAACCCAAGATAGCAAAGCCTATTTATTAGTGACTCAGGTTGAGATAACAAGACCGGACTGATCCCTTATATTTCCGAGTTATATTTCCGTGCTATTTTAACTTATACGCGCGCTGGAAAAATGAGGTTAGTCCCTTTGCTTTAAAGCGTGGTTCTTCGTCAATAATATCTGCTTCTTCTATTAACTGAATCGGATAAGTACCACCATATAAGGCTTCGACTTCTTGACTGGACACCGCAAAAGGAGGTCCTCCGGCAATGCTTTGATCATAATCTAAAGTGATTAATAATTGTGCTGAAAACTGAGTAATTTTCGCCATGTGTTGCGCGTACTCTAAACGCATTTTTTCTGGTAAAGCAATTAACGCGGCGCGATCATAAACAAAAGAAACTTCGCCTAAATCTTTTTGCGTTAACGTAAAATAATCACCAACAAAAATGGTTAAGTTTTCAGTTTGATAAACTTTTCCTCCCTGCCAAGCACTGATAGTCGGCTGTACGTTTAATTGAGAAAAGAGTTCTTTTACCGCAATCTCACTTAATTCAACCGCGACAACTTGATAGCCCTGAGACAAAAGAAATTCAATATCGAGCGTCTTACCACACAAAGGAATAAATATTTTCTTTGGATTTTTTAACCGTCCATTTACTTCAAATAACGTAAGGTTACGCTTCAGTAACGGATGGACATAATCCAGGTGAAAACCCACTTGATTTATCTCCCACTTGTTGTGCCAAAAAGTGTGTTCCATGTCTCAATCTCGCCTATTTTATTTTCTAATTAGTTACAGAAATATAACATAACTTTCGCCAATCTCCCTTTTAAACCACAAAATGCGCCACTCACACTGATGATTTATTTGTCAGCTCGTTTTAGGAACTACAAGTTATTAGCAGTACCTAATAGAACTGCTTTACTAATGAGGTCTGGCCAAAAAAGATCGGAGTTTGAATATGCCTGCGTTAAATAAAGCCTTGGTAGTCGCACTATCATCCACATTACTTCATGGTTGTTTCTCTTTAGATTTTGGAGATGACGACGATGATGATCCTATTACACCCCCTGAAGAAACGACCAGTTTCTCCGGTAAAGTAGCCGATGGTTATCTTACGGGAGCAAAGGTCTGTTTAGATTTAAATTCGAATAAAGTTTGTGACCCTGGCGAACCTTCTACAATTTCTACCGCCGGAGGTGAGTTTTCATTAGACAGCGTGACCGAAGCACAATTAGCAAGTGCCCCCCTATTAGTTGAAATCATTGTTGGCGAAACCGTTGACGAAGATAAACCAGATACTCCGATTGAGAAAAAATATACCTTAACCGCTCCTGCCGGTTATGAGTTCATTAGCCCATTAACCACTATGGTGCAAAGTGAAATAGAAGAAAATGATGTCACGCCTGAAGAAGCAGCGGGTAGCGTGCAAGCAAAATTAGGAACGACCTTAGATTTAGAAGCTGACTATGTGGCTGGCTCGGAAGATGGAACTGAGAATGCAGAAGAGTTCGAACGCTTGCATAAGGTTGCTCAAGTTACGGTCGTAGTTCTACAAGAGAACATAGAACTGGTGGAAGAGGTTTTGGGAGATGCCGAAGTCTCTTTTGAAGACCTGGTCGCTATCATCGTTCAAGAGGTGGTGACTTCTTTAGATACCATTGCTGAACAAGTTGATACCGCGATTGAAACTGAAGAAGGTGGCGGTGATACTTTTGACCCTTCTGCTTTAGCGGAAAGCGAAGAGCTGGATGTGGTTGATGTGGATACCACAACCATTGAAGAAGAAATTGAAGAGCGTGAAACTGAGCGTGAAACCGCTGCAGCCAATATTGCACAGGTTTTAGAGTCCGGTGAAGGCATTCATTTCTTTGAGTCGGATCATTCTTACGATTCATCGATCCAGCAAGAGGTGCTTGAGTTTTCTTATGGCACGGTTATGAAAGATGCCGCTTCTGCATTAGTAACCATTTCTAAAACCATCTACAAACCTCTAACCAGTTTATGGGAACTTGAAGAAGAAACTGCTAGCGAAGGTGATAATGCAGGTGAAGATACTGCCGGTGGCGAGCAAGAAGGTGATCACGATGGTCGTATCTGCTTATTATCCAACGGCAGTGTGTCCTGTATTGCAGACGATGATGAAACGATTTCAATTTCCGGTGATGCCGTTATCGTTGAAATTGGTGGTGTAGAGGCAACACGCCAGGAGATTACCGGGATCAGTGTTGATCTTACCGGTAAAAATATCCTGACCTTTATGGACGATGAGTTTTTCCGGGCTATGGACCCTATGGCAAGTTTTGCCGCCGGTGCAACGGGCTATAAGCTTTCGTTCAAGCGTCCTAATGCTATGTATGCCATCTTTGATCAAAATGTAGAGTCGGTTAACCAGTGCTGGGATGGTCAATTTGAAAGCAATGAAAACGGCGCATGGAACCCTACCGATACCCTATGTAATAACGTCTTCTTACGTACCGGTGATGGTGAGCATGATACGGATGGCCAACCCGCCATCGCTCTTGCCGATTTAACAACGGCGACTGCGGCCGTCGACCCTACGGATGCCAGTGATATAAAAGGTATTGCCGTTGGTGGTCGTAATGGCGTTGACATCATTGCTGAATTTGTTGCCGGTGGTACCGTTAATTATTACCTGTTTAAGCACCAATATCATGACGATGATATGAATGATGGTACAGCGGGTGATGGCACCGTTGGAGAACAACCTCCTATGGAAGAAATGCCTCCTGTGGAAGAAAATAAACTGCAAGCCTTAGAAGAAGGTCCTGACGGCGAACAACCTCCAATGGAAGATCCAAACATGGGTGAACCTATGGAAGGTACCGTGGGTAGCCAACAGCCAATGCTTGAAGTGATGGTTAGCGCTCAATGGGTTCAAACCACCGTTGCTGGCCAGACCATTATTGAATACGGCATTCCTCCACTATTAGCTGAAATTGGTGATGTGCGCGATGATGAACGCTTACGTTTCTTCGTCGTCTATGAAGGCGCTGTGCGCCAAGGTGGCATTCAACCAGTAGGGGAAGAAGGCGATAACGAATGGGTATTTAATGATGCGGGTCGTGATCAAATCAAGGCGGCTTTTGATTTCTCATTAACCACACCTTTAGAGCCTTGCATGGCCGGCGATGTTGATTTCGATGAAGATAATCTAGCAGAACGCCCAGGTGCTACTTATCAACAGTTTAAAGAGGTTGCGGATACAGATTGTGAAGCGACCGCCTTTGTTGCTGCTGATGTGACCAATAATACTCTGGTCACGGATTTTGGTTTCTTAACCTTCCTTCCTGAGGGTAATGGTACCTTCTTAGGGGAAGTGGGTAATGATGATAAAGCGGTACTGGATTTCACTTGGGTTATTAATGCCGATGGTTTCATCGTCGTGAACGCGCAAACTAGCTTCGAAGTTCCAGTTATTCCTGATGGGGTTGAAGGTGACTTAGAAGATATCAACTTTGAGGAATTAGACCCTACGGTTCTAGCCAACTTAGAGTTTGAAACGATCACTGCTTTCTTACGCTTAACCTTGGCTAAAGTGGAAGTGAATACTCGCCAGATTAGCATTAAGAGTTTTAATCAAGAAGCCAGCAGTGCAGCGGATTTAGAAACCGCTAACGGTGCTATCTTCGGTGAAGTTTGGGGAGTTAAATAACTAATATAAGGCCCTGATCGACATCAGGGCCTTTTTATCGATGTTGGTTTATCTAAACCAGTTCAACCCTTTCTCGCTTAAAGCGAACCTGATACAGCCCGCCCATTAACATAATCAATAAACACACTAAGCTTACCCATAAAACTTGGTAATCGGTTTCCACTTCTTGTTCACTTTGCTTTTCTAGCTTTTGCCCAGTGACAAATTCAGTCGCCGTATCACTTTGCTTTGCATTCATCTCATTAGGCTGCGGGGTATTTTGAATTGCCTCCATTGCCTGCTGCGACATTTTTTCGGGCAAGGTAAAGTCTAAGCCAAAACCTTGGGCTAGATTTTCAAGCTTATCTTTAAAGACTTCATTATCCGTATAAATATCGTATTTATTTGCCATTTCCAAATAGGTCTCGGTGAGTTTTTCTAACGTTGCCTCATCGGTTTGGAAATACTCTTTACGTTCAGCTTCTAAGATACGCTCAACCATCTGTGCTAACGCATACGGGTTATTCTTTTCAAAGAATTCTTTCATTTGCATGTCGTATTTATCATTCACATACACTTCAACAAATTCTTGCCACTGCGCATTATTAACCGAATCAGGATCCATTACCGTCCAGCCCCAGAAGTTATTCATGCGATCAAGTACGGTTAACGCGCCGGAATAGCCTTCTTTTTGCATTTCTTCAATCCAACGCGGGTGGAAAGTACGGGTACGTAATTCACGACCTAAAAACTTATCTAGGGTTTCATTTTTCATATCACTGGTTTTACGCAAGTTAGAAATATACATCTCTGGGCTTTCCCCATCGAGATTGCGCACGGCTAAGGCAATGCCGCCAAAATACTGGAATGGGTCATCACTGGTGATCATGCCATAGAGGTTAGAAGAACGAGAAAAAATCACCGCATCGGTACCCGTCAGCACTTTACCATAGAGGTTACCGATGGTTTTTGCATCGACCTTTTCACTCCAACGGCTCGCATCAGCACCGAAGGCATAGCCCATACGGGACATATAGAGGTCAGCGAGTTTATCGTCTTGCTCCCAAGTATCGGTTGCTAACGTCGCGCCATCTAAACCGGTACCGTAAGCACCAGTATCATTAGAGAAGATACGCACCGAAGATAAGTACAGAGCATCCTCTTCGCTGGCACCGTTTTCTAAGAATTCAGCTTTCAGGCTCTGGGCATTTTTATATACCGAATTAGATTCTTCTTTTAACTCAGCGATATCTTTAATGGCTTTGGCTAATAACAACATCACATTTGGGAACGCGTCTCGGTACAATCCTGTCGCTGAAATAGCCACGTCGATACGCGGGCGCTTCAATTCACTGTATTCAATGGTTTCGGTGCCTACTACCATGCCTCGTCGATCCCATTTAGGTTTTACCCCTAGGGCTGCCATGATTTGAGATTCTAATACTCCATGCTGACGCATGGTTTCTAACGACCAAAGAGAAAACGCTAGCTTGTCAGGGAATTGGCCGTGCTCACTATGGTATTTGGCAATGCTATCTTCTACTAAGGCTTTACCGGCTTCATACGCCGCTTGCGATGGCACTTTGGCAGGGTTAAATCCGATTAGGTTTTTACCTGTCGGCATGGCTTCTGGATTACGGATGGGATCTCCCCCCGTTAAGATAGGCGTATAACCCCCTTGTAAGGCATTCACTAAGGCAGGCATTTCTTGCTGGTTAATAAAGCCTTGATAATATTTTTTCGCCTCAACAATACCAGCCGCTAATTCATCATCAAGGTCGAAAGTCTTGCCTTCAATAATAGTTAGCCACAATAATTTAAAGCCATCGATATCGGTTAATTGCGTGCCATCCAGCTTTTCCATTTCAGCACTGAAGATTTCACCGACCACCTCTTTTGGCATCATGGCTTCAAGATTATTATCTTTCTCAAAATCGTGAGCGAGAGCAATGGTTTCGGCCGCGAGCATTTGCTGAATCGTAGTAATGATGTGGCTATCTTGCGGCGTAATACCAAACGTATGTAAGCCTAGAGGTTGAGCTTCTTGGGCAAGATCGTATAAATATCTATGCACTGCGGCTAAGACTTCATCAAATGACGTCTCATCGGTTAAACGAAGCTCTTGCTTAATATTTAATGCTTCGATTTTTTCATCAATAATTTTTTGCGTATTGTTTTTCGTTTGGCCTTCGTCTAATGCTTCAAACTGATGAATCAACTCATCGATTTCTTCGATATCAGAATGCATCCCCGCGGCGGCAAAACCTGGGGTTAAGTGGGAAATCATCGTCGCACGACCACGACGTTTTGCCTGCATCGCTTCACCGACGTTATCCATAATAAACGGATAGATCACAGGTAAGTTGCCTACCGATAATGAAGGTGAATCATAAATTGATAGACCACGCTCTTTTCCTTTCAACCACTCTTGCGAGCCGTGAGTACCCAAGTGAACAATTGCATCGGCGCCAAAAGTCTTTTTAACATACAAATAAACGGCTAAATAATAGTGACTGGCCGGTGAACTGGTATCGTGATACATACGATCTTTTTCTTCGTCACTCGAAGACGAACTTGGCTGAGGTAAGGTGATGATATTGCCATTTTGCATGCGGGCAACCATAAAGTGAGGCTTACCGTTTTTCAATTCGATAAACTCTTGGTCTTTCGCCAGCCCCCAATCTTGATTAATTTCGTCTTGTACTGTCTGAGGTAGCGTTGCAAACCAAGCTTGATAATCCGCTAGCGGTAAATGCCCTGTCAGATTTTTGCTTTTAAGTGCTTCCATATGACCCGTACGATACAGCGGTGCTAATAGACCGCCGGCATTATCGATGAAAAACTGCTCATCCTTTTGCTCTGCACTATAGCCTTCAGCGATCAAACCATTGGTAATATTATCTAATGATTTAGGCACGTTTAAGAACGCAGCACCGATATTCTTTTCCCCTGGTGGGTAATTCCAGATCATGATCGCGACTTTTTTATCACGGTTAGCCGTATGCTTCAGCTTTGCTTGTAGAATTGCCCGTTCAACAAATGCTTTAAACTGATAATCGATAATCTCTTGCTGGTGAGTCACCGGGTTTTGCGCAGTAATAATGGTTGGATCGATTACTCCTGAAGTTTCAGGCATCATTAAGAAATACGGAGACATAGTCGCCGATAAACCCGCGTGATCTTTTTCATAATCACTTTGGTCGCCATCGTTATAAGCCAAGGCGTGTAATACCGGCACATCTAATTTTTCAAAATCGGCTTTACGCTTATCCATATAGTGAATCATGCGCTGATTTAAAATCGCATCGATCCAAGCTTTTTCCGCAACCCCCTTCTCAGAATCCTTCTCAGCTACTAATAGTTTTGAATAATTGGCTTTGCTAGCAAAGAAATAAGCGAAACCTTGAGCACCGGAGTTTTCAATCTGCTTTAAGGTTGCATCAACGATTTGAGTTTGATCAGACTCAACGGCTTCACGGTGAATAGCCACGGCAATGACAGGTTTATTCTTATCGTAGCTAATGGCATTTTGTAACACGTCTGTTTTATCGGTTACTTTATCGGCTAAACGATAGTGGTAATAGCCTGTTTCAGGGATGGCAACAAACGGGGCATAACTCATATTGCCATTCGAGAATATTTCAGCACTGATATAAGACATCATTTGCTGATAATTTTCACGACCGCCATTAAAATAATAACCGGTTAGGTTTTCCGCCTGCTTAGCATCAATACCTTGGCGAAATTCGTTATTGGCTAAAATTCTAGGAGAATCAAACTTCACACTTGGATTAGCGATCATTGCAGCTTTATATTGGCCTAGCATCATACTCGCTAAACGTGCACTTAATACATCGAAGATTACGAGTTCATACTGTGAAAACTCGCTGGTCGCCTGCTTGGCTTTTAAGTCCTTAAAGCGTTTATAGTCGAGCTTCAGGTTCTTATCTTTTGCGTAAGCTTGAAGCATTTTCATCTTGGCAACCGACATGTGGTTATCCCCAAGAATTAATAGGCTATTAGTATATTTAGCAGCTTGATTATCAAGATTATGGTCATGATTATGATCATTATTGTCAGCCGCCATTAACTGAGCTGAGAAACTGCTCAGTATACAAATGATACTGACGAGTATTAATCGCAAGAAGGTGTTCATATTGGGTCCGTATTAATTATTTGTTAGTCTTGGTTTCAGGCACTTTATCTGCAGGCGCTTTATCTTCAGGAACGTAGACGATCGAGCCATCGTCCATGCGATAAGCAATACCGGCTTTTTTACCATCGCCACTACCAATGCTGCCATTCGACTTATAGGTTTCTATGTTCTCACCGTCTTTAACGATGATTTCCATATTCTCTTTACCTTCATTTTTAATGATGGTGACACTGTCTGCGGAATACGGGCTTAAAGGATTTTGCGCAATTGAGATTAACAATGCGCCGATGACCACTAAGAAAACATCAACCAGATTCACTGTCGACATCATTGGGTTTAGCTCTTCATCTTCATCAAGAAACCGCATGCATCACCTCGACTTCTAGCGATGTTTCCTGCTTAGCTTCTTCCGCAAGGGCCAGCTCTTTTGCTTCCATTAGCTTTTGACAATCTAATAATTCAACCGCTAACCAGCGTTTTTCAACTGTCGCGACCCAGAACGTTAAGGTTGCGATCACTAAGCCAAAAATAACCGAGGAAAACGCGATCACTAGATTATCTGAGATGCCTTGAATATTACCGTCGGCTAAGGATTTAAGTGCCGGCCCCATAGGGATCATAGTCGCGATCAAACCCAACATCGGAGAGATCCGGGTCACTAGCC
>PJEL010001143.1_pt1 | contig 28028 bp, 19 predicted proteins | sample 1853271 | NCBI WGS metagenome assembly PJEL01 (sample SAMN08108733, study PRJNA415343) | Invertebrate metagenome, whole genome shotgun sequencing project. | host: Globobulimina | place: Sweden: Gullmar Fjord | collected 2015-08 | reverse complement strand
AGAAAAACAGGTCTCTGTCTCAATTATTTAAAGACGTAAAAGCAACAGAACATCGAATTCAGCAAATCTTTGATAGTTCAGTTCAAGGTATTTTTCAAGTCTCACAAGAAGGCACCCCGATCTTGGTTAATCCGGCGATGGCAAAGATGTTTGGGTATCATGATCCAAAAGATATGCTGGATGCAGCGAGTCATATTAAATCGTTCTTCGAATATCCCGAAGACTTTAATAAAGCATATCAAATATTTAACAAAGAGCAGGGCTACATTGATTACGAAACCTCTTTAGTTCGTAAAAACGGAAGTCGCTTTTTCTGTACTGTTTCGATTCAGAAAGTTGACGACGCTCAAAACAGAGCGGTCTTTGCTGAAGGGATGGTGCTTGATACCAGCGATCGTAGACAGAAAGAAATTGCTGATCGCCGACGTGAAGTGGCTGAAAAAGCCAACCTGGCAAAATCCGAATTTCTGGCGAATATTTCCCATGAGCTCAGAACCCCCATGCAGGGAGTCTTAGGTTATGCTAAACTGGGCATTGTCAGACTCAAGAGTCTTAGTGAAGAGAAAATAAAAGAGTACTTTGAAGAGATTCATCTAAGCGGTGTGCGACTCCTGGGTCTCTTAAATAACCTCCTAGATCTGTCAAAACTCGAAGCGAATGCGGAAGAATTTAATTTCATGCCAGAAAGACTTTCCAATGTAACGGCAATGACGATTAACGAACTGTATGCCGTTATCAATGAAAAGAATCTGAACGTGAGTTTGAGAAGTCCCGATTTTGATGATACGGCTTTATTTGATATTGATAAAATCGCACAGGTGATCAGAAATCTCCTTGGAAACGCGATTAAGTTTTCAAAGCAAGGCGGACCAATTGAATTATCGATCGATTCAAAAGATTCTCAATTGCAGTTTACAATTAGAGATTATGGAATCGGAATCCCCACAGACGAACTGGAGAGCATTTTTGATCAATTTGTCCAGAGCAGTAAAAATAAAAATGGGGCTGGGGGAACAGGGCTTGGGTTGGCTATCGCAAAAAAAATCATCGAGAATCATCAAGGGAAAATCTGGGCTGAAGAAAATTCGGATGACGGAGCACTCTTCAAGTTTCAAATTCCATTGTCACCGAAACTAGTATACTGAGATACCCATCTAATAAGGAAAATTAGTCAGTTTAAACACATAACCCCAAACAACGGGGTCTCAGTTGTCTTTCCGGGCTTGACCCACTGAATTTCCGAGTCTCGCAGGAACTGAATTTCCGAGACTCGCAGGAAAGAACCAGAGATTCTTTGACTGGATCCCGGGTCTGTACACCGAAACTCACACTTTCAGTACCAAGATGGCAGCAGGTCCGATGTGACGGCTAACGATACCGGAGCTACACAATAAATCAAATCAGGTAATTCATGAAAACATTGCTAAGCCTGACAGGCAAGCTTTTTTATAAGTCAACGAACTGGAAGTTTGAGCCTTTGCCGGACTATTTTCAAAACAGTCATGTCATCATCGGCTTTCCCCATACTTCAAATTTGGATACCATCAGGGCTTTCTTTGGTTTTAAAATTGTTAAAAGAACCGGGCATATCATGATCAAGAAGGAGTGGTTCTTCTGGCCGCTATCTATTTTATTAGAAGGCCTCGGCGGCATTCCGGTCTTTCGGGATTCAGCCCAGGGTGTGGTAGGCCAAATGGTAAAAGTATTTAATGATCAAGATGAGTTTCTGCTGGCCATCGTTCCTGAGGGGACCAGGAAAGGGGTCAAAACAATTAAAACGGGCTTCTGGCACATCGCCAGAGATGCTGATGTGTCAATTATCTGCTGGTATCTTGATAATAATAGTAAAACCACAAGATGGCTGGGTGAGGTGATACCAGGAGATAGTAAAACAGAAGATATGCTGAAAATTCAGAAAATCTATGCGGATGCGGGGTACAAATTCCCTCTCGATGTGTCACTACTGAAGAATGAAAATTGATTAAACAGCTTTATCTTTACGGGTGAGCTTTATTTCAGTGATTTCAGCCGGCGATCCCAGTCGCATCGGAGGCCCCCAGTATCCTGTTCCTCTATTGACATATAACCAGGTGTTTTCATGTTTATAAAGACCCGCAACAAATGGTTGTGCAATACTTATCAGCTTGGAATAGGGAAAGTATTGTCCCCCATGGGTGTGTCCTGATAGCTGAAGATCATAGCCAGCTTTTGAAGCCCCATAAACACTAATCGGTTGGTGCGCCAGCAGAATCCTCGCATCAGCCTTGGGGGCATTTTTAAGTGATGCAACGGGATCTGATCGATGCTCGGGGATCATCTTGCCGGCAGAAATATCCGTGACGCCTCCCAGTATAAGGTTGGACCCGTTTTTGGTGATCACTCTGTGTTCATTCAGCAAGACATCAAATCCGAGTTCCTCGATCTTTTTCAGCCAGGGAAAAACCCCGGAGTAATATTCATGGTTTCCCGTAATGAAGTACTTTCCGTTTGATGATTTCAACGCAGACAAAGGGGCAACATCTTTTGCAAGGTAGCTGACTGAGCCATCTACGAGATCTCCGGTCAGCACTATAATATCGGGCTGAAGAGCGTTAACCTGTTTGACAACTTCCTGAACAAATCCGCCTTTAATGGTTGCACCAACATGGATATCAGATATCTGAACGATACGCAGTCCTTCAAATGCTGCTGAAAGATTTTCTAATGGAACGGTAACTTTTTCAACTTTAATTCGGTATCTTGCCAGCGCCATTCCAGATCCTGTCATGACCCCACTAAGTCCCAGGATGGCAAAATTGATAGTTGCCCAAATCATTTGCCTGCGGCTGTCTCCCACCCCTCCCAACTCTAAATCGGCTATCACCTCGGGTGTTCCAGATGAAAAGATTGATTGAATTCCGGTGACAATAAATTCCCCGAGGATAAAGAGATCCTTTAAAATTACAAAGAAAAAGAGAATTGAGAAAAAACCAAATGAAATGTAGGCCAGCCATGATATAACATCGTTGGTTGCTGTTTCCATACGGTTAATCTGCATGAAAATCGCTACGACCGGCAATGCGGCAGCGATGACGACACCTGACCAAATCAGAGACTTCCAAGGCTGAATCAGGTTCATTGGAAGCAAAATCCGCAAACCAATATAAATGTATAGGAGAATAAAAATCCCTATTACCACCAATAAAATTGATACTCTCATTCGCTTCCTGTTTCAGATAGAAATCATCTGCCGCTCTTTATTGAACGGAGAGTTTTCAGGATATTGAGTTTTGCAAATTGAATTGATTCTGTTCCAGGTCCCAGAACAATCGTTTCATTTTTATATATGATTTCTTCATTATCCCAACTCGGTTGTTGCTCTCGCAAGTGACTTTACAATTGCTTTACAAATCGGATATTAAAAACTCCGAAAAGGTTGCGTGACCCGGTGGCGGCTTGAAAAACGCTTTCTACGTCTCCTGAAAAAATAAATCCCAGTCCTTAAGGATCGTTAATAAATAACTTTACCTTCAATTTACAATGGTCCTAAAAGCTGGACATTTTGCAAACAGAATGAGCGAGCAACGTGTTTCCTTTCCGGCGACGTGTTTCCTTTCCAGCGACGTGTTTCCTTTCCACTAATGGGAAACACTCGACTAATGGGAAACACTCGACTAATGGGAAACACTCGACTAATGGGAAACACTCGACTAATGGGAAACACTCGACTAATGAGAAACACTCGACTAATGGGAAACACTCGACTAATGAGAAACACTCGACTAATGGGAAACACTTGACAAATTTTTGAGACGACCCTTAGTGAAAAGCATTTATGAAAACTGCAGGGGTTTCGAACCAATTGAGCGACCCTTATTGACAGTATACTAATAATATAATTGGATTTTCTATCTAAATTGAATTGAAGTACAAAAATTGCAGCATATTTTCTCCGGCTAGGTTACTAATTTATAAAAAGCGTTTTTGAGAGCTATACAGGAGGGTGAAATGTCAACTGTTGTGAGTCCGATTCCAGAAGGGTATCGTACAATTACGCCGTATCTGGTGTGCAATAATGCAGCTGAAGCGATTGAGTTCTATAAGAAAGCATTTGGTGCAATTGAGACCATGCGTATGGATGATCCCAGTGGACGTGTCGGTCATGCTGAAATTCAGATTGGTGATTCCCGTGTCATGCTGGCTGATGAATTTCCAGAGATGAATGTGCTGGGCCCAAAATCGATAGGTGGAACTCCGGTATCTATCATGGTGTATGTTGAAGATGTGGATAAATCTTTTGAACAAGCAGTTCTGGCTGGAGCTGCAGTTACCAGACCGCTTGAAAACAAATTTTATGGCGATAGAGCAGGGAGCCTGGAAGACCCCTTTGGCCACTCGTGGCACCTGGCATCCAGAAAAGAGATGTTATCAATTGAGGAATTGAAGCAAAGAATGGCATCTGAGATGAAGTAAATTCTGATTGAATGATGCGGTTATGGGCAAAAAATGATCAGAGGGATTTAATCTCGCTGGAAGTTAAATCTGAAAGATCCCCTAAACAGATTTTACAACAACTCCTCCCTTAAGAATATAAGGGATGTTTTCGGGTTGTGTCAGGATCGAAATATCATCGACTGGTGACCCCGTAACAACAATCAGATCTGCGAGCTTTCCCTCCTCGATTGTTCCGATTTGATGATCCAATCCAAGGATTCTGGCTCCGTTTAAGGTTCCGATTGAGAGTGCCTCTTCAGCTGTGAAACCGTTTTCGAACAGACTGACCAGTTCAATCAGATTACTTCCATGGGGTAGCAGCGGCGTTCCGCAGTCCGCCCCCATTCCAATCAGAATGTCTGCTTCTCTGGCCATGGCCAGGCTTTGAATGTGCGATTTTAAGACCAATCTGCTTTTTTCCACGATAAATGCGGGAACTCCCAGATCAGCGGCTTTTTCGATCATATCTCCCGGGGCAAATGTTGGAACCAGAGGGACGTTGTTTTTTACCATCAGAGAAATACACTCTTCGTTCAGGTAAAAACCGTGTTCAATCGAGTCAATTCCAGCCCGCAATGAGTTCAGGATTCCGTCTGTTCCCTGTGCATGGGAGGCAGATTTTCGGTTGGCACGATGGGCTTCTTCCACACCGGCGCGAAGTTCTTCCTCGGTTAATTCGGCTGCACCAGGTTCTGCGCCTGGTGTCATAATACCACCGGTTGCCATTAATTTGACAATGTCACATCCGGCCTTGATTTGTTCCCTGGCCGCTTTTCTAACCTCGTCCGGACCATCTGCTTCACGACCGAATTCCCACCCCTGGCCACCAGTCATGCAGATCTGCTGGCCACTGACCAGCATTCTGGGCCCCGGAATAATGCCATTGCGTATGGCATCCCGAATGACAATATCCACATTGGCTGTACCTCCCATATCCCTTGCGGTTGTCACTCCGGCCATCAAGGTATTTTTTGCATGTACCGAGGCGAGCAGCGTGACCATTTGCAGATCACTGTTTTCCACAGCCGCTATCGGGTCCGGACTGCCATCAATCAGGATATGCACATGGCAGTCAACAAAACCGGGTAAAAGCATTTTTCCTGCAAGATCGATGATCGTGGCATTCTCAGGTAAGACAGAATCGGAAGCGGTCACTTTAACGATCTTTTCCCCCTCAACGATTATGGTTGCGTGATCGATGATTCTGCCATCACCAATGAAGGCCGGTCCCCCTGTAAATACAATTGTCATTGAGTCTACTCCTGATAGATTAGGGATCGTTCAAAAATAACTTGGCATAAGCTGTCGGCAAAAGTCCCCAAAGGACTGGACATTTTGCCGACAGAATGCCAAGTAATTTTTGAGCCGACCCTTAGCTCATTGCATACGGAAAATGAGTGGCGATGTCGGTTTCCCAAACGGTGTCGTCGATTTCTTTGCATTTGACAAAACACCATTCCAGTTTTCCGACCTGCCACTCTCCTGAAACATTTGGGCCTATTGTCAATTTCAGTGCCTGGCCGTAATGGTAATGCGACAGTTCCTCATGAATACAGAAATCCCCCAAACCATACGCAATGACCTGTTTGGTCTTCCCAGATGGTTTATCCACCGGAACAGTTGTTATCGGCTGGGGGATATGGCTGTGGTGGCCTAGAATCGCATTGAACTGAGTACTCCAGCTCTGCCCGGCCTTGATGATTTTTGAACGTGGAAACAGCTCCAACTCATATCCCCAATGTGGATATAAGATGTTAAATCTGCCAGGCCGGTGATATTGCGAGGCATCCTCTATTTTAGTGACATACTCGACAGGTTGGTTTGACCATTGGGTGCCCCCGATAATTCGAATATTTTTATTGATATCCACATAGGGAACATCAGTTGAGCCAAATAAGTGAAACCCTCTGTCCTTTATTTTTGTTGCCGATTCGTGCCAGATATCGAAGCCAAAATCTCCTGAGTGATTGTTCGCCAAGCCCAGAAATGTCTTTTCCGGAGGAAATAGATCTGCCAGTGCGTCCAGAATTTGGGGCGTGTGTCGTTGAGCCATATAAGCCGCGTTAGCAGCAGTAATTGTCGCTTCAAAATTACCCACCAGGTAATCACAGGGCGCGATGAATTGCTTTAGACGATTACCGATATGGAGTCTTCTTCCAGCCATATCCATAATATCACCAATAAAAGCAGTTTGACATTCTGGTTGAATCTCGGAATCCAAGACACAGATCTGCGGTGCATACGTTACCAAACCTCGATTTTTTGTCACCGGGCCGAAAAAATTCCGTTTGAAATAGCCCAGTGTTTCGGTCAGATTGTAGGGACTGTTTTTAATTTTCATTTGGAAATGGATAGTAAGGTCTAGTATCCTATTTCTACAGCCAGCAACAAAAATCCGATACAGATGATCATGACCAGAAGATGCAGGGGTAGAGACCATTTGATCCATTTAGTATACCGAATTCCGGCAAACCCCAACCCTATCATCAGGAGAGGATGGGTTGGCCAGAGCATATTTGAGAACCCGTCACCCATTTGGTACGCTAAAACAACAGTTTGGCGGGAAACACCGATAATATCCCCCAGTGGAGCCAGAATTGGAATCGTTAAGGCCGCCTGGCCAGAACCGGAAGGAACAAAAAAGTTGATCACCATTTGACTGAAGAACAAGATCACGGCACCCCCATGGGCTCCAAATCCTTCCAGAGAGCTGGCGATAGAAAAAAGAATCGTGTCCATGACCTGGCCGATTTCCACTAAATAAGAAACAGAAAAGGCCAGCATAATGACGGGTATGGCAGGTGAAAAAGTACCCAATCCCTTCACAAAATGTCTTACGACATTCCTCGCACCAGCTCCTGACAGCAATCCGGCACCAAACCCCAGGATCAAAAATACCAGGAGCAGGATAATCATCATCAAGTCTGCCACGATCTTGATTTGAGTTCCAACGCCGACAGAAGTCGCCAGAAGAATTAGACATCCTGCCACCAGACCCATTATCCCCTTGGCATTTTTTACCTGACCCACCTTCAATTCAAGATCAGTCTGTGCCAAAATCGTGTCGCTCTCTCTGTAGGTGACGCTCTGCGTCGGATCCTTTTCAATCTTTTTAGCGTAACGGATAATATATAAAATCGAGATAGTGATAATGACGATAAAAAACAGTACCCTCAAACCGGTTCCAGAGAAAAGGGGTAGGTTCGCCAGGGTTTGTGCGACGCCCACAGTAAACGGGTTAAATGTCGCAGCCGCAAATCCAAATCCGACCATCAATAGGACCATTGCGAAGCCGGTCATATCGTCCCATCCCATACGAATTGCAAATGGGACAAAAATGATGAGTATGGGCAGAAACTCTTCCATCATGCCAAAGGTTGAGCAGAGAAAAGCAAAGCTAAACGAGCAAATCGTCAGCAGGGTTATTTTCCGATGGGAAAAAGAGTTTTCCAAGCGAGCCAGCATCTCATTGATCACGCCTGTTTTAATTAATATGGTAAAACTGCCGCCGAGGATGACAATCAAAGCAAAAATCACAATGATCTTGGGCCCGTTTGTGCCTGTTAAAGCCAGGAAGGGTGCCAAAACGATTTTCCAAATCGGAACTGGAGCAGGGTCAACCTGTTGGTAGACTTTGACTGTTTGACCATTCTGGATCACATCCATGTACTGGCCTGCCGGAATATAGTGGGTAGAAATACCCGCCAAAGTAACCAGAACAACCAGAATAACGATTGTAGAGATGACTGATTTCATTGGTAAACGAATGTCAATCTCTTTTTTCGCTGAAGCTTCTGCCATATTTTCTCCAATAAGTGCTTTTGCTGCTCATTATCCCTTTCTAAGTGTTATGAAAACTCAGACGAAATAGTAGTGGTACCGTTTTTTATGTGTCAAGCATATTCCGATACTGGAATAGCATTTGTTTTGAATGGGATATTAGCATGGAATGCGTTGACGTGAGTGAATCCAGCTGTATTAGCTGATATTACCCACCGGCAGAAGGAATAATGAGGGATATCTGGTTTCCTTCTACCAGCTTATGCCGCAGACTGGACCGCTCTCCGTCGCAGAAGACAACATGGTGGGATCGTATTTTATACCCGAGTGGTTTCAATGCCTGCTTTAACGTTGATTTAACGGGCACCTGCAAATCGATCCCTGCATGGGGGTCATATCCGGTCAGACCGATTTCCTGGTCTATCCCGGAATAGAATTTGATGTTGATGCTGATGATTGGTTTTGGCATTTGATTTAAAGTTCAACTAGATCGAAATACCGAGCTTTTTCATGCGGCTCATCTCGGGGACACCATTCTCGTCATAACCTCTGGTTTTGTAATAGTCCTTAAGCATCGGCTCCAGCGGTACGACTCGATTTTTCTTGTCGCTCAGCCTGCCTTCTTTCAAACACCTTTCCGGCAGGGTATCATCCTTGTGCGAAATCCCCTCTCTGGTATTCATATATCGCTCTAGCAGGTGGATACGCTCTCCGGCTTTCATAATATCCCCTTGGGACAGACGAATACCGGTAATCGAGCGATACAGTTTTACCAGGCTGGGTACCAGGATCAGCATGGTTGCGAGTTTTGGCATGAGGCGCATAGTCATTTGCAGCATTGGCTTAGGGGTATATTTTACAATCGGGGGCTCCAGTACATAGGCAAAGGCTGCAAAGATACATGTATGAAAAGAGGCAGTTGCCGCAAACAGGTTTTCAAAAAACTTCACATAGTGAGCCTTGTTCCTGGCTGAATAGGGGTTGAGGAAACCCATAAAAACCTCCAGAGACATGGTAACCGCCGACATATGACAACCACCCCGGTTAGCTACCGCATAGGAAAGACCGTGTCCCCAGGAACCTCGCGGGTCATAGGCCGCCATCTCCATGCCTTTGACCTGCATTGCAAATGACTCTCCGCCGTGTTTCTGTGATAGAATCCTGCTGCCATCTGCCAGATCGTTGCCTTTTCCCTGGCGCAGGGCAATGTCTGTAATCATTTGAGATACACCATCTGACGAGCCAAACTTGAGATCCGTTTCAAAAATACCTTTCTCTCCGGCCTCCATCGTCCAGGCAATCGTTCCTCCGGCACTGATGGTATCCATTCCCATTTTCCCGCAAAGGTCGTTCCATTCGGTGATTTGGTCAGGATCGAACACGCCGATATTTGTTCCCAGCAACCCAATTGTTTCATATTCCGGAATCTGGTGGACACTGCCATCGGCATAGGTCCCCTTGTGGCCGCAGAGAACTGTGCAAGCCTTACAAGAGCTCGATTTGGTTTTGTATTTATCTTTCAGGAGTTCACCGGAAACATCGATCGCTTTTGGATGAGAACCATCCTGGAAATTGTTAACCGGCAAAATTCCACCTACATTGCTGATGTTGACATTACCTGCGGTTCCAAAGTTATGATAGAGATGACCGATAAAGTGGTTGTTTTTAATGTACTTAACAGCTTGTTTTTTGGTGCTGGCGAATTCAGTTTTATTCACTGGTTCCGGTTTGTACGCTTTGCCGATCGCCGTCACGGCCTTCAGGTTTTTGGATCCCATGACAGCCCCCATACCGCCACGCCCCAGATACCGATGGCCGGATCTGATGTTGGCGTAGAGAACCCTGTTTTCGCCAGCGGGACCAATGACCATGGCACCACTGCTCTTCTCCAGATTTAGCTTTTCCTGGGTCTCCACTGTGTCCAGACCCCAGAGATGATCCGCAGTCTCAAATTTTACGCCGGATTCATCTATCACCAGGCTGGTTGGTTTAGCCGCTTTACCTTTGATGAGCAGCCCGTCGTAGCCGGCTTTTTTATATGCCATCCCAAATTCACCACCGCAGGAACAGGACAGCATAATGCCTGTTAAGGGTGATTTGGTCACACCCGCAAAACGACCGCTGCATGGACCGGCGGTTCCCATCATGACACCCATCATAAATGCCATGTAATTCTCTTCTGCCAGGGGATCAACGCCCGGTTTCATGCGATCGTAAATGAGCTTCAGTCCCAGGCCCTTTCCACCCAGGTACATTCTGCGTTCCTCGTCTGTCACCTTGAATTCAATGACAGACTGGTCCGTCAGGTTAATTTCCAAAACCCGGTTGGTAGATCCGACTGTTGTGTTCATTATTTCTCCTTTTATTGTGCTGCTGCTTTCAGCTCTTTTTTGAGAATTTTCCCTGTTGCGGTCATTGGGATGGCCTCACGAATTTCAACAATTCTGTGTCTCATTTTCATTTACACCTTTCACGATAAATCATTTCGCTGGTACTTTACTCATAGCGAGCTCTGTCATTGCGGTAATTGTCAATGAAGGATTTACGCCTGGGTTTGCGGAGACTGCAGAGCCGTCGCATACCATCATATTTTTGTATCCAAACACATTATGGTTTGTATCAATGACCCCTTTGTCAGCGTTTTCTCCAATAACAGCACCACCTAAAATATGTGCAGTACTGGGTGCACCAGTTATCATGTCGGTACTGAGCATATACGTTTTGCCATTCATCACTTCGGCGGCTTTCTTGGCAATGACTTCAGCTTCATTGATAAACGGTGTGACCTTTGGCCCTGATGAGTGGGATGATTTTAAGGAGAACCAGCCTTTTTTTAGTTTTAATGTACTGTCAAGATGTTGCATGAACAGTAGAACTATGGATTGTTTGGCAAAATCATTTGAGAATAGAATACGTATCATATTCCAAGGTAGAAAAACTGTCTTCAGCAACAGCTTTGGAAGCCTGATGAAGGGATTTTTGTTAAATACCATGGGCAGAGCGGCAATTTTCCAGAATCCGGATCCAGCACTATATCGAACAACTTCAACATGTCCGTCACTGTTGGGAGGAAAGATCGCGCCGATTGCGATTCCTTTTGAATAATCCTTGTCCGATTTCTTCGAAAGGACAAAGCTAAGATTCTCGTTATTGGTCCGGACATGATCCCCAAGCGCATTTGGTAAACTGGGCAGATGTTTTTTATGTTTTAAATCCATTAACAGGCTCACTGTACCCAACACACCCCCTGAAAAAACAACCCCTTTTGCTTTCACCGTTTTCCTTGTTTTCCTTTTTCCAAATTCTGTCATGCTTTGGTGGGTGATCAGGTAACCATCTGAACCGTCTTCTTTTCCAGCGGGAACTACTTTTTTTACAAGTCGTTCCGCCTCAATTTTTGTCCCCTTCTTTTGTGAAAGATATAAGTAGTTTTTATCCAGAGAGTTCTTGGCGTTGTGCCGACAACCGGTCATACAGCCGCCACAAAAGGAACATCCTTCACGCTCAGGGCCTTCTCCATCGAAAAATGGATCAGGGACTACTTTCTCTGGTTCTCCGAAGAATACAGATACATTGGTTGGCTCCACAGCCTGTTCATTGCCGTATGATTTTGCAACCTCCACCAATACATCGTCTGCATCGAAAAATTTGGGATTTTCAGTAGCACCCAGCATCCGTTCTGCTTCTGTGTAGTGAGGGGCGAGTTCGTCTTTCCAGTTTGCCAGTCCTGCCCAGTTTCCACTTTCGTAAAAAGCATCTTTTGGCTGCGGCAGGGTGTTTGCGTAGACCAGAGACCCACCCCCGACACCAGTGCCGCTAAGCACAGTGGCGTTCTTAAAAATGGTGATCTTAAAAATGCCAAAAAATCTCATGGTTGGCATCCAAAGCCAGCGCTTTAAATTCCAGTTTGACTTTGGAAAATCATCCTTTGTGAACCATTTTCCTTTTTCCAGCTGTAAGACTTTATAACCTTTTTCAGCCAGTCGCAGTGACGAAACAGAACCGCCGAAACCAGAACCGATCACAACATAATCATATTCTTCAATTTGTTCATTCATAATTATTTTGATTAATAGAGGGTTAAAACTTCTATTTCAAACGACGATATGCAATCGAGGAATGAGTTTAGCACAAGCGGTTCGCTGCTATTACTTAAAAACCTTTCAGTGTAAGACTGTTGCCATCCGAAAGAATTCTTCCAGGCTGATTTTGATATCACAACCATTTTGTATCCTTTTTCAACCAGGCGTAGAGCAGAAACACTAACACTGAAACCGGATCCAATCACAATATTGTCGTATTGTTTTTGCTGAGTTGCAGAGTTCAACCGATCCATAGTGCTGCAAGTTGCAATTGAAACTGAGATAGTGAGTTGCAAAGCACACTGCATTCTTCAAAGGCTATGCCATGAAAAAAATGAAGCGTAATAAGCTGATTTATATTGTTTTAGGTATTGTGCTTCGCTTGAGGTAGAAAAAACAGCAAGGAGATAATGCCAAATATGGCATTAATTTGGATGGGGATTATAGAATATACTTTAAATATTAATACCATGGCCAATAATGCCATATATGGCATTATTGGTGCCGGTTAATGCCGAGACTTTTCATTTTACGGTAAAAGGTTCTCAGGGGAAGTCCTAGTGAAGCTGCCGCCTTTTGGCGTTGCCAGCGGTGTTTTTCAAGCACTGCCAGAAACAGTGACTTTTCAAATTCTGCTACCAAGGATTGATAGTCATTGTCTTCGAAGGATAATTCGCTTTCAATCAAATTGATTTCATTTCTGAGCGCATCTTTCTGGTTGGGTAAATCAAGCGTATTCAAGGTGGTGAAGCGTTGCAGGACATTTTGCAGTTCTCGGACATTACCTGGCCAATCATACTTCAACAGTGCGTCAAGCATTTTGCCGGTCAGGGCGGGTTGATTAGAATCTTTGGCGTAAAGCTTGATGAAGTGTTCTATGAGGAGGGGGATATCTTCCCGCCTTTCTTTCAGAGGAGGCAGGTAAATGGGAATGATATGAATGCGATAGTAGAGATCTTCCCTCAGCAGTCCCTGCTCAACCTGTTGCTTCAGGTTCTTATTGGTGGCGGCCACGATTCGAATATCCGTTTTACGCGGCCTGGTTGAGCCGACCGGTGTGTAGGTTTTACCTTCCAGGACTCTCAGCAGTTTGGTTTGCATGTTCAGGCTGATTTCTCCGAATTCATCCAGGAAAAGGGTTCCATGATTTGCGGTTTCCAGATAGCCTTTTTTATCCAGATTGGCCCCGGTGAAGGCCCCTTTTTTATAGCCAAAAAGCTCGCTTTCCAGCAGATTTTCAGGAATGGCACTGCAATGGACCGGAACGAAGCCAAGCGCTTTGCGATCACTTAATTGATGAATTGCCTGGGCTACGAGCTCTTTCCCGGTTCCGGAATCTCCATAAATAATGACGTTGGCATCAGACGCGGAGGCCTTGATGATGGTTTCATAAACTTCCTGCATGACAGGGCTTTTGCCAATAATATCACAAAACTTATAGCGGTCTTTCAAATTGGATCGCAGCCGGATGTTCTCTTTTTCCAGGAAGGCTTCCCTTTCCAGAAGCTCTGTCGTAAGCCTTTTTTGCTCGTTGATGTCTGTAACGATGCCTTCAATATGCCTTGAGGTTCTTTCTTGACCTTGAATCAGTGTTGCATAAATGGAGACCCAGGTTTTTGTCCCGTCTTTTCTGAAAAACTGAGTCTCAAAACCGGAGACTTTTTGATTGGCCTTCAGTTGTCGAATGAACTCCTTACGGACTGCTTTAGAAACATATAATTGGTCCTTGATGTTCTTTACGTGTTGTTTCAGGTCTTTGACGCTGGTATACCCAAGAAGATTTGCCATGGCAGGATTGGCATCGACAAACGTTCCTTCTACTGTAGACTGATAGATCCCTTCAACGGCATTTTGGAAAATGGCCTTATATTTTACCTCACTTTTCAGTAGTTCGCTTTCTACTTTTTTAATTTCGGTGAGATCGGTTCCCATGCCGAGCAGGTATCTTTTTCCTGCAAGGCTCATGCGAACCGCGGTAAAATAATAAGGTATTCTCCTGTTATTTTTGATAATTAAATGGGCTTCTATCGACAGCTTCCCCCCTTCCTCGAATACTCTTTCAGCAGTGGTCGCAATCCGTGGTTGATCTTCACCGGAAAACCATTCCAGCATTTTACGGTGCGGGAGTTCCTCGGCGGTGTAACCAGTCAGTGTTTCATGGTTCTTATTCCAGCGGATCAGGTTGCCGTTTTCATCGTAGACGTAAAAAATCCCCGGCAGGCTGTCTAACACTTTTTCCGAGAAGAGTTTTTCCCGGCTTAAGTCTTCAAACGCCTGTTTACTTGATTTTATTTGGTCTTGTAGCTCACTGATTAGGTGATTGCTGGAGAGCGTTGCCATGGGTTATTCATCGCCTGAAAGCGCTTTTATCATGTCTTCCGCCACCTTTTTGGCTGCTTCCCGCTCACCAAGTTCTGCCAGCAGTACCTTCAGCTCTGGCATGTCATTCATCGAATTCCAACCATAGACAACTTTGGTGACGCGGGTTGCCAAGGCCAGGCTGTATTGAGAATAAAAATCAGCAAAAGTCAGCTCTTTGCCTGCGATGTAGGGATCAAATTTCGCAAGCGCTTTCACCGTTGCAAAGCCTTTCTCCAGCAATGGTTTTACAGCCTCTTTTTCCTGGTCGCTGATGGGTTTTCCCTGGAATGCCGCTCCATATAGGCGTCTGGCGGGTAGTTCCACATAGAGTTCCATATGCTTCATTAGCTCTCTGACTTTTGCCTTAGCAAAAGAGTCCGCGGGAAAGAACGAGGGGCCCTCAAAAGTCGCATCGATATATTCGAGGATGACATCGGTTTCAGTCAAGATGCCTTCGTCTGTTACCAGAAAAGGAATTTTGCCGGCGGGGCTTTTACTGAGTAGCTCTTCGGTCTTCTCAGTTCCGATCACTATCTCTTCAAAATCCACTCCTTTTTCCAGCAAGCCCAATTTGACGATATTGTAATAGTTGCTGATGGGATGTCCGTATAGTTTAACCATGGTTTCTCCGTTGATTAAGGATCCTTAAATTCTAAATGAAAAAGATGAGATACTGTGCTCCACCAGAAGTGTGGCTCCCTGAGTTACTACGACGTTGAACAGTTTTGAAACTAATTAGTTTATTAGCCGATCCTTAAGAATAGATCTCCGGCTTTGGCTTAAACAAAGATGCCTGTTTGATTTTCTTCGAATAAGAGAAGCCGATCGTATCTTTTTCCCCGGTAAATTTGTTGTTCAAGTTCTCCAGGGTATCCATATCCAGTGCAAACATCGGACAGGCTTCCACACAAATCGCCTGTTGTCCCTGCTGCAGACGATCCAGGCAAAAATCACATTTTTGCATTTTAGCATTTAGCTCCGGACCAAATTGAGGGGATTTTGTGCGGCAGGCAGCCAGGCATGGGGTTTTGCTGCATTCATCTTTCCCGGTGCATATGTCGGGGTCTACAAGCACAATACCATCGGCATCTCTTTTGTAGATGGCGTTCTCCGGGCAAGCAGGGATACAAGAGGGCTCCTCGCAGTGATAACAAGGGACCGCCAGGTAGGCCAAAAAAAGATTAGGGAATTTTCCTTTTTCAATTATCTGAATCTGCATCCAGTTGACCTCTTTTTCATGAACATCATGCCAGTCTTTACAAGCAATTGCACAAGTGTAACACCCGATGCAGCGGGTTTGATCATAATAGAATCCCATCTGTTTTTTCATTTTTTGCCCTCCTTGGATTTGGGCGAAAGTTCCACCTGAACCAGGACGCTATTCATCGGGTGGGCGCCGCCAGGAGATGGTTCATCATTGGTGAGTACGTTGGCGCATCCACCGAGATCCACACCGTCTTCATCAGGGTCGTACCAGGCCCCCTGGCTGATATTGATTACTCCGGGAATAATTCGTTCCGTTACTTTTGCCGGAATACGCATTCTACCTCGGTCATTGAAAACATCCACCAAATTTTCATGGGAGATGCCCCGCTTTTCTGCATCACCCGGGCTGATCCAGGCTGCATGCTGGTTAATATCGCGGCACCAAGGGACATTGTGCCAGGTGGAGTGAGCCCGTTTTTTATCATGGGCTGAGATCATTTGCAGCGGATACTGCTCAGCCAGGACCGCGTTAAAACTTTCCGGATGCTCCATGTATTTGGGTATGGGTGGCACTGCCGGGTCATTCATCTCCGCCAGGTGCTCACAGTATATCTCGATCTTCCCCGAAAGTGTCGGGAAGGGATTGTTTTCCAGATCCTCAATCTGTTCCTTAAATGAGACAATGGGCTCATCCATTTTGATTTTAAGGACCCCATCTTTTTTCATGGCTGCATAATCTGGAATATCCGGTCGGGATGCAGCAATTCCCTGGAGAAGATCGTCTTCCGACAGTGTCAACAAACCGGGCTTTATACCCAGTTTTGGAGACAGTTCCCGGCAGATATCCAGATCCGATTTGGTGCCTTCCAGTGATTCGACCGCTTTATTCAAATAGATATAATAGGGGGATCCCAACCAGGGTGGAGCGATGTCGCTTCTTTCCATGAAAGTGTTCACGGGCAGGACGATGTCGGCGAATTTAGCGGTGGGGGTCATAAACTGTTCATGGATCACCATAAAATCCAGTTTTTTCAGGGCTTCAGCTCCTCTGCGCGTGTTCGGGTGCTGGTTGAGGTAATTGCTGGTCACGACATAGGCCATTTTAATATCGGCAGGATAACCACCGGCTTTTCCCCTGAGAATGGCATCGAAAATCTTGGCGTGGTGAATGCGGGCAGCAGAGGGGTTGGTGCCACCATACAATTTATGCAGGGCGTATTGGCGGTTGCCAGCGCCGTCTTCCACTATGTTTCCAGTACTTTTGGGGCCCTGCGGTCCATCTGCAGCCATTTTTCTGTGTTTGCTTTCCCGACTGGAGTAGGCCCGCATAAATCCGGAGGCATATCCACCGCTGACGCCAACATTTCCTGTGATAGCAGTCAGGACATTGGCGGCTCTGGAATACTGTTCTCCGTATGATGCCCTGGCTGGTGCCCATCCAGCGATCAGGGCAGCCGGTTTCTGGCTGGCATACTCCCTGGCCAGATCTACTATGGTTTTAGCCGGTACGTTGGTAATCTCTGCTGCCCATTGGGGTGTTTTCTCTACACCATCTTCGATACCAAAGAGGTAATCCTTATATTTATCGATTCCGACGGTGTATTTGTCGATAAAGGGCTGATCCTGCAGATTTTCTTTCAGGATGACATAGGCCATGGCGATCAGCATGGCGCTGTCAGTTCCGGGTCGGATTGGAATCCACTGGTCAGCAAAGGTCGCTGCCGAATCTGTGTATCGGGGATCAATGCCCACAATCCGGATGCCCTTTTCCTTGACACGGGACATCATCAATGCGGTGCCGGGGTCATGGATGGTAACCGCGGGGTTCCAACCCCACATGATCACCATTTTGGAGTTCAAGAGATCCTCTCTGGCATTGCCGGTGCGGATTGTGCCGTATGTGGCCATGGACGCATATAAAGCTCCTTCGTATGAGGCCACTCCCCAAGCACGAGTGAATCCTCCAAAGGATTGCAGCATTGCTCCGACAGGCAGGGGACCGTGCAGCATTCCCTGATTCCCTCCGCTGGCCACAAGCATAATGGCTGAGTTGTCCCAGGTCTCTTTGACTTTTTTCATATTGAAAGCCACTTCTTCCAATGCCTCGTCCCAGGGCAGCGGTTCAAACTTGCCTTCCCCTTTCTCTCCAACCCGTCGCAGGGGTTGCTGCAATCGATCGGGATGGTACTGCCTCTGCCGATAAGCTCGCCCCCGCATACAGGCGCGAATTTGTGGATCTTCGCCGGTATCTCCTTCAATGCGGATGATTTTTCCGTCTTTGACGTGTGCCTTGAGAACGCATCGCCCTCCACAATCATGGCAACAGCCGGTAGGGACAATTGTGACCCCATTGTTAATCGTGTCGCTGTTTGTTTGACTCATAACCAATCCATTTGATTTTAAATATTGTAAATTGAGTGATTCAATCTGGCTTCCAATGTATCCTTATCTTTTTCCGGATGTTGTAAAGGAAGTGGTGCGCTCACCAGTGGTATGCGATCAGGAATTTTTGCTTTGATAGAAGAGAACTTCAAGTTAGCGCTTACTGATGATCAAACTGTAATTCTATTTTTAGAAGTCACACCGTAAATAATCGAAGGGCAATGGGTCAACCTTAAAATAGGGCCATTCCATGTTGATATTGACTCTCGAACAATATCAAAGAATTATCGTTTGTTGAGTTTTTGACAAAAATAATTGTGTATTTAGGCATTGAAATATTAAACTTAATTGCTTAGTATTTATTTATTAGCTGCATCACCCAACCCGGACAAACTGGAATCAAACTGGTTGTAAAAGGATTTACAATTTAGTCAGTAATACTCCCGCACCTAGCCAGTTACAATCCTGCAAGCTGAAGGCTCTTTTAACTTTAAAAGATTCAATTTAGATACTATAATGGTAACTACCGGTTTATGAAAATATTGGATTTCTGGGAATGTTTAGCCGTCCCGTTTTCTGTAAATTCATGAAAAAAATCGGGGTGCTGTTTGAATAGTTCACTATTCACATCTATTTTTAAGGTTTGAATCCATAGATCCCTCAGCCTATTGCGGGCTCATGAATGATGTAGTTTTTTAAGACACGGGGAATATCTCTCCTCTACGAACTGATAATCTGACAATGAAACAGGAACACCATGAGAAAAAAAGGGATTTTGGTTGTTTGCACGATGCTTTTTCTATTCGCTCTTCCACCATTGTTGACAATTGCGTCAGTTGGTGGCGCTGAGGGGGTCACAGATTTTCCAAAAGCTTTGGACAGCTATCATGACAGCCACTTGACAGACGTTGGAAAGATCCTGATGTTTCGCATCAAGCAGGAACCCCTCAATCTGGTGGTTTCAATCTTGTTTTTGTGCTCGATCATTCACACCTTCTGTGTTGGTACTTTTCGACGGACAGCGGAAAAACTGGAGAAGAAACACAGACAAATGCTGAAGATCAACGGTCAAGCGAACTTGAAATACAACGGTAATCCGGTTGATAATGTGAGTTTCGGAGCCGAGCTTTGTTATTTTTTGGGTGAAGTGGAAATCGTTTTTGGCATGTGGGTCGTACCCGTATTCTGGATAACGGCTTATACGTATGGTTGGGACACATCGGTTCACTATTTCAACAGTGTTAATTTTACAGAACCGATTTTCGTACTGGTCATCATGATTTTGGCCTCTACCCGCCCGATTATGCGATTTTCAGAAAATTGTCTCAGTCAAATTGCCCAGATCGGGAAAAGGACTACCGCTGCCTGGTGGTTCACTGTTTTGACTGTGGGACCCATTTTAGGTTCCTTTATCACTGAACCCGGTGCCATGACTATCTCGTCCTTGATTCTGGCCAAGCAGTTCTATGAAAAAAAGCCGAGTCTTAAATTCGCTTACGCTACGATCGGTCTGCTGTTTGTTAACATTTCGGTAGGTGGAACATTAACCCATTTTGCTGCACCACCGGTGTTGATGGTAGCAGGAAAATGGAATTGGGATTTCTATTTCATGTTGACCAACTTCGGTTGGAAGGCGGTTATTGGAATTTTGATTGCTAATTCTCTTTATTTTTGGATTTTTCGATCAGAATTAAAGAAGATGGACAGCGTCAAGCTGGAGCGGAGTTCCGACGATCTGCTTGACTGGGACATGCGTGAAGAAAAAATACCCGTTTTAATTACCGTGTTTCACATTGTTTTTCTGGCCTGGACGGTTCTGACTGGCCACTACCCAGCCCTGTTTATTCCTGGATTTTTTCTATTCCTGGGATTTCGCCGAGCGACGCAGCATCATCAAAACGAAACCAATCTTAAACCTGCTCTGCTGGTAGCATGTTTCCTGGCGGCGCTGGTAGCCCATGGTGGACTACAGGGGTGGTGGATCGCACCCATACTTAGCAGCCTGAGTGAAGTACCTTTGATGCTGGGCGCGACGTTTCTGACAGCATTCAATGATAATGCAGCCATCACATACCTGAGCTCACTCGTTCCAAATTTTTCAGAATCCATGAAATATGCTGTTGTTGCAGGTGCAGTCACGGGTGGTGGTTTAACCGTGATTGCCAATGCACCAAATCCGGCCGGAATCTCCATTCTTCGCGGCTTTTTTCAATATGGTGTTTCCCCAATGAGACTGGCACTTGGAGCGATGATCCCGACTATCATTATGGGACTCTCTTTTATGTTGCTTTAATGAGCCATTGAGAAAGCTGTCCTCGATGAGGGTTTTGTCGGGGGCACTTTACAGTAGATCGCCTTTTCCTTATTACCATAAATCCTTTGAGGTTTTCTGCCTGATTTGTTACACTGCGCGTCTATTGGTAAAAGAGGCCAAAACCTTACCAGCTTCGCCAGAGCAGAAAGTGTCAATGTGCTTGCACTCGAGTTTCCGCCTTTTTGCTCAGAACGTTTCATCTCCGGTCGGATGTCACCAGAAAGAATTTTGAGTCCTCACATTGAATAGGGTTGTTATGACCAATAATTAAAACAGGAAGATTTTATACGCCCCAAATGAACAGATATACGTTATGAATTACAAAAAATTAACAGTTATCGCCATACTATTTTTGATTGTCTGTTTTGGTTTATTTGTATTTAATTATGAAAGGGAAGTGCGGAAAGCGGACAAGTTGCGGGTGGTTGAACACGCAACGGTAATTGCAAATAGTATTTGGAATTTTAATACAAAAGGGTCGCTGGAGTATTTGACGCTGGCCTGTGACTCTCTTGGCTATGAGCGCATCGCTGTTAAGGACAATAAAGGCACTGTTATTCAAAGTGTTATATCTCAAAACCGACCCCCATTCTTTTCCACCCCTGTGCTTATCCAGAATGATATTACGTATAACGATAGAATCATTGGCAGTATCGAGGTGGTATTGCGTTCACGAACGATCTATACCTATTTCTACCTATTAATAGTCGGTGTGATGCTGGTTATAATGTTACATCTGTATTTACGTATTCTCAGTGTCAACAGTCTACTTGAACAGAGGGTTCAAGAGAGGACAAAAGAGTTGGGTGAAAGTGAAGCGAAATTCAGAAGCGTTGTGGAAAATATGAATGAAGGGCTTGTTATCTCAGATATGTATATGAACCCACTTTATGTCAATCCTAAAATGTGTGAAATGGCCAATTGCACAGCAGCGGAAATACTGCAGGGTGGTCTCAGTGGGTATTTCGATAAAGAAAGCATCAGAATGCTTAGTGATCAGCGGGAGATTCTCGCTGAGGGCGGATTGCCTGATTTTTTTGCCGAGGCCATCAGCCCGGAAGATGGATCAAAACGAAAGCTCCATATCCTGACAAGCCCGTTGTTTGAAGATGATCAGATAAATGCTTCGATTTCAATTGTCAGGGATATCACTGATGAGCTGAAGACACAGGAATTAATGATACAATATGAAAAGATGATGTCTATTGGTGGATTGGCTGCGGGTATGGCGCATGAGCTTAATAATCCGTTAGGAGGAATGTTACAGGGAATTCAGAATATTCAGCGCCGCTTTTCGCCAGATCTAAAATCCAATACTGAAGCCGCAAAGGAAACTGGTATTGATCTTTCTAAACTTGAATTATATCTGGAAAAACGGGGTATTCTGTCTTTTATTGATAGTATTAAAGAGGCGGGGAAAAAAGCATCTCAGATAATTCTAAATATGCTGCAGTTCAGTCGGAAAAGCGAATCCCATATGGCGCCAACAGACCTTACAGAATTAGTTGAAAATGTTCTGGATCTGGCTGGCAAAGATTACGATTTGAAGAAGAAATATGATTTTAGAAGCATAAAGAGTATCAAGGAATATGATCCTGACCTGCCTCTTGTGCCTTGCAATGCGATAGAGATCGAACAGGTAATTTTAAATCTCCTGATAAATGCAGAACAAGCGATGACAGAAGGAAATCAAAAAGAGCCCCATCAAATTGCCATTCGTTTGTTAAAGGATCGAAATATGGTCCGGATTGAAATTGAAGATAATGGACCTGGTATGACAGAAGCGGTCAGAAAACGGATTTTTGAACCATTTTACACCACCAAACCAGTCGGTGAAGGCACCGGACTGGGACTCTCAGTCTCATACATGATCATTACCAATAATCATCTGGGTTTGATGGAAGTGGAATCTGAACTTGGAAAAGGAACCAAATTCATTATCTGGCTGCCATTGGTTAGAGATCAGTTGTCTTGAGACAATTACCACTGTGGATACTCACTCTCAGACTCTTAGGGATCGTTCATAAATAACTTCACATAATCTATTTGCATAGGGATCGTTAAAAAATAACTTCACATAATCTGTTAGCAAAAGTCCTTAAAGCTGGACATTTTGCAAACAGAATGTGAACTAATTTATTAGCCGACCCTGAAGTACCAAAAGCACTGGACATTTTGCAAACGGAATGTGACAGCAACGTGTTTCGGGCGAAACACTTGACTAATTTATGAGCCGACCCATTCCTGATTTCTAATCTCGCATGTTGAATTCAGATGGGATATGGCATCATCGGGTATCAAATCAGAATTAATTTTTCCTTGTACACAGAGGTGGTATGGTCTCTCTTGTTCAGGTTCTTGGAAATGGTGTATTCATAGGACTGGTATATGCGCTGTTGGGACTCAGCATCGTCATTGTTTACCAGGCTTCTGAAACCTTCAATTTTGCTATTGGACAGTTTCTGGTTCTCGGTTCATTTCTTTTCTACTTGTTCTTTGCAGCTTTGAGTCTTCCTTTCTTGATCGCTTTTCCTGTAGGCATACTGGCAGCCGGGATAATGGGGGCTCTTATCGAAAGGCTGACAATCAAGCCGTTGATGGGGCGAGATCCGATGTTAATGACAAAAATTACGTTAGGATTGTATTTCCTCTTAAGTGCCGCTTTACAATTTATACTCAGTCTGACCGGGTCGCCTGGCTGGATCCCTCTAGGGCTTCCGGAAGTAGGTGTGGAAACCGCGGATCTACTTTTCTTGTCGGAACAGGTGTGGGCTGGTATACTTTCGGTAACGGCCTTTTTTCTGGTGGTAGGGCTTCTATTTCGCACTCGCTGGGGACTCGCGATTCGAGCTGTATCTGAAAGTCAGGCCAAAGCCTCCGCATTTGGCATTAATGCACATTTTATCCTGCTGATAACCTGGGGGATCAGTTCAAGCTGTGTCGCTGTCGCTGGAGTCATGATCTCCAATTTCGGGATTCTCTCCGTATCTTCAAGTTTGGTCGGATTCAGGGCTATCCCAGTTGTCCTCATCGGAGGATTAGATAGTGTGCCGGGAGCGCTGGTGGCAGGCATCGCCATCGGAATTTTTGAAACACTTGTCGCTGCCTATATTGAACCCCTGGGATTGGTTGGTTTTAAAGAAGTCGCTACCTACATCCTGATATTGGTGATGCTTTTTATTCGTCCTTATGGACTTTTTGGAACAGCCCGCATCGAGCGGGTCTAGCTTGAAAACTATGAAAAAAAGAGTCGTCGTTGTTTTAAAAGAAATCATAAAGACCCCTCTGCTCAGAAACTTTATGTTTTTGAGTCTTCTCATCGTCTTGGTCTACCCTGTTTACTTCCAATATGATTTTGTTCCCTCTTTTTCAGAATATATGCTCGAGCATAAAGAAGAAGATGCTATCATCTCAGCCAAATATATTTCCTCTACACTGTTCAAAGAAGCAGATATTATCTCAGAGGATCTGTTTACACCCGATTTAGTGCGGAAGATTCAATTGATTAAACAGACCTATGGGATGAAGAAAATCAGGGTGCTCTCAAAAGCGGGAGAAATCGTTTTTTCAACCGACCCTATCGAGATTGGAAGAATTAATCAGAATGAATACTTTTTTGAGATTGTCAACCGCGGAAAAACATTCTCAAAAATAGTTGTCCAAGACCAGTCGCCATCAGAGGGGAGAACTGATTACACCGATGTGGTTGAGACGTATGTTCCTATTTCGACAAATAGTGGTTTCAAGGGTGCGTTTGAGATTTACTATGACGTTACCGGGAAAAACCGAAAATTCGGAAGTTTGATAACTCGCTCATTATTGGTATTGTTTGTCTTTGCAACAATTTTACTCATCGCTTTAATGGTTGTGATGGTCAAGGTCAGTATGGTGCTGATTAAGAATCGGCAGGCTGAAGAAAAAATTGTCAAGAACAATGATTTTTTGAAGAATGTGATCTCATCTATTTCTTATCCTTTTTATGTGATTGATGCCAATTCCCATATCATAAAACTCGCGAATAAAGCCTCTGGTTTTGATCCCCATAAATTTGGAAAATCAACTTGCCACAGTCTAGCTCATCACTCCTCTGTTCCATGCGACGGGCTTAACCATACTTGTCCCATTGATAGGGTAAAAGAAACACGAAGACCTGTTGTTGTCGAACATCACCATGTAAATACGGAGGGAGCAGAGAGATTAATTGAGGTGACTGCCTTTCCGGTCTTTGATGAAAAAAACGACGTCACGGCGATCATCGAAAGTAATGTGGATATCACTGAGCAGAGAAACACTGTGGAAAACTTGCGGAAGAGTGAAGAGAAATACAAAAGTTTGATTGTGAGTGCACCTGAACCAATGATTGTTACCAAAGATGAATCCATTGTTTTTGCGAATTCAGCAGCATTGAAGGTATTCGAATATTCAGAAGAGGAATCGTATGAAATGACAATTTTCGATATCATTTCAAAACATGATAAAGAGGAAGCGAGAATTCGCTATCAAAACAGACTGATAGGCGAGGCCGATCCTTCCTTTGACGTGCGCATGGTTACGAAAAATCAAAGAACCATCTGGGCAGAAGCAACAGCAGTGGAAATTGAATGGGAAGGGAATCCCGCCTTTTTGTATTTTATGGTTGACCGGACCAAACGCAAACAAATAGAAATCGCTTTGCAGGAGTCCCATTCCAGACTGGAGAGGGAGGTTGATGAACGAACAAATGACTATAAATTAGCAAAGGAAGAAGCTGAACGAGCCAACAGATTGAAAAGTGAATTCCTGGTGAATATGTCCCATGAACTTCGGACCCCAATGCACCATATTCTCAGTTACGCTCATATGGGCAGCAACTATGAGAGTATGAAAGATAAAATGTCAGCTTGTTTTGATAAGATTACCTCCGCTGGCAATGATATGATGACTCTGGTGAACAATCTGCTTGATCTATCCAATCTGCAAGTTGATAAGATGCAGTATGTATTTTCAAAAAACGACATCCTGCTGATTATTAATGAGAGCGTGACACGATTCAAACAGCAGCTTGAAACCAAAGAGATCACCATCTCCATTGATCAACCATCGGTCCCAACAACTGTCTATTGTGACAAAACATTGATCAGTCAGGTGGTTCAGAATTTGTTGTCAAACTCAATAAAATTCAGTGAAAAAAGAAGACATATCACAGTCTCAACTGATGTGACCGAAATACAGATAGAAGGGCTGTCTGCTGGTAATTCATCTGTTTCAACGCTGACCGTTTCAATAAAAGATGAAGGGCCAGGAATCCCTGATAACGAATTGAGTTTTATCTTCGATCTATTTGCACAGAGTAGTAAAACCAGAACAGGTGCGGGTGGCACAGGATTGGGGCTTGCAATATGTCATGAGATAATAAAAGGTCATCATGGGAGAATCTGGGCCGAAAACAATCCTGAAAGCGGCGCAACCTTTAGTTTTCTGCTGCCATACGAACAAAAATCAAAATAAAGAACTCATTTGACGAGATTGCTGAAAGAGTGGCAGATTGCAGTAGTTCGATGGATGACTACGGGTCGGCTCATAAATTAGTCAAGTGTTTCCCATTAGGGAAGAGGAAACACGTTGCTGGCACATTCTGTTTGTAAAATGTCCAGTGTTTTGGGGACTTTTGCGAATAGATTATGTGAAGTTATTTATGAACGATCCCTAAGTGAATACCATACCGGCAAAAAAATGTTAATAAATTCAGATATCCTACCGGTTGCAAAAGGCAGGATTGCCTTAATATTTTATAAAGGATTCAGAGCAAATCGATGGATCGATTAAATACCTACAGAAATGTGATAATCCTGGCACTCTGCCAGGCGCTGGGAATTACGGGCAATATTATTGTCTTTTCGGTTTCCGCATTGGCAGCCCTGGAAATCGCGCCAACGCCGGCACTGGCTACGCTGCCTCTTTTTCTGCAGTATGCAACGGCAACGATAACCACCATACCGGCCTCATTTTTTATGAAGCGCTTTGGCAGAAAGCGAGGGTTTGTTTTGGGCTCATTAATGGCGAGCGTTGGTGGAAGTATTGCCTTTTTGGGGGTTCGCTCGGGCAGTTTCACGCTATTTTGCCTGGGATCGGCTTTTATCGGTATCTTGATCGGATTCATCCCCTACTACCGGTTCGCTGCAATTGATACCGCCAGCGATTCATTGAAAAGTATTGCTCTTTCCCTGGTTCTGGCAGGTGGCGTGTTGGCCGCGATTGCAGGGCCGAGTATTGCAGACTTTTCAAAGGATCTTTTCAGTGTGGCCTATGCAGGGAACTTTTTTATGTTGATATTGCTTCCCTTTATCACTATTGTCTTGCTCCAGTTTGTCAAGATCGTACCGCTCGCAGAGGAAAAAACAGAAGCTGCCCGACCTTTCAGGATAATCGTCAAACAACCCAAATTTCTGCTGGCTTTATGTGGCGGGATTATTGGGTACGGCGTCATGTCACTGTTGATGGTCGCGACACCTCTTTCCATGAAACACAGCAATTTTCCGTTTCCCAACATCACACTGGTGATTCAGTGGCATGTCCTGGGAATGTTCACCCCCTCATTTTTCACAGGCAATCTGATTCAAAAGTTTGGCGTTTATAAAATTCTGATCTTTGGGGCTATCAGCAACCTGGCTTGTGCAGGGATTAATTTGGCAGGGACCAGTCTGTATCATTACTGGTCTGCTCTTTTTCTACTGGGCATTGGATGGAACTTTCTGTTTATCGGAGCCAGCAGCTTATTGACAGAGTGTTACCGGGAGACAGAAAAGGCTCTGGTCCAAGCCATGAATGAGTTCCTGATTCTGCTGACAGTTTCAATCAGTTCACTTTCGTCAGGGGTATTGATGGGGCTGTTTGGTTGGAGAACTATCAATTTCCTGGTTTTGACTCCGATAGGTTTGATTCTGACAGTCTCAATCTGGCTGATGATAAGAGATAATCACAGAGAGGCCTTTCCAATAAAGTCCTCTTTGTAATGGGGTTAATTCGTTGTATTTGTGAACCAACCGTCTGTCCAGAATAGAGTTAGGAACGTTTTTCAGTGTTTATTTTTCCTTCCCGAAAAGGTTAATGTGCATTCCAATGAGAAGATCTCGTCTGGTGATTTGACCCACCAGTTTCCCATTATCCACCACGGGAAATCGTCGTGATCTGTGGCCGACCAGAATACTGGCAGCCTCGGTAGCTGGCATTGTGCTAGGCATGGCTGCCGGGACTTCGTGCATATAGTCTTTAACTGCTCCCCAGGGACGTTGACTGTATGCCTTATGAAGCAGAAGCTTTAAGCAATCTTTCTCAGAGAAGATGCCAACCAGCGTGTCTTCATTTTCAACAACCAGTGCTGCCAGAAGCTTCTTTTTTATTAAAGTGTTGACGGCCTGTTTCAACGGCATATCCGGATTGAGTCTGGTAAA
>PJEL010001142.1_pt1 | contig 28030 bp, 19 predicted proteins | sample 1853271 | NCBI WGS metagenome assembly PJEL01 (sample SAMN08108733, study PRJNA415343) | Invertebrate metagenome, whole genome shotgun sequencing project. | host: Globobulimina | place: Sweden: Gullmar Fjord | collected 2015-08 | reverse complement strand
TGAAGCAGAGATACGATAGTGATGGGACAATTTCTTTCTTTTTTTGATCTAGATGGAATTTTTAATATCTTTCCAATAGCTGAAACCATCCGGAACAATAGGATTGGATCGAACTTCAGATAAAATCGAGCCAATCTTATCTTGATCCATATCAGGTCCTGAACATTAAATCCAGGCCGAATCATCATCTCCTTCACAACAAATTCATTTGTCTTCTATTCATATTATCTAGGACTTAAGTTCCACTGTAATATTTCATCAACCAGTACAAGATGCAGATTGTCGCCAAGCAAGGAGGACTCTTCGGAAAGAAGGCTGCCAAGAAGGCAGGCACCACCACTTCCAAGGTCAGCGTGAAGAAGGCTAGAGGACCAACTGGTACGATTTACATCATATAGTCTGTAGGGGTGATGAGGGAATTGATAAGCCTGATGATGGGAATTCATCGGGACCTGGGGGGGATGAGCGTTCCTGATGAAGATTTGGAGGTCCGGGAAGACTCATCTCACACCAATGCGTGACGATTGCATTCAATATATATTAATCCATATATAAGAATGCATTCTATACGAGTATTCATGTGTCCCCTGGGTTGTGTACTGGGATAGTAGTGTGACGTGGTGCTCACCCTGTAGTATTTGGACAGTATCCTGACTGTGGCCTTCTTTTCTTTTTTAAATGCAGATCCTCTCTGGTTGCCAAACACAGAGAGGCCAGCATGGTTGGATGGATCCCTTGCAGGAGATAGAGGATTTGATCCTCTTGGTCTCTCCAAGCCAGTTGAGTACCTCCAGGTTGACGTTGACCAGCTCGATCAGAATGCTGCCGTGAACAAGGCTGGACGTATTCTCGGAACTTTCACACCAGTTGTCGACGAGGTTTCCACCGACTCACTCCAGCCATACAGCGAAGTCTTCGGACTCCAGCGTTTCAGAGAGTGCGAACTCATCCACGGACGTTGGGCTATGCTTGGAGCTTTAGGAGTCTTGGCTTGCGAGTTCTCTACCGGAGTCGCTTGGCAGGATGCCATCGGCCTCGAGTACTCTCAGCCAGCTTATGCCAACTTCGATCTTCCATTTGACATCAACAACTTGGCTGTTGCCAACTCTGTCCTCATGCTGGGTGTTGAGGTTCTCAGAAACTCCTCCACCGACCCAGAAATGCGCTGCTATCCAGGTGGAGCTTTCGACCCATTGAACCTTGCCTCAGATAACTTGAAGGAAGCTGAGATTAAGCACGGAAGACTTGCTATGGTTGCTTGCTTCGGATTCGCTGTCCAGGCTCTTGCCTTTGGAAAGGGAGCCCTCGGCTCAATTGAATCTTTCGCCAATAGCTTTTAATTGAATGGTATTCATGTAGAGGATGATTTGCCAATAACTTCTAGAACATGTAATACAAAATTATACAACTTCTATATCACGCGTCTATAAGAGATATCATATGCATGTTGAGGATTGATATCTATCGATAGGTTCTATGGAGCATCATCAGGTCGAGATGATCCATATCTCTCCTAGGAAGCCAGACCTGGTTCTCTTCCACACGAACCCTTATATACTTCCAAACGTAAGGTAGCTGCTGAGATACTATCATGAAAATGCGAGATGTCACAGCACATTTGATTGCCAAGTTCAGCATGAGATCTCATGCATATGCAAGCATGCAACGAGATTTTAACAATCGCAGGTTGAAGTATCTCAACGAGACACTACCAGTAGGATGGGAATCTACTACGAAAAGGAAAAGAGATGAACAAGAGCAACAACAGTAACACACATATTACCCTACTTTCACAAAAAAGCGCCATTCACTGTACTGCACGTGCAAATTGATCCATGTTTGGATTTCTTAAATATACTAGTAGTACATATATTTAATACATGTACTAGATGAAACTGTATTCAATCACATACCAGATGAGGCTAATAGACCGCGAATATATTCGGCCATATTGGTATGGAGATGATCATTTTCAAGACACGGCTCTCCCATTAAGCCAGGTACAGGGGGATGTATCGTAACGTTGATCAATGTGGCTGTTCCATGTAGAGTGTGACCATCACTGTCGCCAATTGTGGCAGCACTCGTACTCCAAGTGCAAGTGCAATCCATTTTGCTCCATATCGATGGATGAACTGATCCATGTATCTGTCCCCTCCGCCTACGTACCCCATATATGGGGTTGGCCACCCAGGGTATGCACCATACACTAAAAAGTCTACAACAAGTATTCGTCATCCTCTTCCGAGTTGTTATTAAAATAAAAGTAGATATCTTGGAATACCTTGGAACCACGTAGAAACATCCAAGAGCAATAAGCGTTATTTTGACACGACATGTGGATGAGGGGACAGTTCTCAATGGCGTTCCCAGGGAAGGTCGTGCTGTACACGACAATGATCCTTCTTAGCATCAATTCTTTCGTCAAATCTGCAGATTATTATCTCTCTGCAACCACTGACGCAATTGGGAAGACAGCTGATACAATTTCAGTCGGTACGCGGGGTTACTGTTGTATTCTTTAAAGTCCTGCCATGGCGGTCAGCCTGTCCATGGTGGATTGAATTGCGTTTATACCCTCTTTTAGATTGCAAATCTGCCCCAACCCTCTCCCCAGCTCCAATGGATCGCGGGAGCGCTGCCTTTCCGCGATGGGTACCCGGGCTTCCCGGGGAGTCGGGGGGTTGAAGCACCTCAGGCCATATTTTTCACCCCTGATGTTTTATAACCACCGTATCACGTATATTTCAGGATTTTCTTTTGCTCACGAGAAAGGAAATGTGTTCCAATGGATGGAATACATTGGGTGCAATGGTGCTCGCTCTTTCATGACGATTGGTGGAGACTGGAGGAGCACTGGAGCAAGCCAATTTGGAAAGGATTTCAGCGGCATGACGGTCGGGAGTAGGTCGGCATATATTGATGCCGTGCAGCAAATGAGTGCATTCGGAAAATCAGGAGATTTCTTCGGCCGGTTACAATCTCAGTCGGGCTTTGACTGGAAGCGTGTCTTGGACTCTATGGATGATGATCAGGCTAATGATGGAGGCCTAAGGATGGGTAGAGCTGGAGCGCATTCTTTTTACCTGAGAAAACTGAATGATTTGGGATATAACGTGATGGGCCTTTGGGACATTCGCTGCAGAACCTTGGACTTTAAAAGTATACTCGATGGAACTGAGGAGTACTGGGCAGAGCGATGGGAAGAGTACAAATTGTTCTACATCGGCGGGCATTGGTTGGCTGATCATGGAGTAGACACAGTCGAACTTTATAATGAGCCAGATAGAGATAAAGTTAAATACGGTTGTATCGACGATATCACATTCAAAGATGTGATTAGAATCAGAAGTGCCGCTGTAAGACAGGCATATCAGGACAAGGGACTGGACACAACGATTATTGCTGGTACCATGACTATTGCGTGGAGAAGTGACCTGTCAACAATTCTCGCAAACAATTGGTGGAATCCATTCCCGGAAGTAGAAAACACCATTACCAGAAATCCAGACGCTAACAAAGAGTTCTCTGATGATGATGGATTGGAAGAGTACACCTACCAACCAGAGGACTTTGATGGATCCTACAATCCTGAAGATGCAGGATATGGTCTCCCACCGGCCGGGGTATCTTCTATTGGAGACGTTTATTCGGTCCATGACTATGGTTCATTCTCGAGAAATTCATGTGACAAATTTGAGGAGGGATGCAGGCATGAGAATGGCTATGCCCTTGCAAAGCAGAGAAACAGGGCTATATTGAAACTTCAAGAAAAAGGTCTAGGAAAGGTTCCAGTATGGATTACTGAAACAAACTGCTACACAGCGAGTCAATCTGACAAAGTTGGACATGCCTACTTTGAAGGAAAGCAAGTTGTTGAAAAATCTGCCACTGCCGCTTGCCTTGCCTCCCAGTTCAGTGGACTCTATAAATTGGGATCTGACCAAAAAGTTCCTTACGTCAACATTCACAAGTTGATCCAGACACACCACGATTATATGCCCTCTGGTGTTGCCAAAAATGGAGTATTATTTGCCAATCTGTTCACTGCTCCACACCATGTCGGAGATAGTTCAAAGACAGGAGAGAGCTTGAGGCAAATTTGCAAAAAGACTCTGGGAGGCAATTCTGTGTATGGGCTTTCCTCGTTTGATGGCAACAATGTGAATGAAAAGATGAATAGATTCAATGTGTGGACTGTTCAAAAAGATGATAACTCACATATTTTTGTCATCAATGACCATTGGGTCAGCACGAGCGCTGCAATCAATGTTGCTAGTTTGAATTCAGATCCTTCTGCTCCATACTCTGTGACATCAATCAGTGACACTGCCCCATATGATTCACTCTATCATGGAGAGGTCTCTCAAGTCGGACGAATTGGGGATGGTCTTAGTGTTGAGATTGGTATTCCTGAAGGATCTTTCAGTGTCATCACCATTCCTTCTGTTCCAGTGAGACAAGATGTACTTATTGCTGATAGGGATGCGACATTCGATGCAAAATATCCAGTCAATGGGTACGAGTCTCCAATTCGGGTCATCACAAATGGAAGGGACACGTCTGTTGGGATGTTCAACTTCAATCTTGAGGGAAGAAATGCAGTCGGAGCAGTTCTTGAGTTGCACTTAGAAAGGGCAACAAACAGAGCTCCACAGGTTCTCCAAGTACTTGGCTGGGACAGAGCATGGGAGCAAAGTTACCCTAGTTGGTCACAAGCATCCTTGTTCACTAAAGTAAATGGGCAAACACGCGAGGTAAAGGATAACTTTATCAACTGGGATGATCCCGAAGTGACGGTTGTAGGACATATAACAGTGCCGCCTGGGGATAAGATCCCAGTTGGAGGAATGAAACTCAGAGTTGATGTATCAGACACAATTGGCAAGGTTTCTAATTATGCTGTCCTGAGACCTGTTCGATATGATGCATCCAGGGTCAACACTGCATCGAAACTTCCATCCGATATCATAGAAGGAGAGTACTTTTTCACCTCTATCGAGGGCTCTGATGAAAATAAACCAAAGCTTTTGGTTAATGTCAGGGTGTGATAAGGCAAGGTAGTGCACTCCAAGTCAAACACATGCATAGAGTTTTCAGTTTTGCATCACTACAATATATATGTATGGTCGAATTATATTGAATTATGTTACTACTAACAATGTAATACTTGCACTAATACACCGTCTACATATATGTATTGTACAGTAACTGTCTTCCTTTGTATGACAACAACCACATAGCAATCCTTCTCAGACTGGGGTAGATACATGTATGGAATTTTACCCACAGTCGATTGATCAAGATGTGACAGCCAAATTTCAAAAAGCATATAGATCTATATAGATCTAGATCCAAGTAGGACCTACTAGCAAGATATCTTAAGATTGGTATGGTCAATCAATGTGTGCCCATGGCCATGACGCGCTATCATTTTACAATCACATTATCATATTTATATACATATTCATCATATCATAAAGCTCTCGGCATAATGCAAAAATATCATCGTTTCAAACTTCATATTTTCTACATTCATCTTGTTTTTCTTCATCTGTTTCATCAAAATACCTAAGATCGGTGGAATTTCAGTTGGTATAATCTTTGGTGTGAATGGTTCTCTGACTCATCACGGCCCTGTAAGGACATCATAGTTGTTGCATCCAACCACGCTGATCTCCCATGGGTCACAGTATATGTAAAACTCCCAAGCACAGATGCTGCAAGCAACGTTCCAGCAATGGTACTATGCTTCCGTACGAGAAGTTCTCCGAAATATTTTCCAAGAGTCATTATCCCGATATATTCGCTGTTTTTTGTTTTCTTTTGTAAAATTTCTCGAGCAGGCGTGTTGAGGAAAGGACACACCAGGAAAAATGAGTTGTGTGAAAATTAAGAGACTCGGCAGAGGATTCGACAGCCTTTCAAAGGTGATCCCAGCACATGAAAATGTCTCTTCTTATATTATAGAATTGATTGAATGGTCTTAAAGATCCCTTCAAATCATGCAAACAAAACTCCGAAACGAGGATTTTTCACTGCGGCGGTTGACCCCGTTGTGACTCCTTGTTCCCTCGGATGAAGCACGTGTTGCTACTTCGATTGCTTTGAAAATTGTATTAAACTATTTGTAGTGGCGATACGTTGCTATTCAAGTGTTTCCAAAAGAAACGATACCTGTCGATTTGACCCAGGGATTCGGATCTGATTTGCTCTCATAATTATGCATCTGCTGCCGTCTGCTCATGACAGACGTGCCTTTGAATAGGGTAGTAAACTTGACATTCCTCCTTTCTATCATTCAAGAGCAGGAAGGTAATTGGATAGATGATATGATATCACCGTGGGCTTGTTTGATGCTTGTCAAATGTACAGCATGACTGTGAAACAGTTAGTCATCCAGGTAACACTTTACCCTGAAGTTGATAAGCTCCCGAGATATACCATCTTTTCCCTCTTTTTTAATCTTTTGTAGAGTCACGACTGCAGAAAATGTAATCCTATCATCCTCTAGGAATTCTCTAGCCATGGCCATGGCAGACACACACGTTTGAACAGCATCATCTCCGATTGCTTCCAAAAGAACTCCAACACGATTGTCTCGCGCCTGTATACATACGAATAATCACATTAAGATTCTATAAACGAATCCTTACAGACTACAAGAAATCGCGTACCCTTCCTGCGATTGCTCCAGCTATTGGAGCAATCTTTGAGCGACTTGACACTGTCAAGCTCTCCTCACTGTCACTTGGTGCACTCCTTTGCCCTTGTTCTGTTTTCAGGTAAAACAATATTTTTTCACGGCTATCATGTTTCGACTGAAATCTGGGAGAAAAATATATCTCTCTAGGAGATGTATCTTCGGCAAGGAATTCCCTGACCCTAGCAAGTATACCCAGGGCAGTTGCAACAGCTGCTGGCCCAGATGCCTTTATTGGTTTGAGATTTTCACCTCGTCTGATATCCCATGCTATTTTACCTGCATTTCTCACGATATGATCACGATGAGAAACCAGGAAATATGATTCCCTCTCAACAGAGCTACGGGCCCTATCTCCGCTCCTGCTTCGCTCCCTCCTCCTTCTGGGAGATCTATCTCTGGCCCTTCTCCTACTCCTACTATCATCTCGCCTGCCTCTTTCTCTGCTTCTGCTTCTCCGACGATTCCTGTCGTATCGACTCGAAGTAACTCTAGAGTCTCTCCCTTTGTCAAACCGACTGGAAGCATCTCGCCGGCCTCTATCAGCTGACCCGCTCCTTTTCCTACCAGAGTAATATCGACTACCTCTTTTTTCATCAGGAGAGCGATCAGCACTACGGCTACGCCGTGGTGAGTAAGACGGAGACCTGCTGTTGTGGGAAGGCTGCCCTGACATGCTGTCTCACCTCCTTACCCAAACCAAAGCATTCGGGTGGATATAAATGTAAAGATAACTTTAAAAGATTTTGTTTGAAATTTAAAACGGAAGACGTATAGATATGAACCAAAGCATGTGTCATGACAACCATATTTTCCCTTTTTTTGGATTCAGCTATTTTTCTCAGAATCAGTTGCTACATGATTATGTAGTCATGTGGAACGCAACCACTCCAAAGATAAGTATGGAAATTAGTATATGTAACGATATTGAATCCATTCCTGGATCAGGATGTGCTCGTTGTCCCAATATCGACAGTATATGAGAGTTGGTTGCACGACTTGAGACTTGTGTCTGTCCTGATATTGTAACGAGCATATACCAGTGTATATATGGAACAGTCTGGACTTGAAACAATCTAAAATATAAATATGAGTGGCTGCTATAGTAATAAACAGAATGTCAACCTGGAAGTTTTCGTCAACAAAGAGCTTGAGGAGATACAAAAACAAGCTGTGGGAAACTCGAACGAATACAAGATTATTCGGCAAAGTTGTGTATTTGTGAAGCGTATTGTTTCGAGCTACGGTCAAGGTGCTCACGGTGGAGGGAGTCAACCTGTTGGTAGCAATTCCTTGCTTCCAGAGGAAATAACTGTTCCACTCCTGTCACTCTTGCAATCTTGCCTCTCTTGCAAGAATGAAATGGTGATTGATCATGCATTGTCTTGCTTGCACAAATTGATTGCGTATGCATATCTTCAGGGAGAAACTAGGCCTAGTGGCAGGCTCGACGATGCTAAAAACACCGTCAATACTGTTGTCCTGATGGCAGCTAGAGCTGCCAGCACGCCATACTCAAACAGCAGGGTGCAACTGACTGCCGTGAAGACTTTGTTGACTGCGAGCACAGCTGAACATTTTGTTCCTCACGGTGACTGCTTGATGCTTGCGGTGAGGACAGCATTCAACATTGCGATCAATGGCTCCACAAATGATGTTAAGAATGCGGCAGCATCTGCATTGCTTCAAATGATGAATACCATACTGAAGCGAGTTGCACACCAAATTGCCTCTCCATTTCGAGAGCGCTCGAGAGCATCTTTTGGATCATCGACAAAATTAGGAAAAAGTGAAAGTAGAGACAGGATGGAGTCAAGCCAAGAGAAGGTTGATTCTCAGGAGAGGGTACAGTTGGCGGAGGCCTTTGATGAGATTTGTGATGACACGTCGTCGAGACTTCATGATTTACCATCTCTCAAAATCAGTCATCAACGGAGCTCTGACCTGGAAGTGAACCTTGTAACTGCTGCTGACCAGCGGGCCGCTCAGCTTTCCCAATTGGCAGAGAGATCCGATGTTCGAGGTCTTGAGGAGGCAATGACTGAGAGAATATCGTCTCCTGGACTGAAAACGCTAAGTGAGACAAATGAGGCTTCCTCAACGAGTCACGAATTTATTTCAGTAGAAGAAGGAAAATTAATGGACCAGCCAGAGAAGTCCATGGAAATGCCTGCAGAGGAAGACACTATTAGTACTCCATTTAGACTGCGGCGAGTTGAAACACCTCCTGATCCAAGAAGGGCTCTTATGAAAGATTCCAGAGCACCTGAATGGAAAGTCTTGTCAGTGACAGAGAGAGACATTGTCATTGTATTCAATGCCATGTGCAACATGGCATCTAGAGAGACTGGTGCAGGTGCCGCAGGAACTTATTTTCATTCTGGCAAACTACTTGCTTTAGGCACAATAGTCAAAGTATTTCAGGATCCTATGCATGATTGGGATAATATACGTCCAGAATTAGCCGTACACTTCAGGCAACCGCTTTGTCTTGCTATTCTGAGGAACTGCAAGTCACCATATGAAAATGCAGTGGCAGGGAGTGTGAACATTCTGTGCAGTATACTAGGTGCATCTTCCCTTCGATCAAATCTAAAAGCAGAGATCGGAGCATTATATCCATTAGTCCTCTTGAGACCGATGGAAAATGGGGACATTTCTGGGACTATGTCTGCAAAGTACCAATCGACTGCTGCACTGAAAGGGATGGAGTATATTTGTCAGCACCCTCAAATTTTGGTGGATATTTTTGTCAACTTTGATTGTTCTCTCCAAGCATCCAACCTTTTTGAGCGTTCGGTCAATATGCTGTGTCGAGAAGCCATAGCCAGGGCACCTGGTCAAGGGAATGTTGCACAAAAATGTCTTTTAAAGTGCATAGAATCATTGGACACGTGGGCAGGACCTCTTAAACCTTGGCTTAGTTATGACACTGAATCATATGGACGGACAGAGGAAGAGAGTATGCAGAATGAAAAGGCAAGGGACCAAGATATTTTGGCCCAACTTCATAATGACAAGGCTAAAAAGGGACTTTTAAGGGATGGGCTTGCATATTTCAACGAGGATCCAGTTCATGGAGTGCAGTATATTATAGACTCCAAAGTCATTGATGATACTCCGGATGCAGTGGCAACCTTTATGATTGAACAGTCTGGAACATTGGATCCTGAGGCTATTGGAGAGCTATTAGGCCACCATGCAGATCGAAGCATAGATATTATGCATGCATATGTGAGAAAATTTAATTTCCAAAATATGACTGTTGACCAAGCATTGAGACGTTTGCTAGGTGGGTTCAGACTACCTGGAGAAGCTCAAAAAATTGATAGAATCATGGAGAAATTTGCTGAAAAGTATTGTGAGGATAATCCAAAGGCTTTCCCTGTTGCTGATGCTGCATACCTATTGGCGTTTGCAATTATAATGCTCAACACGGATGCCCATAACCCAATGGCAGAAGGAAGAATTGACGCTGATGACTTTGTGACAATGTGTACATATCAGACAGAGACTGGGGAATATGACCAAATTCTTTCTAGAGATGATTTACTAGACCTATATCGTCGAATACTATCTGAGGAAATTGCTGTGCCAGAATCTCGAAAGCCCAAGAGCTTTAATAGGAGGAAAAATAAGTCCCTGAGAAAGTTGGCTGCAGCAACTGGACTATCAAGACTTGTAGCTCCTTTCCATGGGAATTCCTGGGACAAGTTACACGGTGCAGATCAAGAGAAAATAGAAATGCAACACTTATCAATGGAAATATCATCTCATAAACTGATGCTTCCAGGCAATGATGAGTGGAGGACAGCAACTCATGCAGAGCATGCTCGTCCAATGTTGCAAGTATCTGGAGATGCTATTGCAAAAGCCCTGTCAATCAACCTCAAGAATTGCAACTCAACTAGTGAATCAATGCCACTTCTTAAGGGGTATGAACAGGTTATAAAGTTGAGTGCATTGCTATGGCTTGAGAGCCTGACCTTAAATCTTGTGCAAGGACTTGGTATGGCGGCGGGATTTGGCTTAAACGGTCAAGACTTCCACATACCATCTTGTGCCCCTGCAGGATCTACGCAGGAAGCAAGAAATGTTGCTTGTTTGAGTCGTCTAGTTAGTTTGGGAAGCACAAAAGAGGCAGGATTACTTGGAAGTGCTTGGGTCATTATTTTTAGAATCCTCAGTGGCTTGGAACAACTTAAGAAAGATATTTCTCCGGATATTGAAGAGCCAAAATCTACCGCTAGATTTTCGATGCAATGGATTCCAAAACCATCTCGTCGACGGACAGTGTCTGAAGGTAGAACGGTGAGTAAGAAGCCCACCAGGACTGTCATGAGAGAAACCCGTGGACCCCTGACACTAAAAGAGGAGCCAGGGATGGGGCTTGTGATTTGGGCAGAGACCTCAGGGGCATCTGGTATCGAAAAGATATTTTCAAATAGTGTTGAACTCGATGGGGAGTCAATTCTGACTTTCCTCAGGGCCTTGTGTGCCATCAGCCAGGAAGAGCTGGAGCCTGTAGATGGCTCTCCTGCCAAGCTTTATCTACTGCAGAGAGTTGTAGAATGTGCATACTTTAACTCTAGCCGTATACGCCTTGTCTGGCAACGTCTATGGACAGTGGTCTCTCAGCATCTGGTTTCAGCGGCTTGCTGTCCAGATACATATGTGGCTATGTTTGCTGTGGATGCATTACGGCAGCTTGCTGATAAATTGCTGTGTAGGACAGAACTTGCTGGTTTTGCCTCACAGGGAGAAGCAATTAGGCCACTAGGATCTGTGCTTCGATGTAGTGACTCCGTTGCAGTCCGTGAGCTGGCGATAGCTTGCATTGCTCACATTGTGGACTCGCATCATGGTAAGATTGTTGGGGGCTGGTGGGCAGTCATCGACGCTTTAGGTGTTGCAGCATCAGACCCTTCACCTCAAGTATTGGCGCATGCTATCGATATAATGAGGCCTGTTTTCAAATCACTGTATCGAAATACAGAAGGAAAGTCGCGTCATGAATGCATTGAAGAATGCACAGCTGCAGCGATTGCTGCGGTCATGAATCAGAGTTCTCGGGATGACACAGCACCTGCTACTGCTGCATTGGAGTTGTTTCAAACTCTTTGTCAGAACCTATATAACTCAAAAAACGAAGAAAGATTTAGTTTGCAAAAATGGAGAACTTTATTGTCACCAGTAGCTGCCATTGCAAGGTCTGATCCAAGACCAGAGGTTGCTGACACAGCAGCAACTGTATTGTTCTTCTCCCTGACAACATATGGAGACTGTTTTGATGGTGAAATGTGGGAAAGTATTTTTGATTCCATTGTTGTTCCCATGCTCTCGCTCCATGTACAGCAAGAGGGTGATGATCAGAAAGCAGTGGTGAAGACAAGATCAGTTTCTGACTATGGGCCACCAAGGAGAAGGATATCAAAGTCTGTTTTGAACTCAATAAATTCTCCTGGAGGCCTTCCATCGCCCCAAACCGTGGAATCAAGTTGTGAAGGATCTCTTAGAATCATTCGTCAGGCAAATAATTATTTACCTGGTTTTTGGGAGTACATGGCTGTTAATCCTCTCGCAAACCGCCTTTTGATACCTTGCTTACAGTTGTTATATTCGTATTCCTTGAGCAAAGATGATACAATCGCCGAGTCTTCTGAACTACTGTGTCAGAAACTATTGCTATCTCTAAGCAATGATGTATCGCCAGAGTCATGGAAAGCAATCATTGAAGTCTTCCAAAATTGGTTGAAACTTTTGCCAGTAGAATCCAGTTCAACAATGAAGCAGCTCAGGAGGATGTGTAACAGCATCATTACAGGCTTTCACATGACGCAATGGACTATAGAGAACTGCCAATTGGGACAAAGTTCTATTGAAGATATTTTAACCGTCCTGGAAGAGACAGTTGATAAGATACGTGATGCAAATGATGACCCTGGAATACGGGAACAACTGTCACGTCTAATTGAAGATGAGCAGGATACTGTTCTGGAGGCCATAGATGGGAACTTTGATTTCTCTGATCTTGCGGACGCGGTTATTGAAACAGTGCAATACACAAATGAGAAAGCACAACCAGCATTTGGAAGACTGGAGATTGTGGGGGAGCATGCCTTGTTAGACTCTATTCTCTTTGCCACAGAGAATTCCAGTATAGATGAGGCAGGCAAAGCCGCACTTTACGGCATGGCATTGCGGAAAATCACCTCTTTAGTGCAGCGCGCCTGCACCATTCTTGAGGAGATGAGAAACTGTAGGAATGCTGTAGTTCCTTGGTTAGAAAATTCACGGATTTTACTGGGAGCACAGGCCTTGGTACATCTTGCAAAAATACCCGCAATACATTGGACTCGAGTAAGAAATGAAATGATGGTAAATGCATCAAAGATGGTAAAGTCACATGATGCATCGGTGAGAAAGTCTGTTTCAGTATTCTTCCAACAAGTTGGATCCAAATAAATATGAAAAGTGTAATCACATTGCTACATAGTCACCAAATGAAATTATGGGTATTTCCAAGAAGAGAGTCCCTTCTTTCCTCTTATACACAGCTATTTTACAGGCCCTGCCATTGAGCATTAGCTTTGTCTCAATACACAATGGTTGCACCAGTGAGAATCCTTCAATATATATTTTAGATCCTCTTGTGTAGATTTTGGGTCCAGCAGAGGTTATTGAAGTCCCAACACCAATCTGGCTCACAGACACACTAACAGAGCGCACAGGAACACCAACATACTGTATACTATATGGCTTTTCCTTCGATTTCTTTGCATGCGACCTATTTTTCTGCTTTTCCACCAGCATGGAATCATCATCCACTGTGTCGTGCACGATAATCTTTTCTATATTCAGGCTTCCCATAGCATCATGTTCCGGCTTCCCTCCCTCATCTTCATGTATGGCAACCCCCCAGTCGGCAACAGATGGTATAATTCCCTTGCTCCTCATCCTAGGCAGCTTGATACGTTCTAGATCTTGTTGTACTTGGATTTTGCAATCATCCACAATCCTGCACAAGATTGAAGCAATCAAAACCATTTTGAAGTGCTTATCCTCCCTCGCAGCATCAAGACTCAACCTATCAATACCACAATGAATTACGCGACAGCTGATTCCTTTCTTGTCTGTATCAAACAAGGTCTTTTTCGATAGAATGCACCAATCACTAGAACCACGAACAGCATCCATTGCTTCTTCTTTTGACCCATACATATCACCAGCATTTGTCTTGCTACCCTTCCCTAGCACAAGTGCGAGCTGAACGGAGCAAACATTGACAAACACCTTCATACATGGGTCATCATTCATCCATGTTTTGATCACAAATCCAGGTAAGGGAATCAGCCGAGGGTCTGATTTCACTTTACCCTGTAAAACCATGTCAACATTAAATTACACTCAACGGAAATCATGTAAGAGTGGCCTACGTACCCTTTCGAGTACCCTAACCAATTGATCGGATAGGGATCCCTTGTCTATGTCATTCATGAGCAGTTTCACGAGGAGAGTGACAGAAATGAGCGGGGAAAGGCACGTTTCAAGTTCTCAATAGTCAAGCACAACCCCAGTCCACCAAGCGTCTAGAAACATGCGCATACATTTACAATCAATGTAACGGCACGTGAACAGTCATTCGAAATTTATTTTACAATGTTTACATGTGCAATTTGGACGATTTTAAAATCAAATTTGATCATGGAACCTGAGAAATGGAATTTTGAAAATGGAAGATTTATTTTTTTACCTCGACCGCGTTATACTCGAATACGGTGTCACAGGACAATATTTAGATAGATTTAAATATTGTCATTATTCAATTAGTAGACAATGTGGATAGGCTTGCTGATCTATATAGAAGAATAAAACCCAAGGGCAACCGCTTTCTGTTGAGAACAAGAGAGACCCAGAACTCTGGGCTGAAGATCAGGAACGGTTGTCTATCTTTTGGATACAGATATTTTATTTTGTTCTCGTAAGATATATCTTCTGACGATGGTGATGTCTCGAAGAGACCAAAGGAGAGCTGTTCTTCTCCTTCTTCTTCTTTCCATGGTCATGAACCTTGTGCCAATGGTCATTGGTATCGAGACTTCGGGTCCTTCTTGTTCTGTTCAGACAACAGGAGGTGGATTATCACGCAGTCAGTGTCCAAATGGTCCAGTAGCAACACTAGAGCAGGCAAAGGAGAATGCTTGGAGGCTGGCTCCAGTGGTGAAATTCCACCCTCTGGAAAAATACTACATGGAAAGTATGCCTGTATGGTACAGTTTGTCAAAACTAGAGACTCAAGATGGCCTTGAGAAGGAATATAGAACCCTTTTGGGTGGAAATACTGATGCAGTGCTTTCTGGGGCTCCTTTTGATGAAACTGGAGCAAGCACTGCAGATGTCTACTACACTGTGCAAGAATACGATGGAGACTTTTGGCTCTTTAATTTTGATCTTTTTTTCGGTTGGAATGGGTGCTCTAATCAGGAATTTGTCCTTGGTAGCCAGCAATTAAGGTATCTCATGTGTCCAGCAGGTGTGCATGAGACTGACCTGGAAAGAATGTCTGTATTGGTATGCAAAACTGATTTGAATACGATTAAAAAGATAGGATACAATCAGCATGCATGGTCTGAAGTTCGTGATTGTGATGCTGGAATAGAATCGTGCCCTCGGGATCCTTCAACAGGAAATCCAATTGTATACGCTGGGCTAGAGTCACATGCTCTCTATCCAGAAAACAATGGATTCCACGTGTATTATAATTTAGGCCCGCTCTTCGTTGGAGATAGAACTGGAGATGATCCAAATAAGTTTTTCAAGCCAACGGAAGACAACGTGAAATACATTCCTCCATATGATGCTCTGCCCAACACTGATGAATGGGACTGGGCAAGATTTGGTGGCAACTGGGGCAAGCTGATTGAGCCGATGCCCGTGACTCTTGCTTGTCTTTCAGATGATACAACAAAATATGTTGATTGCCCTGATTCTTCAGCAAAGTCCTTGATAATCTCTGTAGCAGGTACACAAGAGCTGTCAGAGCCATTGGCTGAACAGGTCATGATGGGTCCACTCTTCCGTCCGGCAAACTACCAGATCAAAGGCACAGAGATTGCTCCAATTATTGAAAGTGGTGTGACAGAACTCAAATGCCCTGATGATATTTTACAGCGGGACGCAATACAGGAAATGAACACAACAATGGAATCTCCACAAGATTTCCAGAGCAATCCTGTCGTGACTGAGCCAGCCCCGCCACCTCGTGATATCCTCGATTCGGAGCAAGTTTATATGGCACCTCCTCCCCCATCTATACGTATGGTGCCTCCAGGGAGTGATCAGGAGAGTACTGCTGGGGAGCCTGCATTTCATATTGTTCATGTATTCTTCTTCATGGGAATCCTGCTGTTGGCAGCAAATGCCTGGTAAACTGTTTTTCGTTACAAATATTACTACTAGTATTCTTTCATGTCAATTCCATACAAAGAACAGTCAGGTTGACAACCTGGCAACTTTTGCTGCAGGTGTTTTAAGCTCTACAGCCCCATCTCTTTGATTCTTCATGGAAGGATTTTGCCCCTCATCTTCCCCAGCGACGACGCCTCGCTGTTTACGACTCTCGTCATAATATTGATTGGGATGGTTGATACCAGAGTCGCATGAGCAGCCATGCATACCCTCCCACATGGTTGCACATGCCAACTGATAGTGACCTCCCTTGGCCTTTGACACTGCTTGCTCAATTTTAACGGGATCTGCTACGCTCAGTTTCGATAGGCTTGCCCTAAGTTCTTCTTCTCCTAAAACCCTATATGGACATCCATGAACCTGGCCCGGACCAGGTATGGTAGAAATGATCTTCATGCAAGAGTGTGGGGTGTAGTCAGCCCTCTTACCCTCTTTTCCATAATTGTGCCTAATGTTGTATGCATACTGTTTATCAAACGCATCACCTGGAGCTGCAGCGGCCATTTCTGTCCTCCAAAACCTCATCGCTTCTTCCAGAGGTAACCCAATCCCCTTTAGGAATAGGCCCAGTTGCTGCCTACCAGTATGCTTCAAGTGATGGTTCTTCTTCAAAGAATCCATCATCAAAGACATGCACAAAGGAAACGATTCTTTCTGCAACATAGGAAGCATTCCAGCAGTCACTTTTTCCCCAACGCCGTGGACTTGAGTGTTGGAGTAATCAGGTCCAAGATATCTGTCAGAGAGACCAGTCACCAATGGAGCCAAACGATCTTTTTCTGGTCCCTCACAAAAGGACGCCCATTTCCTCGACAATACTGCCAATTCTTTTGAAATGTGGGATCTAAATGGTGCCATAACCAAAGAACCAAGCTGATCCCTAGAAATATAGGCAACACCCTGCTTCACAAACACTCTCCTCGAAGCAACCAAATCTGCAACTTTTTCAAAATCCACCTTGTAAAATGACTCGTGCGACAATGAATTTGCCTGCGCCATGGAGTTTGTGATGCTAAGAACAGTCGCTTTCAAAGCATCATGGACATCCTCATACTCTTGAAGACCCAGGCTTTCCACAGGAAACTCATTCTCAAGGATGAACTCTTTTTGTTCAATTGCAGACACATCTTTAAACCTGGCACGGAAGAGTTCACATTCAAGATTCAAAAATTTCCTCCGCAGTTCTTCTGTTCGGCAATGAGCCAACCGCAGTATATGGTGTCCAGCAGTATCTTTCCGAATGGTGGCATCCCTGGTCTCATCCTTGAGAAACTGTGATGCCAGTCTCAGGATGCTTTTTTCAAGCTCGTCCCCCTTCACATTCTGCGCCTTCAGGTCCTCTATACCACGGAGTACATGTAAACGATCTACAGCAAACCGTTCAAACTCCTCCAGCGATATATCCCCATCTGGAGGATCCGTGTACATGCTCAGCAAACTTGAAGAGCCAACTGACGCATTTTTCTTCACAGCAGAAGATGACACCAATCGAGCCTCTTCTCTCCGTTTATCATGAACATTCAAGATTTTATTTGCTTTGACCCATGACATCGTGCATCTATCTATTCGCTAAATATCCGTTGTTGTCAATCCAAGAGCAAACGGTCCTCGGAGATTGAGTCTTGGGATTCTTCCTTGAGACTATACTATGAGTACTAATAAGCAATATTGTATGAATAATAGAGTAATTTTAATATGATGGAAAGTGATTGCGAGGGCAATGTCAACAACACCTGTCGTTCGAATTTCAAATTTCTGTTCGATTACTTTTTTCCATCTTGCTAGAGAAATGCGCATTTCTCATATGCATTTCTCATATGCATTTCTCATATGCATGCATTTCTCTACAGAGTATGCAAGACATGGTTCCATGTACATGGATATTTTTCTATCTAGACTTTGCCTCATTACATAAGATCAACAATATAGTAGGTCGCTATTCCTCCTGCTGCAGTCTCTCAGAGAGAACCTCAATCTTTGTCTGCTGCAACCGAATGATACCATCCTGCTTCCGGCATGTATCTTCCAACAATCTAATAGTCTCTTTCAAATGCTCTACATAATTCTCCTTGTCCTGACTATCCCCCTCCTCCTCAACCTCGACCAGAGTACTGCCACCCTGTGCCACCCCAGGTTGCTGCACCTCTTCTGCATAATCCTCAAATAATACCATCAATCTATACAACAACTCTTCGAGGGCTAGATTTCTGCCACCACTGCTCGTACAGAGCTCTCTGTATCGTCCTTCTAGGGTGATTCCAAGGTGTCTTTTCAACACTTTCCGTTCCAAAGTCTCCCAGTTGTTCAGTTTCTGTTGGGTATTACATGTCCGCGAGTAGTTGTGCATATCTATAATCTTGGGATTATAATAATGAATTATATCTGCTACACAGGTAGCATCACTGAAATCACGAGATAAAATGCCACTTTTCCTTGGCAGAGATGGTAACGGAATGGTATCCAACCACCTATACAAGGTATGCAATGATTCTTGTTCTTCTACCATGATGAAGAGTATTCAATAATCTACTGAATTGGATATATACCGATGCAAATGTGATTTTTTGTTGAAATCAGAATGGTTACTCGTGGTCTCAACGAACTCAGCAATCTCATGAAACTCAATGAGATTGACTCAGTGAGTCAGTGAGTCAATCTCAATCCAGATGGACTCTCGTCCAAGGCACGCAATGAATGGTCGACTCTGAGATCAACACGTCATTATAGAAAATTAATATGGCTCTTCATCAGTCTGTTGGACGTGACCTGAGGGTGGGCACTGCATATGGTCAGTGTAGGTCGTCATGGAACTCTCGTTGTGTGGTCCCCCGTGCTACTGCTGATTCTCCAGAGCAAAATAAACAGGTGACACGTACACCACCACCACCTAGAAGACCAATTGACCAAAGGAACAGGAGACCCCCGTCTCGACAGCCACGGAATGGGTTCTTTTCCGATGCTGACCCAAATGGTATGTGAACACGACTGGCAGACCCTGTATTTGCTTGCTGACTGATGCATAATGTACTGTAGCAATATTGTATCCTGTCAAAGGAAGTCTGAAGCAGGATCCTACGAAGAGGTCCTCGAGTCGATATGAGAGTGATTTTGTGTGGAATTCTAACTGGAAAGATGCCATGGATTATAATGACTCTTTGATAGAACAGCAGCAACAGAAGAAGAAGAAAAGGGAACAGGCGAGCGAACAAGGAGATTCTCTGCCACCTGGAGCAAAAGGGACGCTGTCCTTGTCTCAGGTGAAGAAGGACCTGAATGATATCAATGTTGATTTGAGTGAAGTATTGATGAAAAAGAAGGGTGATGACACGGATAGGAGCAACATACCCATTGTCCAGGTGGTGAATACGAATAAGAAGAAGAAGAAAGAAGGTAGAGATGCGACTCTGCAGAGGAAAACACAGAGGGAATCGAGGGCATGGGGTCGCAGTGACAGATACTCCAAAAAGCCTATGGCACCATCTCGCAGTGCTGCAGAAGAGTCTGCCTTGTTGGAGGATGAAGAAGAATCACAGGCACGTTACGAGGTCTTGAAGAAGGAGCTGTATCTTTGGACAATAGGACTAACGGCCTTCTCCTTCGGATGTACGGTGGTGTTTTATGGAAGGGATGTAGGTGCAAGCTATGGTGTAGGGGCCCTGGGTGGTTTCCTGTATCTGAGTTCATTGTCCCGTAGCATGGATTCGTTTGGCACAGGATTTGGATCTGCTGGATCTCCACGACTACTTATTCCTATCATATTAGCATTGGGATATAACAGATACAATACTCTTGTCTCAGAATCCAGCGGGCTCCACCTAGAGTTGCTGCCAATGCTTGTCGGATTCTTCACCTACAAGGTAGCAGTCGTTGCCAAGCAAGGCCTGGAGCTTTTGGACGATATATTTGACAGAAATAAAGATGAAGTGTGATTAAAAGAAAGAACCAATCATTGTCGTAGACCATAGTACATTTTTTTAAAAAATGCAATAAAAAATCACTGGCTGTTGGCTATATTCATACTCAACCAATCAAGACCTTCGTATAAGCCCTCTCCAGACGTGGCACAGCAACTCTGAATATACCAATGACGCTGTCTCAATGAGTTGAGACCAAGCTTGTCCGTAATCTCTGCGGCATTCATGGCATTAGGCAAATCCTGTTTATTGGCAAACACCAACAGAACAGCATCACGAAGCTCATCTTCGTTCAACATTCTGTGAAGTTCGTCACGTGCTTCTCCAACACGATCCCTGTCATTGCTATCTACCACAAAAATCAATCCTTGAGTATTCTGGAAATAATGCCTCCACAATGGACGAATCTTGTCCTGACCTCCAACGTCCCACACCGTGAAACTGATGTTTTTGTATTCCACAGTTTCCACATTGAATCCAATGGTAGGAATTGTCGTGACAATCTCACCCAATTTAAGCTTGTACAGAATTGTCGTCTTACCAGCAGCGTCCAATCCGACCATGAGAATTCTCATTTCTTTCTTGCTGAACAGCCTACTGAACAGCTTTGTGAACGTCAGTCCCATCGTGAAATTGTTAGAATATAGTTCCTTACTCCTATACGTATGTATCCAATACCTCTCGGATATCTTCAACAACCAATCTGGACACCACTCGAGAAATCAATCGAGTGACCAAGAATACAATGTGCTCGCGGTATGCACACGTCTGCACATAAAGATATACATTTACTATCAGTATGTACTTTTTAGAGGTTGAGCATGTCCATATCTTGAACGAGGAATGAGTTCCGCCAGCTGTGGACGATCGCACACACCGCGAAGGTCTGATCGATCAACATCTTCAGTTACAATACTCTACGTACCTTTGTATTCAATCTTTATTGTCAATCAAATAAGAATGACAGGTATATTTTAATAACCAGTGTCTAGATCGTTTGATTATTAAAGCAAAGAGCCGGTGGCTCCTGTTGTTGGTCTGGCCAACAGATTTTACTTTTTTTCTGACTTTTTGTCTAGATTACTTTTTTTTAGATTTGCATGCGAGTTTTATCCCCAAAAGCTCGCAATGTGGGTACTACACCACACTATATATTCTTGTGATACATATATATATATATATATATATATCACACAAACAGTTATGAATCGTCTTGGTAGAGTATTGATGACATCGCTTGGTCCCTCCTTGAGCCATGGTGCTCAAGTGCAAAGGTGGTGCTTTGCTGGTGGACGGTGGAGATCCAGATCGTCTGGTATCGCTGCACCAGTGTGGAAGATGCCTGGACTTGTGGTGTGCTGTAGCAGTAACAGTAGTAGTGGTGCACGGGTATTGACCCATGGAGAGCTGAAACAGACAAGGCCGTTGAACACTGCTCGTATGGTCAAAGTATCGCATATCCTGTTGGGGGAGAATGCTGGGGTGTCCATGGACACATTGAGAGGTATGCTTCCTGGGGATGGTGCCGGGGAGGAGGAGAAGAAGGCTGTATTTGGAGACCTGGCCCGTGAGTACTCTACATGCCCCAGTGGGAGGAGTGGGGGAGACTTGGGATGGGTGTCTACTGGTGCCATGGTTCAGGAGTTTGAAGATGCATGTTTCAGATCTATTCCTGGAGAATTTGTTGAGTGTGATACGGAGTATGGTCATCACGTGCTGTATATTGAAGCAGATAGGGAACAGGGTGAGGTCAAACCAATGTCTGTGGAGGAATTGTCAGAGTTGCTCGTGAATGATGATTCCCTCAAAGATGTACAGCTCCTGGATGTTAGAGAGCTGTCTGAAATTGATATGGCGGCACTTCCTGGCCCCTGGAAAGTGTACTCCCTGTCACAGTTTGGGGAATGGGGGCCAAATGTGGCCTACATGTTGGATCCAGATGTGACAACAGTTGTCTTGTGTCATCATGGAGTACGTTCAGCGCAGGTTTGTCAATTTTTGCTGCGATCTCATCAGTTTAGGGATTTGAGGAATGTGACTGGGGGTATTGCAGCGTATGCTCGCATGGACCCTGGGGTACCAGAGTACTAGACATTTGTTTTATACCTTTATATTTATTTCTTATTGCAAGATGTATCATTTTGCCTTCTGGAGCTGTCCGACAGTAGCTTGCATTGTCAAAATTCCTTTTTTCAAAGTTACCTGAGATCCTGGGCCAAGTTTTTCTACCACAGCATGCGCCTGAATGGATGGTACATAGACAGATTCTCCTTCTGTGGGTGCCCAATCTTTGCTTGCCATGATGGGATCTTCTTTTGGAGGCTTTGCATTGCTCAAAGCAATTTCTTTGCTTCGTTTATTGAGTTGTTGGCGTGCCTTGCGAACTGCCTCAACAACCAGTGTTGACTCTTTTGCTTGCTGCTCTGATGTCTTTTCCAGTAATAACCGCCTGCACAGAAAATGGTAATATATAGTTATGATATGCAATCATCACGCCATCTGTATGGTCTTCCTTCATAGATGCCCATTTCAAGAAACTGTTCCCATGCTGCCTCCTCTTTATTTTCCTCATCCTTGTCAATCAGGGGATCCTGTTTGTTTGCATCAAGGTAAAACTCCCAATCAAAACAAGATATACCTCTCTTCTTTGCATCTTGTTCTATTTTCTCAAATCGTGTCTCAAGCCAATCATTCGCAGAGGCCGCAATGAATTTATCTGTTTCATTTAAAACCATTGTTTCCTCCTTCCACATGGATAGCTTCTCTGCCTTGGTGGCACTTGGCCAATCTGCTCTTAAGAATGCTTCTTTTACTTTAATGAAGACAACTTCCATCGGTTCAACATCCGTTCCATCGTAGAAACCTGGCTGCAAAGGATTAAGGTCTCCATTGCAACCATATGCATCCACCAGATGTCTTGCTGATTGCCAGTTGATGCCCTGATAGCGAGACATCAGAGAATCGATCGAATATCCAGCGTTTAAAATGGTTTCACTAATTCCTCTTTCAGAGAAAAATACGACATCTTCCATTGCCTCATAACATGTGAATATGGTGCTGTTTCCCTGGAGCAATTCTAGTCCAACTTTGTCTGTGGCAACAGCATATGTTTGGACATGCAATGTAGGAGGATGATCCCCAGCCATTCCACATGATATTGTCGATCCAACCAACTTGGTTGTATCAGTCAGCTTTTCTGTAAAAGCCCTCGTCCAGTGATATTTTCCATCTAGATATGATGGAAGAAATGGCCCTCGAACAGAGGAGTTCAACCATATAAAATACGAATACTTTGAAATTTGCGAACCCAGAAGAGAGTATACCCACCCAATTGTACCGATATCATAACATTCATTCTTGTGTTTCATCACTTGTACGTTTGGATTGGCCTTGATGTCTTCCAAGTCTCGAGCAAGTTCTGGTGGGAATTCTTGCTTTGTGGTATTGACTTGGATCACGATTTTGTAATCACAATCATCATCAAACGCGTAGATACCCTCTTTCAGAAAGAATCGGAGATTCTCTGCGTATTGTGGATCTGTATCGCTGAAAATATATGTCACAAGAGTTGGACCTTGAGCTTTCCTCAGTTCCATGGGTGGTGCACTCTGTGGGAATAGTTTGATGGAACCCAACACAGCGAATAATAAAACTAGGTAATATTTAATTCCAATTGGCTCTGGTATATCCATTTGCTTGCGTGACGCAGTGCGCGTCTTAACTGTCGACGTCATTCCAGACTGGACAGCATATCTTCTCTATCCGTGGAAATCCGTGTGGGCTCTCCCCCGATGAACAGATAAGAATGTATCTTTAGTTTTATTCTAAATGTCTTTTTGCTATATTATCATTCCATGACATGCATGTCATCCAACTACCTTTCGTTGTCCCAGTTGGTTGACAGACCAAGATTGAGTGAGGGCTTTTATCTGACGTTTCTTTCTATCTATTGATCCATACAAATAGCTTACACAACAACGCATGACACATACCTTAGTTTCTTAATTGAGTTTTCCGTCTTGTTCTTCTGCTCGATGAGTTTTTGAATTTCAGATGTGAGACCATCCTCTTCCTTTCTTAAAGATTCAAGTTTCACAACCTGTGCATCCACATCACTTGCATCCCTCCCAAGAAGAGCACGAGCTTTTTGTGTTATCTTTTTATCTATATTTAGTCTTTCAGCAATATTCAAAGCACAACTTCTTCCTGGAACCCCCCATATCAGTTTGTATGTGGGCTGGAGGTTGACCTCGTCAAACTCTACACTTGCATTTTCATATATTCCTGGATGATCATACTTCAGAGATGTTAATGCATTATGATGCGTACTCGCCATCGTCAATCCTGATCCTCCCGGACCGTCAAAAGCAAATGCGTGCATAAGAGCAATACCAAGTGCTGCACCATCAATGGCATCAGTTCCAGTGCCTAGCTCATCCAGAAGCACCAAGGATTTTCCTGTCGACTCTTTTCTAAGACTTTCTATGCGTTTTAGATGCCCGCTAAAAGTTGACAAGCTTGAAGACAAACTCTGCTCATCGCCGATGTCGGCAAAGATGGCATCAAAACATGGAATTTTCACAGGTGGTTCTGCAGGAATTGGAATCCCACACTTTACCATCATACAAACAAGCCCCATTGCTTTCAGAGATGCGGTCTTTCCTCCAGTATTAGGACCAGTAATTATAACTCCTTTTGTGTTCTGCTCAACAATGATGTCGATGGGAACAGGACCATCAGATTCTGATTGTGAGTCATCACTTGTTTGCAAATTGCCATCTGACACAGGAGACTTTTTTCGCCATCCTGGTAGCCTCTTCTGTGGAGCACCGCTGGAATTTTCTTTCACCTTCTTTTGAGACTTGGAAGAATTCATGAGATGATTTGCGAGAATCAATGGATGCCTGAGCTGCCGAATCACCACAAACCTAGAATCTTCATCAGGCATGTCAGCCGTGTCTTTTTTCTTCCTCCTTGATCTGCCAGTTTTCTTAAAAGGCGAAAAACTAGTAACCAGCGTCCCAGATGTCCAAATACCAAATCTATATCTTGCATTGACTCCGTCTAGCCAGACAATCGCTGACAGGCACTGAGTCAGCACATCTTCTACCTTTGACACTGCTCTGGTTAGATCCCATAAGACTGTTTCCTCAGCAATCCTCAGCTCATTCTTCAAATTGACAAGATCGTTATTAATATTCACTGCTGCTGGAGGTTCTATCACATATGCTGACCCTCCGAGTTTCACTCCTACAGTCACAGAACCCTTGGGAGGTCCTCTTCCCTGTCCAGATACTACCACACACAGTCTCCCACCGTGCTCTTCAATTTCATCACCCGAATTTTTCAGTATTCCTCGCAGTCTGTTTTCAAGTGTTCTCACTTTTCCCAATGCTTTTCGTACATCGTCGCTGGCACTCTCTTTTACATGCCCAGACTCGTCAATTTTTGCTGCTATATTCACTGCCACATGACCTGGAAGATCACCAAGTCTATTTGAGAATGTCTCTGCTATTGCACCTAGTCGATCTAATTCCCCTAGCTCTTCTGCTTGAGAAGCACAGTCGCGAATCTTTCTTTGAATCTTTGCTGCTCCCTTGACCAGCGTGGCTATTGACAAAAGCTCAGACCCATTCAACATGCCTCCTCTATTAACTCTTTTCAGAGATTCCTCGGATTCGGCGGTCTGTATCCCTCCAAAATCTATCTCAGCTACGTAATCTTCTTGCATTATTTGGACAGCCAATGTCTCCAGGGCCATAGCAAGGGCACCTTGCTCTGTAGTAGCAGGTGAAAGTTGTTGCAAACAAGCACGTTGCCCTAGTGTTGTTTGAGCGAATCCTGCGACGAACTGACAAAGGACTGGCCATTCTATCACGTTCATTGTGGATTCTTGGGCGGACTTGTAGCCATCTGGCAGTATCTGACTTCTTGAAGAGACAGACCTTTGTAGACCACCACAGACTCCTGACAGTGACGTGAGACTCCAAACCTGTCTGTGGTATATATGTACCCTTTGTTGGTACATAAAAGGTACATTTTCTAATACATGTCCCTTGGAAAGCCAAGGACGGGCTAATCTGGTGAAATACTGGGACCGAGCCAAACTTGAATTGTATGGCAGTGGAGCTGCTCGATGCCCACACGAGCACATCCTATCACAATCCACGGTGAATATGTGGTGAATAGTTTAATATAAATATTACTCTATTTACATGGTTAGAGACAATTTGGCCATTTGTAAGGCACCATCATAGGTCTTGTTCCCTCCAATGAAGCCAGAGGCATGTACAAAGACACAGTCTGGAACACCACTGACTTTTGAGAGTTCATCATCTCGAAGCCCTCGCCAGGCTTCTGGAAGAGCTTTTCTGGAATTGAAGCTTCCAGGTCCTACTGATACAGCTTGGATTCTCCAAGAACCATCTCTATCATCGTTATACACAACATACTTGACTTCACATTCAATCTTCATCTCTATCTCTAGATCATAAATATGACTCTTCCAAGGAACAAATTCTGATAATTTCATAATCTGCCCGGACGGATCAATCTCAGTTCTGAGTTGCAGATCCTTCATCACATAGGACCTTGCAGGGAGCCACGACTTGATGGCATGATGAAGTGACTCCATGAACTCACTTCCAGTCAGCGACATGGCAGCTTTGAATCGCTCCATGGTATCTTCTTCTGTCAGAGTTTCAAACCAGTCACCATTTAAATGTCCTACACGAGCCGATAAGTGAGTATTATTTACATACTTTGGAGGTTCGGCAGAGTCAAACTGGTTGACTCCATTGTCAATAGCATCCACAGCTTCCATAAATGTTTTATACACGTGCAAGTACACGGATTCGATGTCTTCCTTGCTCACGCCCTCTCCCATCACTGATGCGACGATATCTCTTCCATAATGTTTGTATACCAGCCCAGCGCTGGAAAGTTTAGTCTGGAACCCATGGCCAAAGATTTCATCAAAACCTTTTTGGTGGTGATCAAATCGGTTAGTCTCTGGGTCATACACTCCTCCAACATCAATGATGATATCCAATCCTTTCAATACTTCTGGATCCCTGGTTCGTACAATGTCTGCCCCGGCAAAGGGAGTCGTCTGCTGAAGTAAAAAGCAACCCAAGGCTTCATCACAGTGGAACGTCCCACTATGCGTCCCGATGGTTTTGGACATTTTCAATTTCTTTGATGCAAGATCTTCTTGTTGATGTTCGCTTGTAGAACCCGCGGCGATTGTTGTCATGCGGCGACTTCGAATCAAAGACAACCCAGTCTCAATTCGTCCACCTGCTCGAAAATGATGAGAAATAACTCTCAGCATAGATTAATTGTGATTTAATTTATCCAATGCCGTCTCGAGGGAGTGCGAGGAAATATTTCAAGTTGTGCTACATAAGGACTACAGCCCAACTGCAGTATCTCTTCTGATGAACAATTGAATCTTCCTAAAGTTCTATTGATGTATCTTGATGCCAAATATGCAATGAAATGTCAGCGATAACGGGATTGATTAGCTATGCAGCCGTATACTATTTCAGGTCAATGCCTTGTGTCACATTAGTTTCCTGGAAAATTGTTACATGGTTGAAAATTTCAAAACTTCACTGGAAAGTAGAAGAATCATAACTTCCTGCAACATCTCCAGAATTTTTTTTCTCGAGACGAGCACATTCATCAAGATTCAGTCAATTCCATAAGGAACAAGAATCATAAATGAACAGACTATCCTGTCACTCTGAAGTCAAGCATGACAAGCACACTTAAGCGACGGAGCGTGTCTCAACTGGCTGAGCCTCAGAACCGGCGGCTGGGCGGTGAACCAAGAGAAGAGAGCACTGCACCTGCTTGACGTTGTCGAAAGCAACCAAGCGGATGTAGGCCTCTGGGAAAGCCTTGGTGCAGTTCTTGATCTCAGCAACAACCTGAGCTCCGT
>PJEL010001141.1_pt1 | contig 28034 bp, 19 predicted proteins | sample 1853271 | NCBI WGS metagenome assembly PJEL01 (sample SAMN08108733, study PRJNA415343) | Invertebrate metagenome, whole genome shotgun sequencing project. | host: Globobulimina | place: Sweden: Gullmar Fjord | collected 2015-08 | reverse complement strand
TCAGAAGTAGAGCTGGTCTTTGTTCTTGGACATCCTGATTATTATCCGCGTTCAGGGTTTGTTCCAGCAGGCGTTCTTGGCTTTGAAGCTCCATATCATATACCGGAAGAACATGCAGGAGCATGGATGGTGCAAGAATTACGCTCTGGAGTTATTGGTAGAGTAAAAGGAAAGGTGCAGTGCTCTGAAGTTCTGAACCAACCCCAGCACTGGCGGGAATAATATAATACTAATGGGTGGGGTCGTGTCTACACGGGCTGTTGCCCAAATAACAATAGAATAAGAAATTGTATAAAGTTATAATTACTGCATCAATCATTTATTAACGTTAGAAAGTAAGCAAAAAAGAGAGGTTCTAAAATATCCAAGCCTCTCTTATAGAAAATTACTATTAACCTTTTATTACTCTGTGCAATGTTTTACCCAGTTCCTCTGTTTCGTCATGCTTGGCAAAAACGCCAACGAATCCGTACTCCTTGAAATTTGCTAATACAGGGTCATTGGAATATCCGCTTGCTACAATCGCTTTTACGTTCGGATCGATCTCTCGCAGCTTTTTGACAGCTTCTTTTCCTCCCATCCCTCCACGTACGGTTAAGTCCAGCATAACGGCGTCAAAAGGCTTTGATGCTTCCATAGCTTTTTTATAGCGTGCGATTGCTTCGTCACCGTCTTCTGCACACTCAATTTCGTATCCACTATATGTTAGTAACTTTTCAACAGACGTTCTTATTACTTCTTCATCATCCATTATCAATACTTTCCCTTTTCCTGCAATAGATATATCCTCTATTTTCTTTATTTCTTCAAACTGTTTTTCAGACGCCGGCAGATATATTGTGAAGGTTGTTCCGGTTCCAATTATAGATTCTACAGATATATGACCACCATGGTTATTTATTATGGAGTAAGTTGTTGAAAGACCCAAGCCACGGCCCATCTCCTTTGTTGTAAAATACGGGTCAAATACATTCTTTAAATCTTCTTCTGCAATACCGATTCCCTCATCCTGTATTACTATTTTTACATATTTTCCCTCTTGAAGCGGAATTGCAGCTTCTGAAGTAAGGTTGGAGTTTTCTGTGCTAATCCTTATAGTGCCTCCCTTAGGCATTGACTGGACACCATTAAGAATAAGATTGTGTATTACCTGGTTCATTTGCCCTTCATCCACTTCAACTGGCCAGATATTATCTGCCACATTATATTCACATTTGACATTCGATCCTCTCATGACAAATTCAGCAGATTCCTTAATAAGCTCAATAATAGATGATATCTTTTTAACTGGAGTTCCTCCTTTTGCAAAGGTAAGAAGCTGCTGAGTTAAATTTGTAGCCCTATGCAATATTTTTTCTGTTGATTCCATATTTTCATATACTTCGCTTTCGCGATCACTAAGTATCTTTGATAAATAGACGTTATTACGAATAGCCGCAAGAAGATTGTTGAAATCGTGAGCAATACCACCTGCAAGGATTCCAATTGATTCGAGCTTATGGGCTTTCTGTCTTTCTTCCTCCAATTGCCTGCGTTCAGTTATGTCACGAGCTACGCCGAAAATGCCTGTAGCCTTCCCTTCAGCATCACGATAAACTCCTTTTGTCGTTTGCCAGAGCCTTTTTACATTTCCGCTCATTGTGTATTCTTCTACAGATTGAGTTTTTCCTTCAGACATGATCTTTTTATCTATTTCCATAAGCTGCTGGCCGGCATCAGTAGAAAAAATTGCCATGTCAGTTTTTCCTATTATTTCATTTACAGATTTTCCCATGGCCCTGGAGGTTGCTTCATTGATTATGATGTAGCGGCCTTCTACATCCTTTACAAAAACCGCATCAGTTGTTCCTTCCATGACCCCAACCAATAGACTATGTCTTACTTTCAGCTCCTCCTCTGCCTTTTTGCGCTCTGTGATATCATGCACCGAGCCGATCAGGTGTGTGCAATTTCCATCCGGATCAAATGCTGGTGTCACAGCTACAGCACCCACTTTCCTTCCTGAAGGGTATTCCGTGGTTTCCTCCCACGTGACCATTCTCTTCTCTTGAATGGCTTCGATATATTTACGGAGCACCAATGAATGGGATTGTTCTGGTATGACCTCTGCAGTTGTCTTGCCCAGGATTTGTTCCTCAGTCAGCCCCGTAGCTGTCAGAAATGCTTTATTTACTGATAAGAAACGGAAACGATTATCCGGTTCAACCTGTAGTTGAAAAAGCACATCTCCGGCAGTGTTGTAAATCAATCTGAGATTCTCTTCACTCTCCTGCAGATCCTTTTCCGCCCTCTTGCGCTCTGTGATATCTTGTGCGAACCCGAACATCTTAAGAGGTTCTCCTGATTCGCTTCGTTCAGCCACCTCTCCAATAGCCCGAACAAACCGGACCTCCCCATTATCCTGGCGGATTATCCGATGCTCGATGTCATATTTTGGTTGGACTCCATTTAAAACATCCTGAAAAGCTTTATTAATAGCTTCTGTATCATCAGGATAAGCAATATGCATGAGGTCGTCCATCGAAAGTATGGACTTTGTTACACCGAGATTTTGTTGCCATTGTGCTGAGAAAATAAATTCATTGCTGATGATATCCCATTGCCAACTTCCAACACTGGCCATTCTCTCTGCTTCCGATAACAAAGTGTTATTTTTAAGAAGCGTTTCCTCCGCCTTTTTGCGCTCTGCGATCTCCTCATTTAAGCTGGCATAAGATCCTGCCAGGTTAGACGACATTTCATTGAACGAATTAACAACCTGATCCAGTTCATCTGCCTTTTTGTCTGTATCGGAGGGCCGGTCTAAACTCAGGGGAGTGTCTAATTTATTGATATCCAGATTTTGAACAAACCGGACTATTTCATATAGGTGACGTGTGACCAGGTAATGAAAAATGAAAAATATGAAGCCTGATACAAGAAAGATTTTAATTCCTTGAGTCAGAAGGATATACACTGCCTGGTCATATAATCGTTGATAAACATTCTCCAGGGTGGCAGACATATACAGTGTGCCTAACTCATACTTCACATTATCAAAAGTAAATGATAATGGAATCCGGCGGGCGAGAGACTTTTCTTCTTTTCTTTGCCCTGCTTCAAGAACAGTATCTTCAAGTTCTAATCTGACATACTGCATATCATGCAATTTTATAATGCCCTGGAGCTGGGTGGACAATTGCTCCTCATTTGAGGTCCACGCATTCCTGGTAATGGCCTGCAGAGAGGTGTCCTCAATGTCTTGCATAGTGTCTAAAATATGCTCCCGGCCCAAATGATAGTCCTGGTACAATTGATATGAAGTAAATATTAAGGTAATCAGTGTACTGCATAACAGAATGTATACAATCAACTTTCTGGCTATAATTCTGTCTTTAATATTAATATTCATTTTTCAACTTGGAGATTTTGTGTTTGAGCAGTATTTGCCCAAAAGCGCGCTCATAAATTCTTTGATATGAGCCATTTTTTTTCATCTCTTTTAAGGCAGCATCTATTTCAGGAATGAGCTTCTTGTGTCTCTTATTGAGAAACAGGTGCTTGGGAAGTGTTTTCAGCGAAGGTTGCAACGCACGGATTTTTTCAGTCTCCTGTCTCAATTCCTTGTTTTCCCGACCCAGTTTATCATTAGCGTTCAACCCTTCAATCAAACCCCAGACAACCACGTCCGCTCTTCCTTTGGCAAGCAAGGTGAACAGAAGCCCGGCATTTTCAACTTCCTGCACTGATCTTGGTTTGACAAGCGAAAGATTCCTTGCAATAGCTTTCATGCCCTTTATGTGTGCAACATGATAGGGCTTCAAGCTCTCCCATTTATTTGTCTGAAAGTCCTTGTCTATGCTGAATGCTACAAAAGTTAATGTAAATATTACTTCAGGGACCTTCAATAGGTTAGGATAAGCCTTGCTAACATATGCAGTTCTTAACGCATCACCATCAGCGCCATGATCGCTATTGGCATCTTTCAAACATCTTTCGGCTGGCATAGTACGCACTCTGACATCTATATCAAGACTATTGAAAGCCTCATTCATCAGGGACTGAAGAAAATCGAGGTGAGCAGATTCCGTATAGAATGTATTCAAAACAATGGTTTCGCGGGCATTACCCACTGTTACCGGCAGAAGGGACAAAATAACAAACAGTAAAGAAACTAATTGATTTTTATATTTCATGTCGCCCCCCCCTCAATGTGCATACAAATACAAATTATGCTTCTCAAGGTTATTGAATTTATTTATATTATTCAGTATATCAAATAGCGGGTATAAATCAATATCTAATTTTATTGAGTTACAGGTGCTAGTTTGCATTGAAAATCGTTATTCAGAACTCCTGTTGTTAGTGTCTCTATTCTTCCAAATATTTCACTGTTAATGTTTGTAATGCTGCATGAAAAGGAAAAACCTAAAATAAACATAACTGTAAGTTATTGTGTTTTTTCAAGTATATCCTAAAAACTCAATAATAGAGATTTATTCGGGACTCTGTCTCTTGCAATGATTACTTCACAATCCAGATACAAAGAACATCTTAATATCTGTTTAACCGCCAATCATAATCCTGATAATCAATTTTCAGAAATTCAGCATTTTCCACTAAAAACTCTTTGTCCTCATCATTGTATAAATAGTCAGCAATGAAACTCAGTCTTTCTTCCTGATCACTTCCAAAATCCCCCGCATACCACTTGAAGATTCTTGAAAGACTCACGCGGTCCCTCTGTTTATCAAGCTCTAATCCTCCCCCATTCAGAAATGCCTGCCCTGAAATGGTCAGCTCTTCATCAATATTCTCTGCACTATAAGCACCGATCGGTGGACACGAAGACGATGCGCAGACGAGTGCAAAGTGGAAACGCGGATCAAGTTCATTGACTGCAAATGCCAGACGTTTGTCATCCTTTCTGAATACTCTGAACAATGAATTCGGCGGACGCCTGTTATCTCTCAGGATTCCATGTTCAATATCTTCAGGGCTGAAAAACATATCACCTACCTGATACTGGATTCTCCTGAAAAGATTCCTGACCTCTTTTACTGAGTCCTTTATTCCAAGCTCTACAACACCATGAATAACGAGTACGTTATAAAGATTAATCCAGAAGGCCGTCTTCTCCTGTACTGTTTTCAGCTCATTAAGGTCCATGTTTTTTAATGAATAACTCAATTCCAGATAGTCCCTGTACGCCTCTGATTTCTTCATGCGTTCATACGCAACACGCCCTTTCTGAGTATCAAAAAAAGCGCCCCTGAGCACATTCATTGAATTCTTAAGAGAAACCGCAATTTCTTTTGGCGGGATGTCCTGACGCGGCTCACCGTCGTTTAATACGATTTTATTGGCGAGGAGTATATTAGCCTTCGGCAATTCCCTGTCTTCATATTCAGTATGTTTCTGCTTTGCCTGCTGCAGGGCAATAACACTGTTAATATATCCGATATGAGTAAAGGCCTGGGGAAAGTTACCGAGAGATTCTTTCCATTGAACATCATATTCTTCAGAGAATAATCCGAGATGGTTCGCTATACCCTTTGTCCTCTGAATAAGCGCTTCAGCTTCCTCGAGTCTCCCGAGGGCAATTATATTATCGATAAGCCAGAACGTACAAAGCAGGAATGTTCCTTCTTCTCCGGACAAACCGTCCTCACCAATGTACCTGTAAAGAAAACCGTCCCGGCTAAGTTCGCGCCTCGTTGCTTCAATTGTTGATATTACTCTGGGATCGGAAAATGGAAGAAAACCGAGTATTGGTATCAGCAGGTTGCTGGCATCGAGTATATCGGTTTCATAATGCTGAACAAATGCCTTTTTTTCATCATTCCATCCTTTTGTCAGCACCTCCTCTTTTATTTCCTCTCCGGTTTTTTCCCACTTTTTAAGATCAGCGGGAAATCCATATCTCTTTGCTATTATTATTCCCCTGTCCAGGGCAACCCAGCACATTACCTTTGAATAGACAAATTCAAACGGGCCGCCTCTGACTTCCCATATACCCGAGTCCTTATCTCTCCAGTGCTCCACTACATAATCACAGACACCCTGAAGAAACGGCCATATCTTTGCATCTATCTTTCCTGCATAATCAGACAGCTTCAGCGCGGCATCCATCAGTTCACCATAAATATCGAGCTGTTTCTGTTCTGCTGCCCCGTTACCTATGCGCACGGGCCGTGAGCCTTTATATCCTTCAAGGTGATCAAGTTCTTCTTCCGGGAGGTCTTCTTCACCCCGGAGCCCGTACATAATCTGCATCTTACCAGCGCCGTGTTCTGAAAGGAGTTTTTCTATCCACCTTATATAGCCCTCTGTTTCAGACAGGTGCCCCAGATTAAACAGGGCCTGCAGGGTAAATGAGGTGTCCCTCACCCATGTATACCTGTAGTCCCAGTTCCTTTCGCCCCCGATCTCTTCAGGAAGTGAGGTAGTTGCAGCAGCAGCAATAGTACCGGTAGGTTCGTAATAAAGCAGTTTTAAAACAAGAGCTGAACGTTCAACCATTTTTTTATAAGGACCCAGGTCGATAGTCCTGCCGGTCTCGCTTATATTCAGCCAGTTCTTCCAGTATGTCTCTGTATCAGACAATGCCTTTTCTGCTTTTTTCTCATCGAGTTCGTCTGGTATACTGCTACCAAATTTCAGGTTAAGCCATACCCGGTCTCCTTCAGACAGATGCCACTCCGTATACCTTTTGTCGTCTGTGATCTCCGCCTTTCTGGAACACGACAAAGAAATTACTTCATTATTACCTTCTGCAGTCATTCCATTTTCATATTCCCTGAGTCCGGTTTCAGAACGCGCATAATCAAAACGGGGATCGAAATTTATTCCGGTCCTGACCTCACCTTTCAGCACTTCTACAAGTCTGTAAAGCTCATGACCTTCATCCTCCCGCTCTTCGCGGCCGCAGGCACAGACAGGCATAAAGTCTGTTATCCGCATCACACCGGTCCCTGTCCTGAATGTTGTTTGAAGAATATTGGTATCCGGAACATACTCAGCAACAGAGTCCCAATCATCCAGAGGAGTAATGGAAAATCTGCCGCCCTTCTTATCATCCAGCAATGCACCGAAAATACTAGGAGAGTCAATATGCGGCAGGCACATCCAGTCTATCGAACCATCAAGCCCGACCAGGGCAATAGAATGAAGATCACCAATAATACCGTAGTCACTTATTTTTTTAAACATAGTTTAAAAAGCAATTATGAATTACGAATTACGAGAAAAGCAACTATCCCTGTCTTTCCATAATTCATAATTCATAATTCATAATTTGTAATTGCCGTTACCCGCATGCTCTTCCTTTAAAGTGAAATAAGAACTTCAATGTCTTTTTCACCTTGTCCGAAAAGATCTTTCCTGAAAAGTAATTTCCGACTACCCTCTTATTTATTTCACCGAGAGTTGGATAAGGATGAACGGCTGATGCGAGCTTTGAAAGTTTAACTCCTCCATTCAGTACAGCTACCCATTCACTTAACAATTCACCGGAATGTGGACCGAGTATCTGTATTCCAAGAGGATTGCCTTTAGAGTCCAGAATCATTTTTATTTTTCCAACCTCCTCCCCTTCAGCAAGGCTTCTGTCATTTGATCTAAACTCTTCTGTCCAAACAGAATATTCAATGCCGGCCTCTGCCGCTCGTTTTTCGTTCATCCCGATACTCGCAAGCTCGGGATCTGTATATGTACACCAGGGGAGGAATGTGTAATCTGTCTTTTTAGGCAAATGAAGCACTGAATTACTGAGTACCACGCCGCCCTCATACCCTGCAGCATGTGTGAATTGATATGCACCTGTAATATCTCCGGCAGCAAAGATATGCTTGTGATTGGTCCTCATCTTGCTGTCAACCGGAATACCCTTCTTATTAAAATCAAGTGAAATCTCATCAAGCCCCATCCCTTCAATATTGGGCTGTCTTCCCAATGCAACCAGAATCTTTTCAGCCTTAAGGCTTAATGTCTCACCGTTCTTATTCTTAATAACCACTTCTTTTTCCGGGCCAAGGTCTCTGGTGCTGACTATCCCGGAATTCATATGAAAAGTTATCCCCTCGTCAATCAAAACATTCATCACAGTGTCTGCCATGTCCTTGTCTTCTTTACTCAGAATCTGACCGCTGCGCTGGATTACGCTCACTTTAGTTCCCAGCCGTCCAAACGACTGTGCCATCTCAATAGCGATCGGCCCTGCCCCTATCACGATCATGGACGCAGGAAGGGAGTCCAGAGAAAAGATTTCCTTATTGGTTATATAAGGGGTCTTATCAATGCCCTCTATTGGAGGAATGGATGGTGAAGAACCGGTGGCGATGAGCCATTTATTCGCAGAATAAGTTTTACCGTTAACATTGACAGTATGTTCATCAGAAAAAACAGCATCACCAAACTCAACCTTCACACCAAGCCCGCAAAACCTTTCTACTGAATCATGTTTCTGAATTACACTGATAACCGACTGGATCCTCTTTGCCACATCCCTGTAATCAACAGGTTTCAGATCAACATCCGGCAGGCCATAATGAGACGCATTCTTCATCATATGATATACATGCGCGGTCTTGATAAGTGTCTTGCTCGGCACACAGCCATAATGCAAACAGTCCCCGCCCAGTTCTTTTTCCTTTTCGATGAGAACTGTTTTGGCGCCAAACTGGCTTGCACCCGATGCAACAGTAAGTCCAGCGGCCCCGCCTCCCAGCACTCCTATGTCATAATCATAATCAGGCATAACAACCCCCTTTTTTTCAATTACAAATTACGAATTATGAATTACGAATCAAAGTATAGTGTTGGTAGTCAATTCGTAATTCGTAATTGATAATTCATAATTATTTTCGTTTCTTTTTGTAAAGTTCCATCAATTTCTTTGTAAGTATCGGAAACAGTCCGAGCAGTACGAACGAAAATATTAACCCCGGGGAGAGTATTCCGCTGAGTGAGTCTATCTTTGCCAGCTCCTTCCCGGCATTCACATACACGATAGTCCCTGCCAGCATTCCTACCTGCGATACCCAGTAAAAGGTCTTCATGGGCATCTTTGTCAGTCCCATCACCAGGTTTATAAGCCAGAAAGGGAACACCGGTATCAGACGGACAGTAAAAAGATATAATGCCCCTTCTTTATCTACACCTTCATTTACTGCCTTCAGTTTTTCACCGAACTTTTTCTGTATCCAGTCTCTTAAAATAAACCTTGATACAAAACATGCCAGCGTTGCCCCTATCGTACTCGCAAATGAAACTATGATAGTTCCGGTAACAAGCCCGAATAATGCACCTCCTGCAAGTGTCAAGACTGCAGCTCCGGGCAATGATAATGAAGTAGCGATAATATAGATCACCATATAACCGGCAATCACAGAAATACTGTTTTCACTGTAGAGTAACTGAAATCTTTCCTGGGACTCTTTTATATAAGAGAGTGAGAAATAATCACCGAGGTTCAGTATTTTAAATAAGGCGATTAGTCCAATTACAACAAGGACAATTATTATTTTATTTATATGCTCTTTTTTCATCTTTTCCCTTTTACAGATTAGTAAAAACCATTTATCTCATTTCTATTCAAATTATATATATCATACATTCCTGTCATTGCATACCCGGTACCAGTAAAATTAACAATCATGAACATGATCTAACTTACCGTGATATATACGAATATTACGGATTAACCACATTTACTATGTCTCATGAAATTATAATAAAATCCCAATATTACAGAAAATTCACAAAATAATGTGATTTTCTCTTCCTTCAACAACAGATTAAATTCCTGAAAGATCAATAATCTCCATACGATTATTTGCAGCAGGATTCCGGGATGACGGACCTTCTGTCAGAAGAGCAATATTGCCTTTCAAGTGGTAAGCCTTCACCCATTCTTTTGCGTAGACATTCCAGTCTCCTGGATGCTCAGGTTCATACTGCGGATATATTCCATAAGAAAACTGAAGCGTCTGGCACGTCTCATAATTGGGACTAACGGCTGCAATCCATATTGGCATTCTAAAACGTGCGACATTTCTGGCAGTTGCTCCGCTCATTGTAGGGACAAAAACCGCAGCAGGAGAAGACCGCTCAAGAGTAAAATAGACACTTAAGGAAATGAGTTCCATTTGACTGATATTCCGATCAAGACCATAAGACTCAAGAAATTCTTTTCTTTGGTATCCAGGCCTCTCAGGTTCTGTGGCTTCAGCTATTTTCGAAAGCATCTCAACAGATTCTACCGGGAATTTTCCCATAGCTGACTCAGCTGAGAGCATGACACAATCCGTGCCATCAAGAATAGCATTTGCAACATCAGTTGCCTCAGCGCGGGATGGTCTGCGGTGTTCTACCATAGACTCCAGCATTTGTGTTGCTGTTATAACCGGCTTTCCTAATACATTTGCCTTTTTCATAAGACGTTTCTGAACAATCGCTATTTCTTCAATAGGTATTTCCACGCCAAGATCGCCGCGGGCAATCATTATAGAATCAGCAGCCTCTATGATTTCATCCAGGTTCCTGAGTGCCCCTGCACGTTCTATCTTGGCTATGATGAATGGATTATATCCCATTGAATTGGCTGCTTCACGAACTGTATCAATATCAAATGCCTTCTCCACAAATGACTGGCTGACTGCATCGATTCCGTTTTTCATAGCAAACTTCAGGCATTCATGGTCGCGATCAGTAAACGCGCTTATGCCAAGGTCAATACCAGGCAAATTCAGTCCTTTTCGGGAACGCAATTCTCCTCCCACAACAACGCGGCATATTACATCATTTCCCGTGACCTCAGCCACTTCAAGTTCTATCATTCCATCATTAAGAAACAAACCGTCACCTGGTTTAACAACCTCTGGAAGGCGATGAAAACTCATTGAGACACGCTCCCTGTTACCAATAATACTCTCGGGGGTCAGGGTTAATGAGTCATCCGTCACTAATTCAACGGGTTCAGATTCAAGTTTACCAATGCGCATTTTAGGGCCGGGCAGATCAGCCATTATGGCAACACGCATCCCGGTCCTCTTTGAAGCTGATCTAATGTTTTCGATTACCTTCTTGTGATCAGGAAAATCACCGTGCGAAAAGTTCAACCGGGCAATGTTCATACCTGCATTAATCATCTTCTCAATAACATCCGGAGAATTGGATGCAGGCCCGATAGTGCAAACGATTTTAGTCTTACTGGATGGTAGTGTCATAGATATCCTCTCTAAAAAAGCAGTTTATACCAATATGGTTAATTTTTCAATGATTTTTCATTTAACCCGGAGGTTCAATAAGCAAGATATATTTGTTTCTTGAATCACATATATAAAAATATCTATTTTGTTAATATTACTCATGATCAGGAAAATCAGTGTTGAAGAACTCAAACCCGGCATGTATATAGAAAACTTTGATTGCGGGTGGATGCGACATCCATTTCTGAACAGCAGCGTAAAAGTAAAAGACCAGAAAACCATTGATAAGATAATCGGTCATGGCATACACAAGGTCTATATCGACTCTGAAAAGGGACCGGATGTTTATAATGCCCCAACTCATGAAGAGATAAAAACTGAAATCCAGAACGAGATAAACCTCTTTGTCGAAACAACACCGGAATATGAAGATACAGCAACTGTTAAAGAAGAAACCGGCAGGGCAAAGGAAATCAAAAAAGAGGCAAGAATTGCAGTGCGAAGTCTCATGGAAGATATCAGGGTCGGCAAGCAGGTCGAGATTGAAAAGATAGACCCGCTCGCAGAAAAACTCGTACAATCAGTCCTTAGAAATCAGACCGCACTGACAAGTCTCAGCAGGATCAAGAAAGTAGACGAATATACATTTGAGCATTCTGTCAGTGTAGGCGCTCTCCTGATAGCTTTCGGAAGACAGCTCGGGTTCGATTATGCACAGATAAAATTAATGGGCATAGGAGGCCTCCTGCACGATATTGGAAAAGTTAAGGTAGCTCCCGGCATACTCATGAAAAAAGGCGCATTGACAGACAATGAACTCTCCGAAGTTAAGCAGCATGTCGTAAAGGGAAGGAAGATTCTTGAGGAATCCACCGGGCTTGATAATGCTTCGGTACACGCGGTCATTCATCATCACGAGCGAATGGACGGCACAGGTTACCCGGAGAGTCTGAGAGGAGACATGATAAGTGAATATGGCCAGATGGCTGCGATTGTGGATGTTTATGATGCAATAACATCCAACAGGTGCTATCAAAGGAAGATGCCGCCTACCGAGGCATTGAAGAAATTGTATGAATGGTCCGAATATCACTACAACAGGGACCTGGTACAGCAATTTATTCGCTGCATAGGAATTTACCCTGTAGGTACACTTGTTCAATTAAAAAACGACCTTCTCGCCGTTGTTCTAAGTCATAACGCAAAAAACATCCTCCATCCTTCTGTGCGCCTGATTTTCGACACAAAAAAAGAGCGATACCTCAGGGTCGCCCATGACATTGATCTTGCTGAAAGCGGAGATGAAGAACAGATATTAAGCTATGCACAACCTGAAAAGTATAATATAAGGCCGGAATTGTTTATGTAATCATTCAATGTGCTGCGAATAAATAATAATTTAATGACAACACGGCGCAGGAAATTCAAAGTGGAAGATTTTGACTGAAATTCTGTTATGCCAGTTGTGGCCCGGTGGTTTTTTTCAAGTCCTTTACAAACATTTTATACTCGCCAGGCGGTTCAAACAACGCTATAGCAACACCATCACCATAACCATTATTTTTTATTGACCTTTTGACCCTGCCAATAAGCTTCAGGAGCTTTTTTTCTGCATTGATAATAACGACAAACAGGGAATTCAAAGGCAAGGACTTTCTGGTACTCAAAAAAAGACCGTTCTCAGAAATATTCAAAACAGTTCCTGAATAAAATATATCGTTAAAATGATACGTTACGTCAATATTTACCGGTATTCTCCTAAACTGCCGCTTCTCTTCAAGTTCAATGTTACTATCTTCTTCTTTCATTAAAAAAAATGTCATGAGATCCTCCAATCTTTTAAAAAGAAGCAAGTTGTATGCCATATTTTTTTTTAAATAAAATCAATACATTAAGAGAAACACTCTGTCAGAAGCATGTCAGTATTACAAAAAACTAACGCATATTCCCCAGAACAATGTTTATTTTAGAGGCGTTTCACGCATCTTCCCTGCAACACCACTGAATTAGCAATATGTAGCTGTTTTATAGTAATATTAAAGCTGGCTTTAGCTGTTTGAATGGAAATACAGAAACGATCGAAAAAGTCTTAGCAGCAGCATTCTGCAACAAATCCCTGTTTGATGCCACTCTACTGACATTATTTTCTTTCTACGTTCAATTTGCGTATGAAGTCCCGGTCTTGATTACAGGCTGGATTACAGAGACTATTTACAGGAGATTATCATGGCTTTAAGTATAGGTATCGTCGGGCTCCCTAATGTGGGAAAATCAACACTCTTTAATGCACTAACAAAGGCTCAAAACGCAGCAGCGGCAAATTACCCGTTCTGCACCATAGAACCTAACAAGGCAATTGTTGAAGTTCCGGACAAGCGTCTTGATAAATTGTCGGACATTGTAAACCCACAAAAAATACAAAATGCAATAGTAGAGTTTACGGACATTGCCGGTCTTGTGCGCGGAGCTTCAAAGGGAGAAGGACTCGGCAATCAGTTTCTTTCGCACATACGCGAGACCTCTGCGATCGTGCATGTTGTTCGATGTTTTGAGTCCGAGTCTATAATACACGTTGATGGCTCTGTTGACCCTCTACGCGATATTGAAGTTATTAACACAGAGCTTGTACTTGCGGATATTCAAACACTAGAAAATAAAATAACACGTCTCCAGAAACAGGCACGAGGAGATAAAAAAATCCAGCCGCTTCTTGATATGGCAATGAAGGCGCTTGATCACCTTAACACCGGCAAGCCTGCTATCAGTTTTAGTGAACGTGAATCCGATGCGTTCATAGAGATAACACAGGACATGCGCCTTATTTCTTTAAAGCCGATGATATATGCTGCCAATGTTGATGAAGACGGTCTTACTGAAAACAATGCGTACGTAAAGGCGGTCTTTAAGTTTGCAGAAGAACAGAACTCAGAGTCAGTAAAGATCTGCGCGAAGATCGAGGAAGAGATGTCAGGACTGACTGATGAAGAGCGCACCGAATTCCTCGAAACCCTTGGAGCATCTCAAAGCGGTCTCGACCTGATAATTCACCATGGATATCATGCACTCGGGCTGATCAGTTATTTCACCGCTGGTGTAAAAGAGGTCCGCGCATGGACGATTCAAAGTGGATGGAAGGCGCCGAAGGCTGCCTCTGTAATTCATGATGACTTTGAACGCGGTTTTATCAGGGCAGAGGTCATGCCGTTTGACGCTTTTATTGAGCATGAAGGAGAAGCCGGGGCCCGCACCGCAGGCAAACTCCGAACAGAAGGCAAGGAGTATGTGGTCTGCAACGGCGATGTGATGCATTTTCTTTTTAATGTATAGATCTGAACATAATTTATCTTTCGATGCAGAAAATGAATGCATATTAAAACAGCAATCTTTATTCTGATATAATATATTTAGAGGTGCCTGATATGTGCAAACTCAAATATATTGCAATTATTATTTTAATCCTTTCAATCTTTTGCATAACAAATACGTCTGTCAAAGCAGAAAACGAAATTGTCTTTGCAATCTCACCCATGGCGTCTCCCGTATCTACACTTTCAGGCTATGGGGACTTTATAGAATATCTTTCGAATAAGACCGGAATGAACATCATTCTGAAGCAGCGAAGAAAATATGCTGAGATTAATTCTCTTCTAAAGACCGGAGAAGCACAGTTTGCCTACACCTGCACAGGAGCATATTTAAGCGGAAGAAAAGAGTTTGGGCTTGAAGTGTTAGCAGTACCGGTGGTAAACAGCAAGACAACATACCACTCATATATCATCGTTAATAAAGATAGCCCTTATCAGTCAATTGACAATTTAAACGGGAAAGTCTTTGCTTTTACTGATCCCCTTTCGTTGTCAGGCCGAATTTATCCGGCATATTTACTTGAGACTATGAATACTACAGCGCAGGAGTTTTTTAGAACAACTTTTTATACTTCCAGCCACGAAAAGTCAATTGAGACTGTTGCATACGGCCTTGCAGACGGTGCGGCTGTTGACAGCCTGATCTTTGAAGATATGAAAAAACTGAATGATCCTGCGATTGAGATGGTAAAAATAATAAGGATATCTCCTCCATACGGTATCCCTCCGATTGTTGTATCTCCTGATACAGACAAATCGCTAAAACAGCTGATGCTCACAACACTGATAAAAATGAAAGAAGATCCGTCTGGAAGAGTAATTCTTGAAAAACTTAATATTAAGAAATTTGTTCTTCCGGACCCTTCTATATATTACAGCGCCGTACAGCTGCGGCAGTCTGCATTGCTTCCATGAGAATAGTGAAATTCTTTGACAGTATTGCCTTTCGTGTTTCTTTGTCAATTGCCCTTGTAATCGCTGCTTCTACAATGACCGTTGGATGGCTTATTCTCCAGGAGGAAAAAAGAACGCTTGAGTCTGAACTTCAGAGCAAAGGGGTATATCTTGCAGAATTGATGTCGCATAATATAGTAGAACCTCTTCTCTATGAAGAACGCCACGCCATTTTATCTCTCCTTCAGGGCTCCATGAAGAGCGCTGAAAGCCTTATTGTCTCTGCTGAAGTATATGACAAAAACAGGAATCTGGTGGTTTCGTCCCACAAGAATAAGAAATACAGTGAGATGAATCTCTCCTCCTATAATTTTGAGACAACAATGACCAGGACGGACATCGGGGAAGATACTGCCATGAACATTTACCACATCAGTCTGCCCGTTGAGGTCGAAACTCTTGGTGTAATCGGATTTCTCAGAATATGCATAACTAAAGAATATCTATTTGGCACACTGGAAAATGTGAAGAATAAACTATTTCTGTTTGTTACAGCAGTAACACTTGTGGGGATATTATTCGGGCTCTATATGGCACGAAAGGTATTGCAGCCCATACTTATTCTCAGCAAGGGTGTCAGCCGGGTGGGTGCTGGCGAGGTCGGAGTGGAAGTGCCGGTAGTAGGGCATGGCGAAATAAAAGAGCTTTCACTTTCATTTAACCTTATGTCAGTAAAATTGAAAGAACTGATAGACAAGATCAAGTCTGCCCAGGAACATATGGTCAAAACTGAAAAGCTTTATGCTGTGGGAGAATTTTCCGCCGGCATTGCCCATGAGATAAAGAACCCCCTCACTCCAATCATGATGCTCATGCGCAGGGTGAAGGAGGAAAAAGAGTCATTAACGGATAAAGATATAGACATTATAGAAGAAGAATTGAACCGTATTGATAAAATAGTTACAGAATTTCTTGCCTTTGCAAGAACGGACAATGTGGAAATGAAAGAGGTAAATATTAATGAAGTCCTTGAAGAAGTAATCACCATCACGAGGCCCAAAATAGACAGGTCAGAGATAAGTCTGATCGAGAAATACTTGCGTCCGCTTCCTGACATTATTGGAATACACGATGCTCTCAAGCAGGTCTTCCTCAATATCATGCTGAATGCTATTCAGGCAATGGACGGACACAGAGGAGATCTAAGCGTAGAAACATCATTACACAACGGAAGAATAGGAGTTACTATAAAGGACACTGGAATCGGAATACCAGAAGATTATTTAAAGAAGGTGTACGACCCGTTTTTTACCACAAAGAAAGAAGGGACTGGCATGGGTCTTGCGTTAACGCATAACATTGTAAGCGACCATTCGGGTAAAATTGAGATAGATTCAACTCCCGAAAAGGGAACAACTGTAAAGGTGGATTTTCCATTATGAATACGCTTCTTGTTGTAGATGATGAGAAATCGGTGAGATATTCATTTGAAAGGATATTTGAAAATTATTATCATGTTATTACCGCTGAAGACGGCATTGCCGCCCTGAATATTATTGATACTAAAAGTGAAAGTATAGACATTATATTTCTTGATGTTAGAATGCCGGGTATGAACGGAATAGAAGTGCTGAGAAAGATCAAGAAAATATCCAGGAATATACCGGTCATTATCATGACGGCTTTCAGCGACTCTGATACGGCAATTGAAGCCATGAAAGAAGGGGCCTTCGATTACCTTTTAAAGCCTCTCCGTAATGAGGAGCTAAGAGAAATTATTGAAAAGGCCCTGGATTCGGCAAGACTACGGCAGGAGGCATTCTGTTACTGCGATGAAAATATCTATGAGGCGGAGACGATTGTAGGAAAAAGCAAGCCCGTCCTTGAAGTCTGTAAGATGATCGGACAAGCTGCAGCTTCGAATATTCCGGTGATTATTACTGGAGAAAGCGGCGTGGGAAAGGAAATAGTCGCCCGGGCCATCTACAATCACAGCAGCAGGAAAGGAGAGACCTTCCTTTCGGTCAATTGCGCTGCCCTGCCTGAGGGGCTGGTTGAAAGCGAATTATTCGGAAGTGAAAAAGGAGCTTTTACTGGAGCGGACAAAAAGAGAATAGGCAGGTTCGAGCAGTGTAACGGCGGTACTATATTCCTGGACGAAATAGGTGACATGCATTTTTCCGCCCAGGCAAAACTACTGAGGGTCTTACAGGATGGAAGTTTTGAACGTGTCGGAAGCAACCTTACAATCAAAACCGATGTGCGGCTTATAGCTGCAAGCAACAGAAACCTCCTTGCAGCTGTTGATACAGGAAGCTTCAGGGAAGACCTGTACCACAGGCTTAACGTATTTTCGATATATATACCTCCATTACGGGAAAGAAGTGAAGATATTCAATTACTGTCAGAATACTTCATTGCACGGGCTGTTAAAAGTATTGATAAACAGATTAAGGGCATATCATCCGAAGCATTAGAATTGCTCGAAACTCATAATTGGCCTGGAAATGTGAGAGAGCTCGAAAACGTTATAAAAAGAGCGGTTGTTGTTTCGACCGGAGATATTATCAGTGTTAACAATATAGATATTCATGAAAAACCTTTAAAGAAAGAACTCTGCGCTCTTACCGATGTGGTGGATAATTTAATTGAAAGCGCTATTGCTATTGATGACAAACCCGATATTTATCACTATGTGGTTGAAAGTGTAGAAAAACAATTGATAGAAAAAGTTCTTGACATAACAAAGGGCAACAAACAAAAGGCATCAGAACTCCTGGGCATCACACGAGTAACTCTGAGAAAAAAGATGCAGGAGTACAACATATCTTCTGGATAGAAAATATCCACCTTCCTGGACATTTTCTGACCACCTGATACTTACCTCAAGCCTATCTGACCTCTAAATATGCTCCATTTGTTAACTGGCATTATCCTTGCAGATTCCTACTTGTCCAATTATAACTTTCGCTCATGAAAGCTTATTAAACGTAGTTTACATAGAGTGCTGAGATGAAGGTTTTCAAAAGAAATATCATTAAAATCAATTATTTGGTTGACTTTATAACTAATAATGATAATATTATATATGTTACATATTAGTAACAGTCAAAAGCCTTTAAGTAATTGCATTGCGAACGATACAATGTCAGAACACTGAAAAGATAGGAGGGAATCATGAGTAAGAAGGACTCTTTATCCCGTCGTGATTTAATCAAGACGGGCAGTGCTGTAGCTGTTGCAACTGTTGCAACAGGTCTTTTGTCTGAGAATGAAGCAGAGGCTGCAAAAAAGAAAAAGAAAAAGAAAAAGCTGGCACGCTGGGCGATGGTCGTTGACCTCAGAAAATGTATCGGCTGCAGGGGCTGCTGTATTGCTGACAAGGCTGAATACGGAGCAGCACTCGGAAGGTATAACACAGTTGTTAAAAACGTAGAGTATGGGAAATACCCGGATACTAAAAAGCAATTCATGCCGCGTTTATGTAACCATTGCGCAGGAGACCCTTCAAAAGAATGGCAGGTACCGCCATGCGTAGAAATATGCCCTGAAGCAAAAAGCGGTGAAAGAAAGAAACTCGGAAAAGCAAAATACCGTACAGGGGCAACCTATAAACGTCCAGACGGGCTGATCCTGATAGAACCTTCATTGTGTATCGGCTGTTACAAATGTATTGACGCATGCCCTTATGGAGTACGCTCTATTGATCCCAATGTAAAACTGACAAAAGAGAACAGGGAAAAAGATCTAGGAGTAGGTAAATGTACATTCTGCCGGCACCGTATTGACCAGGGAGTTACTACTTCCTGTACTAATACCTGTCAGGGCAGGGCCAGGAATTTCGGTGATCTGAATGATCCTAAAAGCAAGGTCGCAAAACTTGCCAAGGAATTCAAACTGCTCGAAAACAAGGACAAGACCACTCTTCTTCCGAATGAAAAAACAGATCCGCACGTTTTTTATATTGACCCGGACGGGCTTCTGGAGAAATACAATGCAAAACTTACAAAAGAGACAAAGTTTGCAGAGTTTAAATCCGGTTTTGAATAAAAGGAGTTAATCATTATTCGCTAATTGTGAAAGCAAATTGATGATTGTTAATCTAATTTATAATGAATAACGTGAATATAAAAAGGAGAAAATAAAATGGCAAATCTAACACGCCGAACCTTTATGAAGTTAGGCATGGCAAGCGGTGCCCTCCTTGCTGCTGGAGGAGAACTTATGTTCCCTGCCCTGGCAGGTGCGGTCAAGGTAAAAATGGGAGGCAAGGATTTCAACTACCTGACAGATGCGAAAAGAAAAGGCATTCCAACAGCCTGCTGGTCATGTGTAACAAGATGTGCGGCCATGGGCTTTGTGGAAGACGGCAGACTGGTCAAGATGGAATCCAATCCTAAATCGATCAGGACCGAGGGTAAAATGTGCGCAAAGGGACAGTCCGCTCCCAACGAAGTTTACTTCCCTGACAGGATACTCTATCCAATGAAAAGGGCAGGCGCACGCGGAGAAGGAAAGTGGAAGAGGATAACCTGGGATGAAGCACTTACAGAGTTATCAGGAAAGCTGAAAAAACTCCGTGACGATGGACACCCTGAAAAATTCATGTTTCATTACGGCAGGATGAAAGCCAGCTCCAGCAAATTGATAAAGAGTGTCTTTCTTGGAACATACGGAACAAAAACTGTTTCAGGACATACCTCAATCTGCGAAGGCGGGAAATGGACATCCCAGGAACTTACCTGGGGCAAGCACTATGACAGCTGGGACTTTGACAAAACAAAGTTTGTACTAAATTTCGGCAGTAACGTCCAGGAAGCCGGTACCAACCATGTCCCTACATCGCAAAGGCTCATAAGGGCAAAGGTAGACAGGGGAGTAAAGTCCGTGACCTTTGATGTGAGACTATCCAACACTGCTGCAAAATCCGATGAATGGATTCCGATCAAACCCGGCACTGACGGTGCAGTCGCCATGGCCATGTGTAATGTGGTATTGCAGAATGATCTTCATGATAAAGACGCCTTTACATTCATCAGGGCCACAGAGAATGTAAATGCCTCAAATGATGAGAAGATAGCAGCTCTTAAGGCCCACTTTAAGCAGTATACACCTGCATGGGCTGAAAAGATCAGTGGAGTAAGCGCTGCAAAAATCGAATCAATAGCAAAGACATTTGCCAAAGCAAAGCCGGCAGTTGTATTAAGCTACAGAGGTGCTGTGGCCCACTACAACGGCAATGATACAGAGCGTGCAGTCCAGACCCTTGCTGCCATAACCGGAAACATCGACGTCCCCGGCGGAAGAGTCAGGGCAATAGGACCCAAATGGAAATACCCGAAAGGCCCTAAGGATAAACCCAAGGGCAAGGCGCTGAAGATAACCAAAGGCTTTCCCGGAACAATAGCATACCCGTCGCATGGAGTATGTCAACAGGTATTGCCGATGATCAAAGACGGCAAAGCAGGCAGACCGGATATATACTTGTCTTACTGCTACAATCCTGTCTATGTATGTGGTGACAACCAGAGTAACATTGACATACTGAAAGACGAAAAATTGATACCCTTTCATGTTTCATCAAATGTTATCTACGACGAAGGAAGCAAACTGGCGGACATGATACTGCCGGATGCTACTTATCTGGAGAGATGGGACTATGAAGACATGGTCGATCCAACCCAGATAGGTGAACATTACATACGTCAGCCCCTGGTTAAACCACTTGGAGAATCAAGAGACTTTGGAGATGTGGCCATTCAACTGGCAGAAAAAATGGGAATGCCTTTAGGCGTCGGAGCATCGAAAGAGGAATTTGTAAAGGCATCATGTGAAATGACTGCCAAAGCTGTAAAAGGCTTCCCAGGCTTTGATTACATGGTGAAAAAAGGAGTCTGGCATGACAAGAAAGCCAAGCCTAAATATAACCAGCACAAAAAGGAAATCACGGACCTCGGAGGCGCTATCCTTGATGAAGCAACCGGTGTATACTGGAAAGGCAAGGCCGGAGAAGACTATACCACAACCAAGGGTTCTGCCAAAAAGTATGTTGGTCAGAAAATAGGCGACAAAGTGTATAAGGCCTTCCCACCTGATAAACTGAGCAAGTCCGGGTATCTTGAGGTTTACTCAGATCTTCTGAAGAGGAAAAACTATCCTCCTCTTCCAACATATGTACCGATCCCCGAGCATGAAAAGATGAAACCGGGTGAGCTTATTCTCACTACATACAAGGTTGCGGTGCATATTCACTCAAGGAGCTCTCACAGAAAGTGGCTGAGTGAGGTATACCATGATAATCCCGGATGGATCAATTCAAAGACAGCCGCAAGTCTTGGTATCAAGACCGGAGACAAGATCAAGGTCAAATCGAGTATTGGTGAGCTTTTGACAACTGCGAATGTTAATGAAAAAATCATCCCGGGTGTCATAGCAATCTCAATGCATGTAGGACGTGAGGAATCAGGCCGATACGGTTCCGGCAAGAAATCACCTCTTTCGCATGATAATGATCCGGACCTCAAGAACAAGTTCTGGGACACCTATGGTGCGCATCCTAACTGGATAATCCCGAACTCTGAGGACCCGATAAACGGTCAGTTGCGCTTTATGGATACTGTAGTTACAGTTACAAAAGCGTAGATAATTGACCGGAGTAAAGAACAAATAAAATATCCCCTCCCTTAAGGGGAGGGGATATTTTTCTTTTAAGCTTGGTAGAATATATAGAAAAAAGGAATAAACTGAATGACAAAAGAAATGATTGAAACAGCGACACAACGGAGTAATATTTACGGTCTGCTCACATTATTTTTCCGCACTGAAATTACAAAAGAAGTACTACAGCATATCAAGAAACCGGAATTTCTTTCAGTTTTATCCGACATGGGGGCCAGTCTGGACGATGATTTTTTGCATAAAAATGAAGACGATTTAATTGAAGAACTTGCAGTAGAATATGCGAGGCTGTTTATTGGTCCGGCCAAACATATTTCTCCCCATGAGTCTATTCATCACGATACAGGTGATGGTGATTGGGGCCAGCTTTGGGGCAGGTCAACTGTTGAGATCAAAAAGTTCGTGGAAACAGCGGGGCTTAAATTCAGGCCTGAGTATACAGGAATGCCCGACCATATCAGTGTTGAATTTGAATTTATGCAGCAGGCTGCAAAACGTGAAGCTCAGGCAGGAGAAGAGAATGACAGCGACGCACTGCTCTATTGCCTGAAAATGGAAAAAATGTTTATAGAAGAGCATCTTATACAATGGGTACCGATATTTTGTGACAAAGTCATCTCTGAGACTGAATTATCTTATTACAGCGAAATAGCAAAAGTAACAAAGAATTTTATGGAGTTTGAAAAAGAGGAAATAGAGAAATACATCACACAGGCACAGAAAGACCTGAAATCCGATTGATACAGTTTTTGTCCTTAACTGCATTACTTACTTTAATAAAGCATAGAAGAAGGGTGGATTAAAAATGAGCAGAAAAAAATTTATTCTCACAACTCTTATTTTAACCACGTTGTTGACAATTTTTGGAATATTTACTGCTGAACACTATACCTCCCGTCCATCTTTTTGCGGTTCATGCCATATAATGCACAAACCATTTAATTCCTGGGACAAGTCCGCGCACAGAACTGTTGCGTGTGTTGACTGCCATTATGCACCTGGAGAGCAGCATTCAATAAAAGCCAAATTCAAGGGATTGTCCCAGTCATTCTCTTACTTTGCATCAGGAGATCACGAAGTAAGAAGAAAGGCCTGGATTGAAGATGCCAGCTGTACAACGTCAAAATGCCATCCGAACCAGGAAAAGCAGGAAAAAAAGATTAAATATACAGAAAAGGTTGTTTATATCCACAAAACACATTTTGATAAGAAAATAGAAGGGCAGAGTATTCACTGCAACACATGCCATCTGCATGTCTCTTCAGACAAACATTTTGAAGTTCCCATGACAGCCTGTTTTCTATGCCATTTTAAAAATACAGAATTTAATAAGGGACGGGCGAAATGCTCCCTCTGTCATGAGATACCGACAAAATCACTGCAAGCACAGAAAGACGCTTCAAAACCGGACGAGAAGCCTATAACGCACAAGAGCCTTGAAGAAGCAAAGGTCCCCTGCAGGAGCTGTCACTATGAACTTGTTCAGGGAAATGGAGAGATCAAGGAAGAAGGCTGCCTGAACTGCCATGACACAACTGAAGAGCTGGAAAAGTTCTCTGATATGAAGTTAATGCATCAGGAACATGTTACAAATCATAATGCCAACTGCTTTGACTGCCACAGGCCGATACAACATAAGAAGATAGAATTCCTGGACCCTGTCAGGGAAAGCTGCACGGTCTGCCACCCGGACCATCATTATTACCAAAAACTTCTTATAGTAGGTGACAAACGGAAAAACATTACCAGTATACCTGCATTAATGTACAACGTTAAGACTAACTGCATAGGCTGCCACCTGAAAGAAGTAATTAAGGATGGTGAAAAGGTCATGCATGGAGATGCAAAGGCCTGTGCCAGCTGCCATACCGATAAGCATGAACTTATGATGCAGGACTGGAAAGATAAGGCCATTGAAGAAATTAAAAATGCACGGGAGATTGAGAAAGACCTTGTCGTTTTAATTGAAAAGGCAAAGACCGGCAGCCCGGGAGAGAACCTGGAACAGGCTATAAAAATGATGGAGGAAGGCCGGGAAAACCTGTATATTGTTGAAAATGGAGGAGGCGTACATAATCAGAAATACTCGATTCAACTGCTTGATGCAGCGATGAATAATTATGAGGACGCAATAGATCTGCTTTCGGAAGATGAAGACGATGAGGAAGTAGATATTGACTGTGAATGTGTTGATGGTAAGCTTAAATGTGTTGATGAGGAAGCTGAAGCAGAGGCTGCAGATAACGACTGTGAATGTGATGAAAATGATGAATTAGTCTGCGAATGAAACCATTAGTACGGGAGTAAACATCTCGGGAGAAAAGCGGACTGTCTGTGTAAGCGTATGCAAATCGAACCCATTCTGCCCACTTGTGGCAGGCAACCCCGGATTTAAAACGCTTAGTGAAACCTTCTTCCCAATAAGAGCCAAACCTGCAAAATAAATACTTGTTATTTTCGCATTCTTTGATACAATTTAATTACTTAGTATTATCGTACTTAACTAACCTAATTTCGATTATGAAATTACTTTTTTAATACTTGCAGCGTGATATTTCTACATATTTTTCGGGTCTCTTTTTATGATTTTCATATAAGAAATGAGTTTAGAGATGCAGGAATACAACTTACATTTTGTTGCAAATAAAACAAGCTGTTAGAACAAGGGGGTATAATGCCACAATTAACTTCAGTGAGCTTTTTAGCAACTCTTATTATAGTTGTTTATTTTCTTTCAATTGCGGTTTTTGTTCTACGAGAATATGAAAGGGGTGTTGTTTTCAGACTTGGAAGGCTAAAACCTGTAAAGGGACCCGGTCTTGTATTTATCATCCCGCTTATTGACAGGCTCGTCAGGATAAGCCTGCGGACTATCACTATTGAGGTCCCTGTACAGGATGTAATTACAAAGGACAATGTATCTGTTCAGGTGAGCGCTGTTGTGTATTTCAGGGTCCTTGACCCTAATAAATCTGTAACAGAGATTGAAGATTACAATTTCGCTACATCACAAATATCTCAAACAACTCTGAGGAGCGTTCTGGGACAAAGCAGCCTTGATGAGCTCCTCGCAAAAAGAGATGAACTTAACACACAACTTGAAAAAATTATAGACGAACAGACAGAGCCGTGGGGAGTAGAGGTTACACATGTTGAAGTAAAAAATGTAGACCTGCCTCATGAAATGCAAAGGGCAATTGCAAGACAGGCAGAGGCTGAAAGAGAAAGAAGGGCGAAAATCATTCATGCACAAGGTGAACATCAGGCGGCTGCAGAACTCGCAAATGCTGCAGCAATAATCAGGACCGAACCTATAGCCCTGCAGCTTAGATATCTTCAAACAATGAGTGAAATGGCCACTGAGAGTAAAGCAACGGTAGTAGCGCCCATACCATTACCGATGGATATAATTAAACCATTTATGGAGCAGTTTAAAAAAGGATCTGAATAAAGGAATGATTGAGACTTTTCAGGTTATCCATAACTAATGAAAGAACTTAACAAAAGAGAATTTATAAAACTGGCCTCTGCAGCCGGGGGCGGAGCGCTCTGGTCCCCGAAATTTAAGGCAGTGGGCGATGTTATTGAGCACGTAACCGGTTTTAACCCCACAAAACCCGAAGGGGCGCTGGAGGTCATACCCGGTGTCAAATTTGGAATGGTGATAGACCTCGGAAAGTGTATTGGCTGCAGGCGGTGCGCTTATGCCTGCAAGCGGGAGAACAACATTCCTGACACCATCTCACCTCCTTATATTATGGTCTTTCAAACTCAGGCCATGACAGGAGTAAGCGGCTATACTCATCCCCAGCAAGCGTTCGGAGAGGGCGCAACAATGCATTACACAAGTCTCCATAAAGACAAGTGGTATATGCCTGTGCAGTGTAACCACTGCGACAATGCGCCATGTGTTAAGGTTTGTCCGACCGGAGCATCATACAAGTCTCCTGACGGCATTGTCATGATAAATTATGATAAATGTATAGGATGCAGGTATTGCATGGCAGCATGTCCTTACCAGGCGAGAAGATTCAACTGGTTTGAGCCTGAGATACACCCTGATGACATAAATCCCTTAGTGCCGATTCGTGAAGAGGGTGTTGTGGAGAAGTGTACTTTCTGTGTGCACCGCACCAGAAATGGAAGGCCTACACGATGTGTAGAGGCATGTCCTAATGAGGCAAGGATTTTTGGAAATCTTAACGACCCAGATAGTGAAGTTTCAAAATTAATCGCATCCGAGAGGAATTTCAGGCTTAAAGAAGAACTTAATTCCGAACCCCGGATATGGTACTTAACCACGCCCAGAGAAAAGAATATGCGATGGTCTAAACCATTGCCTCCTTTTAAGAATATCAGGGGGCTAAGATAATGAAAGCGCCAGGAGGAGTGTATTACAGTGTTCTTGCATTATTGCTGTTACCAATAGTCTGGGGCGGCTACAGCTGGATACATATCATGTTTATAGATGGAGTAGGAATCACAGGCTCAAGCGACCTGGTTCCATGGGGAGTGTACATAGTAGGCTTTGTCTTTCTTGTAGGTACCAGTGCTGGCGCCAGCCTGATTGGATTAATGATACATGGCTTTGGGCGTAAGGATTATGAACCTCTCGGGACACGCGCCATCATTGTAGGGTTTTTATCCCTGATGAGTGCGGTTCTGTTCCTTATGTCGGACGTTGGAAATCCTCTTAGAGCTATGCTGCTCCCTACTGTGCTCAGGAATCCTGAATCGATGCTTGTTTATACATCAATGACTTATGCCGGTTTTGGTGCTCTGATGCTTGCAGAGTTGTACTATGCGGTAAAAATCACTCGAAAGGGAGGAGTTGGGAGTCACTGGGATGAATTGATGGCAAAGAGGCTGGCTATTCTGGCGCTTCTTTTCGCCCTTATGGTAGTGCATGCCCCTCATGGCGCCCTCTTCGCCTTTGTGAAAGCCAGGGAAATGTGGAATACCCCTCTGCTGCCGCCGCATTTTGTGGTTGTAGCGCTTGCTTCAGGCGTTGCCTTAATGATATTGGTTGCAATAATAACTTCAAAAATAGAGAAGAAAGATCTTGTCAGCAAGGAGACTCTGGCCCATATGGGCGGACTTCTCTCCTTCTTTTTAATAGTAACTTTATTCATGGATTTCTTTGACTTTCTTGTGATGAATTACAGCGGGAAGCCAGGGGGACTCGAAATATGGCATCTCATGACAGGCAGATTTATACCCTTATTCCTCACTAACACTGTCGGCATGGCTATTGCCTTGTTGATACTGCTCTTTGAACGGGGAAGGACTATCAAGGGACTCTTTATAGCTTCATCTATTACTATCATAGCGATTGTTGCTTATCGTATTGATTTGATAATAGTGGCCCAGACTCCTCCGCTCTTCCCGGGAATGGGTGAGTTATATTACATTCCTACAGTGCCTGAGATGGCTGTTGTGGCAGGGATATTAGCTCTGGCGCTATTTCTCTACCTGGTGCTTACCAAGACACTTCCGATGGAAGAAGATATATTACCTGAAGTGAAAATAGAAAATAAATGGAGTACTGTATGGAGGAAAAAACCTTGAAAAAAACAGAAAATAGAATTAGAAGTGCCTTTATAGATTATTGGGGTCTCTTTATTCTCATGGCTGCTTTAATTCTATTTGCCATAATAAACACAACAGGGAATACCCCTCATACCGAAGAGAATAAAGAAGTTCAGAAAGCAGCTGCAACTCAGCGATATGGAGAGCTTGAGTATGTCGGTTCAAAGAGATGTAAGGACTGTCACCGTAAACAATATAGCACATGGAAAGATACACTGCATTCCAAATTCATACAATCTCCGGAAAGGCTCACAGTCGTAGGTGATTTTACGAGCAGTACTGGACTGGCTGTAAAAGTAACTGACCGGTCGAACATGCA
>PJEL010001140.1_pt1 | contig 28036 bp, 27 predicted proteins | sample 1853271 | NCBI WGS metagenome assembly PJEL01 (sample SAMN08108733, study PRJNA415343) | Invertebrate metagenome, whole genome shotgun sequencing project. | host: Globobulimina | place: Sweden: Gullmar Fjord | collected 2015-08 | reverse complement strand
TCTTGGCGAGGCGGTACAGGATACATTTCTGCAGTATCAATAAAGTTGATACCGCTATCCAAAGCAAAATCAAGCTGTTGGTGAGCTTCTGCTTCGCTGTTCTGCTCACCCCAGGTCATTGTTCCAAGGCAGAGAAGGCTGACATCCAGGCCGGTTTGACCCAGTTTTCTATAGTGCATCGTAATTCCTGTTATTTTAACGGGTGCGCCCCGAAAAGGATTATTGTTTTTTGATAGAGGAGATAAGAAAGGGCAGCATATTTTCAACGATTATGGCTACCCTTTCCATTAAAGCACGTTCTCGCTTAGTCAGTGATATATGTAAATGTACCCCTTACCTCAAAGTCATTTTCAATATTTGAAGCAAATAAGCTTGCCTCTGAAAAATTATCCGAATGGTCCAAGTTAATGAGGTAAACTTCGTTTTTATTGCCAACACCATAACCTGCAACAATGTCACCAGCTATTCCTGAATAATTTTTCACAATGAGATTGGGGACGGGACGCTCATTCGCATCGTTTTTGACATTAAACGGCAAGTCAGCAATTCTAACCTGACCACTCATAATGCTTTTATTGCTCAATGTTATTCGAAATGTGCAGGGAACTTGTTTACCAATTCGTACATAATGCCCGCCATTATATGAATAAGTCGGAGTTCCTGCTGTAGACGATCCGTAAAGAGTTGGTGTGAAGTCACCTTCTGCATAATGATCTAGATACGTAGTGCCATTATCAAATGAAACTTTGTTAATTTTAAAGCGGCTTTCTCCACTATCTACATCCAGGCTTGCTATCGTTTCATCATTGTATCGAATGTCGGCGATTTCGCCTTCGCTTGACTTTCGATTAAGACGAAGGGGCGCGTTGTTGGCGCGAGAAGCAGTTACAGTTCCTGCGCTATTAATCTCAACGCCTATGTCTTTTATATCGCTTGTTGTTTTGCCATAAAGCCAAATTTTGGACGATAGAATCCGAGAAACCTCGCTCCCATTTACTATAAATTGGAAACTATCATCTGAAGTGTCATATACAACTCCGCCAGCCTGGGCATTATTTTGGTGGGCGAAATTGAGCCGAATTGCATTGCCATCCTCTACGGCGATTGTCATACCATTGTCAGCGCCACGTTGTTCTAGAAGAAGTAGGTTGGCGTTAGCACTTGCGGTGAAGTTTGGAATGAAGCGATCCCTTTCACCCATAGAACTATAATCACCAAGAACGTGAAGAGGGCCATCTGGATCTTCAATTTTACTGGCGGAATATTCGTTGCCAGTTACCAAGTCATGCCCTGCATTTACTAAAATACCTTTGCGGGTTTTTACAATGCTTTCAAGCCAGATCCGCCCGGCATTGTTCGCAGTTGCTGCGGTAAGGAATATGTAGCCGCCGACATCGTCGCCATTGGCTGTAGCATTTTTCCCGTATATTGTGAGCACCCCAGTACGATTGCTTGTTATTTGCCCTGCGGCTCCAATTGTTGCAACACCATCGTCGCTACCTGATGAGGTGTTATTGCGAAGGCCAAACTGATTGTTGGAAGTTGAAAATATAACATTATTACCGGAATTTGTAATATGGGTGGCTCCGCCCGATACACCGATAATTTCCCGCCATTCCGCAGAACTTGCGGATGAATCAATGCAATAAAACACTCTCTCGTCACTGATGTTATACCAAAATGAACCAACTGAATAATTTTCAGTGGCATCATTATTCACAGACGGATTTGTAGTAGCATTTGTGTTTATTTTGACTTCAGCCATGTATATACATCCTAGTTTTTTCATCGCTTAAAGAGTGGGGGCAACGTGATATTGTCTCTAAAGTTGAAATTTCAAGAGTATATATTCAATTATTAAGGAAATTTGTATCAGATTAATTCTGTTAATTCGGGTGCGTCCCAAAAAGGATTATTGGTTTTTAATTGAAGAGATAAGAAAAGGCAGCATTCTTTCGACGATTATGGCAACCCCTTCTTTGTTGGGATGAATGGCGTCATCCTGATTGAGAGATGGTATTGCCGCAACGCCGTCCAAAAAGAAAGGATAGAAAGGTAGATCATACTGTTTTGCAAGATCTGCGTATATTCCGTCAAATTCCTTTTGATACTCTGCACCCATATTGGGAGGTGCTCTCATTCCAGTCAGTAAGACAGGTATATTTTTTGTTTTAAGGTTTTCGATAATTTTTATCAGGCTCTGCCGGGTGATGGAAGGTTCAATGCCCCGAAGGGCGTCATTGGCACCGAGCTCCAGCAAGACAAAATCGGCCCCATTGCTGAGCGCCCAATCCAATCGTTGCGCTCCTCCCGTTGATGTGTCACCGGAGACACCCGCATTTTCCACGCGGACATTAAGCCCCGCTTTTCGAAGGGCCGCCTGTAATTGTACAGGAAAAGCATCTGTTTGTGGGAGGCCATAACCAGCTGTTAAACTGTCCCCAAAAGCGACAATTTTAATTTCACTTTCTGCCTGCGCGGATGGAATAATCCAAAAAAGCACAGCAAATAACGCAAATGTGTTGAAAAAAATGCCATATTTGCCATATGCCATGAAACCAGTTCTTTTTTTACGCATTGGAATGAATGTGCCTCAATCGCCAATTGTCCATTTGGAAAACGTCTCTCTCACACTTAAGTCAGATGCCGGCCCTGTCAATATCCTTCGTGGTATAGACATGTCGATAATGCCTGGAGAGACGGTTGGTATCGTGGGACCGTCGGGTTCAGGAAAGTCAACGCTGATGTCCATCATGGCGGGATTGGAAAAGCCAAGTCAAGGTCAGGTGACCATGGGTGGCAACCGGTTGGATGTCATGTCTGAAGATGATTTGGCGCGGTTTAGAAGAGATAATATCGGTATTGTATTCCAGTCCTTCCATCTGGTGCCAACGATGACAGCGCTGGAGAATGTGGCCATTCCGCTCGAGCTGGCTGGACGAAAGGATGCCTTTGAGGTTGCGGCAGAAAAACTGGCAGCGGTTGGACTTGGAGAGCGATCGAGCCACTATCCATCACAACTTTCGGGCGGTGAACAGCAGCGGGTTGCGCTTGCCAGAGCCGTTTGTACAGAGCCAAAAATCCTGCTTGCGGATGAGCCGACTGGCAATCTTGACGGTGCAACGGGAGAATTAATCGTTGATCTGATGTTCAAGCTCCATGATGCGCAAGATACGACGATGATATTGATTACTCACGATGACACTCTTGCCAAAAAATGTGACCGGGTTATCCGGGTTGAAGATGGCCGGGTATTGGAAGTTGCTGCAGTGGCTGAGATGGTAATGGAAGGGCAGGGACAGTGAGCAATAGTCAAAATTCAGAGAGTTTTGGCCTTGCCGTCAAATATGCGTTTCGCGAGCTTCGAGGCGGGATAAAGGGGTTTCGTATTTTTGTAGCTTGCCTGATCCTGGGTGTTGCCGCAATTGCCGGTGTCGGGACATTGTCCAGCTCTATCGGTGAAGGGCTTCGGGCCAATGGACGCGTAATATTGGGCGGGGATCTGGATGTCAGGTTGACGTCTCGTGCGACGACAATAAATGAAAATGACTGGCTGCATTCTCAAGGGACCGTTAGTGAAGTCCAGATATTAAGGGCGATGGTGCGTGCCCCGGATACTGATCAACGCTTGCTCAGCGAATTAAAGGCAGTTGATGATCTCTATCCTCTTTATGGCAATCTTGTCGTGACGTCTGCCAATGAAGAAGTGGGCGATGCGAACGGGCTGTTATCCAAAAACACTGGACAGTTTGGTGCTCTAGTTGAGGAAACACTGCTGGATCGGCTTGGGATCAGCAAAGGTCAAACCCTAGTCCTTGGTAATTTAACTCTGATTATCCGTGGTGTGATCCAGTCGGAACCTGATAAGGCCAGCCAGGGGATGAGTTTGGGGCCGCGTGTCATTGTTTCAACAGAGGCCCTTCAGCAAACCGGACTCGTGCAGCCAGGTAGTCTGCTGCGCTATCACTACCGTATTGCGCTTAATGAAGGCGGCAGTATTGCTGAATTCAAGGAGCAGGCCAAATTGGAAATGCCTGATGCGGGCTGGCGTATTCGGGACTCGTCGAATGGTGCCCCCGGTATAAAAAGGTTTGTTGATCGCGTTGCCATGTTTTTAACGCTGGTTGGTCTTACCGCATTAATTGTCGGTGGTGTTGGCGTTGGAAACGCCATTCGGGCCTATCTGGATGGCAAGATCGAAACAATAGCGACCCTTAAATGCCTTGGGGCAAGTAGCCGTTTTATTTTCCGCATCCATTATATGCAGGTTCTTGCCTTGGCGTTACTCGGATCATTGGTGGGTCTGGTTCTAGGTTTTGGCGGCGCTGTTGTTGCGTCGCAATTTTTGGCAACCGCGCTTCCCGTTCCGGCAGTTGTAACTTTTCAAGCCGGTCCGCTTGTACTGGCCATATCATTTGGTTTGCTGACGGCGACTTTGTTTGCGATTTGGCCACTTGCGCGCGCACGCGAGACACCAGCGGCTTCCCTGTTTCGGGATGTTGTATCAAAACGTCGTTGGCCCCGTCCTCAGTATTTAATCATTATCCTGCTTACCTTTTTGTGTCTGGTTGCTCTTGCCATCTTCACAGTTGAGGAGAAAGTGTTCGCTGCGGGATTTGTCGTCGCGGCAAGCGGTATATTTGTCATACTGTTAGGGGTTGGGTATCTGGTTCAGTATGTCGCAAAACTGGCCCCGAGATCCCGAATCCCAACATTAAGATTAGCGGTCGCCAATTTGCATCGCCCCGGATCAGCAACGGCCAGTGTTGTTTTGTCCATGGGGCTTGGCCTCACTCTGTTTGTGACCGTGGCGTTGATTGAAGGGAATTTACGGGAACAGGTGCAGGATCAGTTGCCTGAAAACGCACCGGCTTTTTTCTTTATTGATATTCAAAATACCCAACTGGATAATTTTGTGGGAACGGCTGATGACATTGAGGGTGTTTCAGATGTTAATCATGTCCCGAATTTGAGAGGCCGGATTATCAAGGTCAATGGTGTGCCCGCGTCTCAAGTTGCCGTTGCCAGCGACGTGAAATGGGTGTTGCGCGGTGACCGTGGCCTGACCTATGCCAGTAAAATTCCGGTCAATGCGACCGTTGTTGATGGGACGTGGTGGCCTGAAAATTATACCGGTAAGCCTTTGATAAGTCTCGATCAAGGGGCCGCAATTGGGATGGGGATTGGTATTGGCGATACCATGACCGTTAATGTAATGGGCCGCGAAATAACGGCGAAAATTGCCAATTTGCGGGAGATTGACTGGAGTACGCTTGCGATAAACTTTGTCATCGTCTTTGACCAAAATACGTTAGCAGGCGCCCCGCATAGCCATATGGCAACGGCAAAAGCAGGGAAGGAGGCTGAAGCAAACCTTTTTAGGGCAATCACTAGCGCCTTTCCCAACATATCAGTTGTTAGAATGAAGGAAGCCTTGCAAACCGTTTCCAAAATACTGGAACAACTTTCTTCAGCAGTCACCGCGACCGCTTCAATAACATTGGTGGCGGGCGTGTTAGTTTTGGCAGGTGCTTTTGCTGCGGGTCACAGAAAACGAGTTTATGATGCGGTGATCCTAAAAGTTCTGGGAGCAACGCGGCGGGATATTTTCAAGACCTTTTTGCTGGAATATGCACTGCTTGGGCTTATCACATCTATTATTGCGGCGGCGGCGGGATGGGTGGCCGCCTATATGGTCATCACAGATATTCTTGATGCAAGATGGATCAATTTGCCCTGGACTGTCATCGGAACAATAGGGTTAAGCGTGTGTGTCACGCTTGCATTTGGCTTGCTTGGATCGTGGAAAGCGCTGGGGGAAAAGGTGGCCCCGGTCTTAAGGTCAGATTGAAACGTTGATTTCACTTGAAATTTAATTCGTTTCAACCAATATTTAGAACAAATCAAATTCCTTAGAGGTAGGAACATATGGCAACCGATTATTCCAGAATGAATTCGGCAGGAACACGCACGGTAGATCAAGCGGTTCTCGACGAAGGCCTTCGCAGTCACATGATGAAGGTGTATAATTATATGGCATCAGGCTTGGCCTTGAGTGGTGCCGCTGCGGCGTTCACTGCAAGTACACCAGCCTTGTATAATGCTATATTTGGCACGCCCCTTCAGTGGGTGGTGATGCTTGCGCCGCTAGGCATCCTTTTCGGTATGAGCCGAGCCAGCGCTTCAACGGCCAAAGTTCTATACTGGATTATGGTGCTGACCTTCGGTGTCTCCATTTCCTATATCTTCCAGGTATACACAGCGGAAAGTGTTGTGAGGGTCTTCTTTATCACTTCGGCAACCTTTGGCTCAGCAAGCCTGTTTGGTTATGTGACGAAGCGAGATTTGACCGGCATGGGTTCCTTCATGATCATGGGACTTTTCGGAATTATTATCGCGTCTGTCGTTAATATCTTCATGGCATCTACCATGATGCATTTTGTGATTTCCGTATTGGGTGTTCTGATCTTTACGGGTCTGACAGCCTTTGATACGCAACGGATCAAATCAGAATATTATCACGGTCATGATCAGGAAGTGCTTGAGAAGGGTGCCATTATGGGCGCGGTTTCTCTGTACCTGAATTTCCTGAACCTGTTCTTGATGTTGCTGAGCTTACTTGGCAATCGCGAATAGAGTCTTTTTGTAAAAACAAAACTGAAGAAGCCCGGTTTTTAGCCGGGCTTTTTTGTGGCTTGAATGATCCGTCCGTTTTTTGGACTTGGCATGAACGCACAAGCTGTTAAAATAGTTTGACTGCAAACATATAATGCCCAAAGGACGCGGATTTCCATGCGTATTCTCATCGCGATGATGAAACATGAAACGAATACTTTCTCACCCGTAGTCGCGGATTGGAAACGCTTTGAAGACTGGGGGGCGCATCACGGAAAGGATGCGCTGGAAGCCTATGAGGGTACTGCAATGCCGATGGGGGCTTATATTGAGCTGGCCCGTTCTGTTGGCGCTGAGATAGTGACACCTGTAGCTGCAGAAGCTATGCCTGCCGGGCTGGTCACGAAAGAGGCATATGAAAATCTGGTGAATCCCATTCTTGATGCTGTCCGTGAAGGTGTTGATGCGGCGATGCTGGATCTTCACGGGGCTATGGTTTCTGAAGTGACACCGGATGGAGAGGGGACTCTTCTTGAAAGAATTCGTGAGATTGATCCTGACCTTCCAATCGCTGTAACTCTTGATCTTCACTGCAATCTCACTGAAAAAATGGTGAATAACTGCACCACTTTGATCGGTTATAAAACCTATCCCCATGTGGATATGTATGAAGTGGGAAAACAGATCGGTCAGGCTCTGCTTGATAGCATTAACGGTGCGGTAAACCCTGTAATGTCATGGGGAAACACGCCGGTTCTCAGTCAGACATTGTGTCAAGGTACTGATGATGAACCGATGGCAACTCTGGTCCGGCTTTGCCGGGACGCTGAACGAAAACTGGGCGTTATTGCGGCAACGGCATTTGGTGGATTTGCACTTGCGGATATCCGGGATGCAGGAAATTCTGTCCTTGTTGTTACGGATGGTGATCAAGATCAGGCGGACGGCATTCGCGATGAAATTCTTGCGAAAGCCTGGGAGCTTCGGGATCATTTTGTCTATCAGCATACGCCACTCGAAGAGCGGGTTGCTGAGGCTAAACTATTAAAAGACGGCCCTGTGATTTTGCTTGATCACGCGGACAATTGTGGTTCGGGTGCGACGCAGGATGTGATGACAGTCATCAAGGAAATTCTCCGTCAAGGTCTGGAAGATGTCGCGGTTGGTGCCATTTGGGATCCCGCCGCTGTGCAGCAGATGCAAAAAGCCGGGATTGGTAACACAGTTACGCTGAAGCTTGGCGGTAAGACCGATATGCCGTCCATCGACGAAATCGGTGAGCCACTGGAAATTACTGGAACTGTAAAAGTTCTGACGGACGGAGAATGGATTGTTCGCGGCCCCATGTATACAGGGGTGACAGTCTTTATGGGCCCGACGGCAGTGCTGGATACAGGCAATATGGAAATCGTCATCGTCTCCAATCATCACGAGCCCTGGGACCAAGGCGTTTTCACTTCTGTTGGCATACAGCCGGAACACAAACGGTACCTTGTTTTAAAGAGCAGAATCCACTATCGGGCAGGCTTCGCATCTATTGCAAAGGCAACTATGACGCTGGATGGCAAAGGTGTTACAACATCGGATAATAACCTTCTGGACTATCAGAATGTTCGCCGCCCAATATATCCGCTGGATCTGATTAACGAGGCTTGACTTTATGAAAGACGCTTACGGGAATATTGTCACAACGCAGTCTGTCCGAACCATCGATGCCATCGATTTGTTCTCTTACAGCTTGCTTGGTAACGGTACTGAATTCGGTGTTGTTTTTGAAGCGTCCGATGCAGATCCTGACTGCGGCCTCGTGGCGGCTTTGGGTGGTTTACTAGGCCTCTTTATCGAAACCCCCGATCGATTGCAGATTGCAGATCGCTATTTTGAACGCGCTATTGCTGCTGCTCCAAAAGCGAGCGAGCGGGAACAATGGGTGATTGAAGCGCTGGTTGCCAATCGCCACAATGATTTACCAAAAGCGATTTCCTGTTACCGAAAACTGGCAGAGAAATATCCAAGAGATTTGTTATCCGCCAAAATTGGTCAAACCCTTTACTTCAATCTTGGGGATGATGAGGGGATGTTATGGCTCGCAGATCAGGTTATTGATGCCCATAAAGATACGGCCTACGCTCATGGAATGCGGGCCTTTGGGCTTGAACAGATGAGTATGCTGGGAGAGGCCGAGGACGAAGGTCGCTGCGCCACAGACATGCTGAGATGTGAACCCTGGGCCCATCACGCCGTTGCTCATGTAATGATTACCCAAGGCCGGATTGATGAGGGAATTGAGTGGATGAAGGGTTTGTCATCCGAATGGGATGGCTGCAATTCCTTTATGTATACCCATAATTGGTGGCATCTGGCTCTGTTTCATCTTGAAAACGAAAATTTTAATGAAGCATTGTCGCTTTATGATCGGCACGTTTGGGGACGAGACAAAAGCTTTAGCCAGGATCAGATAAACGCAATTTCCTTTTTGTGGCGGTTGGAACTTGCCGGTGTTGACGTTGGCGACCGATGGGACAATGTGGCCAAGCATGTGGCTGCGAGAACCTTTGTCAACGATCAGCCATTTCTGGACATGCAGTATGTCTATGCCTTGGCGCGTGGGAACCGTGCTGATGCTTTGGAGAAAATTCTATCTGGAATGAAAGAAGTGGCGGACGAGTCCCCTGAATTTACGCGGCATAACTGGGGTGATGTAGCCTTGCCGGCATCGTGTGCATTTGTTGCTTTTTCAAAAGGGGATTACAAATCCACTATTCAGTATTTGAAGCCAGCACGCAGCCAAATGCAAAAAATTGGCGGCAGTCATGCACAACGGGATTTATTCGAACAGGTTTGGATCCATAGTCTTATACGCGAAAAAGAGTTTGATGCGGCTCTTCCACTATTAAAAGAACGGTTGGCTTTTCGTCAGCCCGTTAAACTGGACAAGTCACTCTTTGCATCTGTATCCGCAGAAGCCGGATACTCTTAATCGACTGTCTCTAACCGTTTTTTATCAAATACTTTAAGAACCTGACTTAGAGATTTTCCGCGTTTGAGGATACGACCATTGTGCCCAAGGACTGAATAGGCTCCTTGTTTATGGGCAAGTTTGGGCTCTTTGAAAATCCTGTAGACCGGCTTCTCTGTTGTCCTATGAAAGATCGCAAAAATGCAGGTGTTTTTATCCTGACCAATGGCATAGTCTTTCCATTCGGATTTTGCGACCATACGTCCATAAATTTGCAGGATAAGACCAAGTTCTTTGCGGTTGAAAAAAACGGGAGGTGGTGTAAGCCCCGGCCTGGCATTCCTGGCCGACCGGGTTAGCTGGTGGTCGTCGAAACTCAAAACCTCGCTCATTTTGGCTCCCATACTATGTACATAATGATTCTCTACTATCTGCGCTATGGCGTCAAGTTTTGTGCCATATTAACGCCCGCACCTAAGTATATAAGCGCAAAAGGTGATTATTCCAGCCCGAAAACTGCTCAGTTGGACATAAGGGTTTCTGAAAAATGGCACGCCGCAAAATGTCCGGATTTAACTTCTTTTAAGAGAGGCGTTTGGGTCTTACATTTTTCCTGTGCCATCGGGCATCGATCCTGAAAGGAACAACCGTCGCGAATTTCTGTCTGACCCGTAACATTACCGCTTAGCCGAATGCGTTTTCTCTTTTGTCCCGCGACGGGTTTGGGAACTGCGTCCAACAGGATGCGTGTATAGGGATGGGCGGGGGATGCGAAAAGATCTTCTGTACGTCCCTTTTCGACAACCGATCCCAAATACATAACCGCAATTTCATCGCAGAGATATTCGACAACAGCCAGATCGTGACTGATGAACATATAAGTGACGCCAAATTCGTCTTGAAGATCTCGAAGAAGATTGAGAACCTGCGCCTGAACGGAAACATCCAACGCCGAGACAGGTTCATCGGCAACGATAAGGGCAGGGCGCGTGATTAAGGCGCGCGCAATGGCAATGCGTTGCCTTTGTCCGCCTGAAAATTCATGAGGATATTTACTGACATCTGTTGATTTTAGTCCGACGGAGGTTAGAACCTCATCAACTCTCTTCTTTTTTTCTTCTGTTGGAAGTGGCTTTAGTGCCGCAAGAGGTTCAGCAACAATCCGGCCAACTGTGTGGTGCGGATCGAGGGAGCCGAACGGATCTTGAAAAACCATTTGGAAATTTTGGCGCAGCGGCCTTAATTCTTCAAATTTTTTACCGACAACTTCATCCCCGAGAATTTTAACGGAGCCTGAATCTGTGGGTTCCAGCGCCATGACATTTCTGGCAAGCGTTGATTTACCGCAACCACTCTCTCCCACAATACCGAAGCTTTTACCTTCTTCGATCTTAAAGCTGACACCGTTCAGGGCGTAGACAAAACGTGGTTTGGCAAAAAGGCTTTCTTTAGGGAGTGGGTAATGACGCACTAAATCGGTCACTTCAAGGACTGTTTTTGTCATTTGTACAGTCCTTCGCTTCTGGCTTCGATGGCGCGATCAAGGTTATGGCAGGCGACCCTATGCTGATCACTCATTTCTGATACCGAAGGTGGCGTTGTTCGGCAAGAGGATGATGATAAGGGGCATCGATCTGTGAAAGTACAGCCGAGGGGCAAATTAATGAGGTCCGGGACAGTACCGGGAATTGTGGTTAGCCGATCAGATTTTCCCATGCCAATTTTCGGCATGGCGGCAAAAAGGCCCTGTGTATAGGGATGGGTAAGTTCGCCAAATATTTTCTCAGTTGAGCCACTTTCAACTACGCTGCCACCATACATAACAATCACTTTTTGAGTGTTTTCCGCAATCACGCCCAAGTCATGAGAAATCAGAATAAGCCCCATGCCTTCTTCGGCAACAAGGGTCTGGATAAGTTCCAAAATCTGATCCTGAATGGTGACATCCAAGGCAGTTGTTGGCTCATCAGCAATCAGAATATCGGGAGAACAAGACAGAGCAAGGGCAATCATGACCCGTTGACGTTGTCCACCCGAAAGCTGGTGGGGATAGTTACGAATACGCTCTGCCGGATTAGGAATACCAACACGATCCAGTAGCTGAAGGGTTTCCTCATAAGCTGCGGCTTTAGATAAATTGCGGTGCAGGCGAAGAGGTTCCATGACTTGACGGCCCACCGTGTGAACCGGGTTAAGGGAGGTCATGGGTTCCTGAAAAATCATAGCCATCCGGTTTCCGCGAATAGTGCATAATTCCTTTTCAGATTTTTGTAACAGATCTTCGTTTGCGAGCAGTATTTCACCCGTAGTCGTACCGTTTTCCGGAAGAAGTCCCATCAGAGCAAGGGCTGTCATGGATTTACCGCAACCACTTTCTCCAACGATACCGAGCGTTTCACCTTTTTGCAGTGAAATATTGAGATTTCGAACAGCGCGAGCTGGCCCCATTGCTGTGGCAAGGTCAACATTCAGATTTTTGACGTCCAACAAACTCATTCTAACGCTTTCTGCTCAGTCGGGGATCCAGAACATCTCGCAACCCATCTCCCAGCAGGTTCAATCCGAAAACTGCAATGGCAATCGCAGCCCCAGGATAAACGGCTTGCATCGGTTGTATGAACATCAACGATTGAGCCTCGTTTAACATGCGACCCCAAGATGGGTGAGGGGGTTGCGTGCCAAGGCCAAGATAGGAAAGTGCTGCTTCAGCCAAAATGGCAATGGCAAATTGAATGGTTGCCTGAACGACAATGATGGACAAGATATTGGGTAAAATATGTTCGATGGTAATGCGAAATTTACCTTTTCCAGAAGCGCGCGCCGCCATGACATATTCGCGTGTCCAGATGGAATTTGCTGTCCCTCGGGTCAATCGAGCGAAAACAGGAATATTGTAGATACCAATTGCGATGATGGAGTTCACACCGCCAGGGCCCAAAATAGCGGTGATCATGATGGCGGACAAAATAGCGGGAAAGGCAAAAGAGAAATCACTCAGTCGCATGATCAATTCTTCTGTCCAGCCCCGTTTTGCAGCAGCCAGCAAGCCTAGGGAAACACCGGCAAAAAGGCCAATGGACACAGCAACCACACCCACGGTGATAGAATTTTGGGTGCCGGTCATCAGGAGCGAAAGGATGTCCCGACCAAATTGATCGGTCCCCAGCCAATGTATGGCCGATGAGGGAAGGAACCTTTCTGCAATGGTAATGTCGTAGACCTCTCCCGGTGTCCAGAATAGGGAAAGTAAAGCGCAAAACAGCAGAAAGCCTGTCATGGAACCACCCACAACGAAACTTTTGCTGCGCATACAGCGGCCCATAAAGGATTGCGGTGAAATACTGCTCATATGTCGTGGGCCTTTAAACGGGGGTCGATAACGGCGTAGAGCATATCAACAGCAAAATTTGTCAGAACAACCATACCAGCAAGTAAAAGAACAACATTTTCAACAACAATGGTGTCTCGGTTGTTAATGGCTTTAAGGACTGTTGAGCCAAGGCCAGGCATATGGAATACATTTTCAATGACAACCGTTCCCGCTAGCAAATTGCCAAACTGTAATCCCATGACAGTCAGAACAGGGATCATGGCGTTTCTAAGAACATGAAGCCATAGGGTTGATTGCTGGCTGAGGCCTTTTGCGCGTGCAGTCCGAACATAATCTTCTCGAAAAACTTCCAATACAGAAGACCGTGTTATTCTGGCCAAGATTGCGCCTTGTACAGTCGCAATAGCGATTGATGGAAGCAGAAGGGCTTTAAAACATGCCCAGAAGCCTTCTTCCCATCCTGGGAAACCACCGGGGGGCAACCATCTTAAATTTACGGCAAAGAACAAGATTAATAGAATTGCGAGCCAAAAATTGGGAACCGAAATACCGAGCTGGCTTATGCCCATTAAAGATACATCACTTGCCTTGTTGTGATTTGCCGCAGCATACAGACCAATGACCAGAGCGAGGACGACGCTCAGTGTCATCGACATGATCGCTAGTGGCACTGTAATTTTAAGGGCCCCTTCAACAAGTTCCCAGACGGGAACCTGGTAAGCATAACTGGTGCCCAATTCACCCTGAAGAAGACCGCCAATCCAACTGAAATATCGTTCGGTTGCGGGGCGATCCAAGCCAAGCTCTTTTGTGAGTATCTGGATTGCTTCATCTGTTGCTTCCACACCCAGAATAACCAACGCAGGGTCACCCGGCAGGATTTCCATCACCACAAAAATAACAACAGACGCGCCGAGTAATGTGGCGAGAAGTGTCAAAAATCGTTTTGCAAAAAAGACACTCATGAAACTGTCAGACCGTGTGAATAGCTATATAAATTAACGAATTTTTTTGTTTATTATCTTGCATACCCTATCCATACAATTGTTTGTAGTCAATCATTCTTGGTGTTTGAAATACCCTGAATATCAGGGTGATCAGGAGGATATTAAGCGCATAGATTGGGAATGCACCATACTTATTCAAAATAGCACCCTTTTTAGCATAATATTCTTGCTGAGACGCGCCTTGTGAATTAGGGTCGCGCCATGATTGCGATGCAGCAAAATTATGATGATTGCAGGGTTACCAAAACACCATTGCCAAGACGGATCAGAAAATTCTTGAGTTTTTTGGCACTGTTGTCGATTGCACTAAATTTATTGGTTCCGATAACACACAGCTTGGCTTCAAATTCAGAAGCGACCGAGTTTCTGGAAATTTGCACTAATCAAGGTGTTAAGCTTGTCGAAGTTCTGGCTCCGGCGGAAGCTCCGGATAGTGTTGGCACAATGGGAAGCCAATGCAGTGCTTGCCCAGACTGTCCCTTGTGCCCGGCTGGAAAAGCGGCATCTCTTTTGTGGCTTGATCAAGGGACGTTGATTTCCCTCCTCGAAATATCTGTAAATGTTTCTTTTAAAGGGCAACGGTTCAATATCGCAGATGAACCTCAGTGGTTCCGACCCGCCCTGCGAGCCCCTCCCTCAATCTGAAAACTAAGATTGAACAACAACGCCTGCGACAAAGGCGTTTTCCAAACAAATATATTGCCGGTTATGCCGGCATCTGTTTCACGGTGAAATTATGAACAAAATATTCTTCTATGCCGTAGCCCTGCTGGTGGTTGCTGGATTGGCTATTGCCGGTCTCGTCCTAACAGGTGTTATGCCCGGCACAAAAACCTCCCATACATCCGGCATCATTGCGGGGTCTCCTCAAGTCGGAGGAGAATTTACGCTTGTAAATAACAAGGGTGAAGTTGTCACGGACAAGGATTTCCATGGCAAAATGATGCTTGTCTTTTTTGGTTATACCTTCTGCCCGGATGTCTGTCCGACTGAAATGCAGACTTTTACTCAAGTGATGGATCAACTAGGCGACGATGCGAAAGAGGTTGCTCCTGTCTTTATCACTGTTGATCCTAAGCGGGACACGGTCGAGGTTATCGACGAATTTGTGAACGCCTTTGGCCCTTCCATCGTCGGGCTCACTGGAACGGAAGACCAGATCACCCAGGTGAAAAAGCGATACCGCGCGTATGGCAAAAAAGTAGACAATGATGATCCAGATTATTATCTCGTAGATCATACTTCCTTTACGTACCTGATGGGCAAAGATGGTCTTCTGACTTCAGTCTTTTCCTATGGAACAACACCGGAAGAAATCACCAAAAAAATCAGAGAACTTCTCTAATCAGAAAGCAAGATTATGAAATTTGCAAAAATTGCAATGATGGCCGCTGCCATTGGTCTGTTCACTACAGGCACCTCTATTCAAACTGTAAATGCTGCCAGCCATGAGAAACATGCAAGTGTCATGGTTAAAGATGCGTGGGCCCGTGCAAGAACGCCTAAAGCCAAAGTTGGTGGTGCCTTTATGATGGTGCACAATATGGGCAAAGAAGATGACCGCCTGGTCTCCGCAAAATCCAAAATCGCGGAACGTACTGAAATCCACACAACGGAAATGACAAATGGTGTGATGAAGATGTTGCAGGTGAAGGAGGGGATTGAAGTGAAGGCCGGTAAAATGGTTGCGCTGAAACCTGGTAGTTATCACGTCATGTTTTTGGGGCTGAAAGAGCCTGTGACGGAAGGCAAGACATTCCCTGTGACACTTGTGTTCGAAAAAGCAGGTGAAGTTGAGGTGATGGTCTCTGTGAAAAAAGCAGGTGCCATGGGCAACATGAACCACGGGAAAATGGATCACGAAAAAATGGAACATGGCGAAAACCATGATCAGATGAAAAAAATGAAGAAAACGAACTGACTAAAAAAGGGAGGCCCTGAGCCTCCCTTTTGCTTTGCTGCCTAGAAGACGGCTGTTGCAGAAACGGCTAATTCACCGTCTGGCCCTGTTGCCCACACACTACATTTATTATCGTCTGTTCTTTTGCCGCAAATTTCAAAAGCAGCCGTATCAAAGACCGGATTGAAATTTCTGAATTCAAATTTCTTGAGACTTTTTCCTACCATTCGTTCAACAGCAAGCTTCATTAGAAGCGTTCCGATAAGGGGCCCGTGGACGATTAATCCCGGATAACCTTCAACATCTGTAACATAATCACGGTCATAGTGAATTCGGTGTCCGTTATAGGTCAACGCTGAATAGCGAAACAGCATGACAGGATCAGGTTTTATAACTTCGACCCATTCTGCGTCAGTCGGCGCGGCTTCCATTTGTTTTTTTGGAGCATCTACTTTAGGGGCATCGCGGTAAACAATATCGTGTTCTTCCTGAATATAGCGGCCCATCGGCCCTTTTAATTCATGTTCTACTGTTACGAAGACAAGTTTTCCTGTCCGGCCCTCTTTTTCTGTTACTGATTTTATCGTAGATATTTTTTCAACAATCTCACCAGCCTTTAAGGGGCGATCAAATGTGAGGCGACCACCTGCCCACATGCGCCTAGGCAAATCAATGGGTGGTAAGAAAGCCCCTTTGTAACTGTGTCCATCCTGTGCCAGATTGGATTGTCTGTCAGTTGGGAGGAAATACATCCAGTGTCCACCAACAGGTACAATGGGGGCGGCAGGAGCGTCTTGATCCATCAGGGCTGCAAATCCGTCGAGCGCCTGTTGATGGATGGTTTCTGTTCGCGTTTCCTGATTGCCAATCCAATCAGTAAGCTGTTTATTTTTTTTTGTCATTTAAACCAGTTGCTATATTTTTGAGGATGGGTAGAGCATAGGGTAACAAATACAGGTCGTAAATGATGGTCAAAGAAAATCCAGCCCATTCAGATGTCATTAAGGGCATTAATAAATACAAACTTCCCAAACTGGATTTATCCGGGGATTTCGATGTGGAGGCCGCAGCAAAGCACCTTCTTGGTCAATGTGCTGATCATTTAAATCAAAATTTTCAGAGATACTGCGAAAACAAAGATGAAGCGGCCTTAATGCAAATCCGTATTGGAATGCGGCGAACTCGGGTTGCTATGAAAGCCTTTAAGACGGTCATAAATCCGACAACATACAAGGGCTGTAAAAACGAACTTCGACATTTTGGGCGTCTCTTGGGAGAAGCGCGAGACCTGGATGTTATTCTTCTGGGAATGTTGAAGGAGGCCTGTCCGGTTAAAGGATTGGAAGCGTCGTATGAGGAACTCCGTTCCTTGACCCAGCAGATGCGGGATGCTGAATATGATAAAAATCATCAGGAACTAACCAACGGTAAATTTGAAGAACAACTGCGATCTTTTGAGAGTTGGTTGAACAGCGATTGGTGCTCTCATCTGGAGCCAGCAAAATCTGAGCTGTTAAAATCGCCAGTGAATGACTTCGCCGTAGATGTAATCGATAAAGGGAAGAGAAAATTTTTGAAGCACGGAGCCTCTGTTGAGACGCTATCGACGGACGAACTTCATACTCTTCGTAAGTATGTGAAGCGTTGCCGGTATCATTTACGCTTTTTTTCTTCGTTATTTGACCAAGATAAAATATCGGAAGGGTATCAGCTGCTTGTTCAGATGCAGGATAGTCTGGGATATGTGAATGATGTACGGGAGGGGCTCAAGCTAATGAGTGTTCTCGGGGGTGAAGTGCGTGCAGATCATATCTCCAACACGTTACGTCTGATGGCTGCAATTGTTCAAAAAGCAGGAGACGAGGTTGAAAGCCACTTGGATAGCTTTGAAATATTGTGGCACCGATATGAGAAATTCGAAATTACGCGCGCCGATTTACGCTGAAACATCAGGGGCGGCGGAACGGTAATGATAAAATCCAAAAAGCCGATTGTTTTCGCGTCGATTGATACTCAGACAACCCAATTGTCATTCCCTCATGCCCAGCGTCAGGCGATGATTTGTACGTTCCGAACAATCGATCCCAAATAGACAAATTAAATCCGAAATTGCGGTTAAATTCTGGACTTTTTATGGAATGGTGGACCCGGTGCATATCAGGGGTCACTACGATAAGCCGGATGATCGCATCCAGACTGCGTGGCAATCCAGCATTGGCATGGTTGAACATTGCCATAGAGCTTAAGATTATTTCAAAGAGGATGACTGCAACAATCGGAGGGCCCAGCAGAATAACGACGCCGAGCTTGATGATCATGGATAAACATATTTCTATAGGATGAAAGCGAGCACCGGTCGTGACATCATAATCCACATCCGCATGATGCACTTTATGAAGGCGCCAAAAGATCGGGACATGATGAAAAAGAACATGCTGAGCATAAATAATAAGATCCTGTAACGTGATGGCGAGGATAACGGCAAGCCAGAGCGGCAGGCCAATTATATTAAACAGGCCCCATCCATTATCTTGCGCAATGATAGCCATGCCAACAGCCAGTACCGGGAATAAAATACGCAAAATAAACGAGTTTAAAAATGTAACTCCAAGATTATTGGCCCATCGCCACGCTTTGGGGGCAGTGAGTTTTCTTTTCGGGCTGATGATTTCCCATAAGCCAAAAAGGGCCAGGCTTCCAAAGAAAAAACTGAGCCGAATTGTCGGTTCATTCTGAATGATAAACTCAAACATCGTTATATCCGCCCCAAGAAATCATATGCCACTATATATAGACTTTATTGATGTCTGCTGTTCACTTAATAGTCAGGGGCATAAAAAGAAGAGGGTTTGAATGAAGTATCTTGAGAATGGAGCCGACGCAAATCGGACTAAACTGGTTCTTGCGCATGGGGCTGGTGCTCCGATGGATAGCCCTTTTATGAACTATTATGCAGAGATAATTGCAGAAGCCGGTATTCATGTTATCCGGTTTGAATTTCCTTATATGCAGCAGCGACGTGCTCTTGGAAACAAACGTCCGCCAGACCGGCAACCCATTCTTCTCGATTGTTGGCGTGAAGTTATTAATGATTTCGGACCGGCAGAAAATTTGTTTATTGGCGGGAAATCTATGGGCGGTAGAATGGCATCCTTGATCGCAGATGAATGTGGCGTCAAAGGACTTGTGTGTCTTGGATACCCTTTTTATGCGATGGGAAAACAGGATAAGCCACGGATTGACCATTTGCAGGATATAAAGGCATCCACACTGATCGTTCAGGGAACACGGGATACGATGGGGAACAGAGAGGCCATTGAAAACTACGCGTTGTCCTCTTCTATTGAACTGAGCTGGATGACCGACGGTGATCACAGCTTCAAGCCTCGAAAATCATCAGGATTAACCGAGGAGCAAAATTGGCGGGCAGGATGTGACCGGGTTATCCAATTCATCCAGTCTCAATATTGAAGGAATATCTTCATGTATATCGGTGAAATTTCAAAAAAAACCGGACTGTCGATCAAGGCCATTCGGTTATATGAAGAGCTGCAACTTATTCCAAAACCCCAGCGTTCTGGAACCTATCGGGTATTTCGGCAGGAAGATGTGGAAATTCTGACCTTGATTAAAGAAGCTAAAGAATTGGGAGTGACCCTTTCCGAGTTGAAATCGCTGGTTTCACATAGCGATGACATGTTGGATTGGGTGAAGGTGCGTAGATTTATGCTGGAGAAACAAAACGCTTTGCGATTAGAAATCAAAGCCCTGCAATCCAAGATCATTAAGATTGATGATTGCCTTGCTCTCATGAATGTCACGGAAAATACGCTTGACTCTGCCCCATAGGGGAGACTGCACACTCTTCATAACTTGAAATGGAGAGATGAATGAGCAGAAAAATCTTGATTGTAAATGGCAACCCAAAGGAACGGAATTTTTGCAAAGAACTAGCAAATTCATACAAAGAGGCTGCGGAAGGTAAATTCAAATTACGCTATCATCAGCTGGCTAACATGGCGTTTGAATCTGATCTTGAAGGCGGATATGATACAGACACTGATTTGGAAGAAGATCTGCAGGAATTTCAAAAAGCTATAGTTTGGGCAGATCATGTTGTGATCGTTACACCTGTTTGGTGGGGAAGCATACCCGCAAAGCTGAAAGGTCTAATTGATCGTACTTTTTTACCGGGTTTTGCCTTCAAGTATCATGAAGGGAAACTTGTTCCGGAAAAACTCCTAAAAAACAAAACCGCGCGCATAGTAATGACCATGGACACACCGCCGTGGTATTTTCGAATTTTTCAAGGCGCGCCTGCTTTGAAACAACTAAAGATAACGACATTGCAATTCAGTGGCTTCAAGAAAGTGCGAAACACAATGGTAGGTCCTGTCCTCGGCTCAAGCCAAAAGAAAAGGAAACAGTGGATCAATACAATGCGAATGCTAGGAGAAAGAGGACTTTAGAGCTTCTTTGCAACTAGGCAAAACATCAGAGCAGGCGGATGGCGAAGAATGAGCTGTTAATGTGGTTTTTTCTTCGCCTCCATATGGCTTGAACCAACTCCGCCAACGTGATTAACGGACTTTCCGAGACAGTTCAGTATGGGAAGCGCGCGGTTGTAATCTTCATCCCGGGCGCCGGCCATGATTTCCAACTCTCCGTTCAGAGCCGCGTTTTCATCACCAACTGCCGGAGCATCAATCCAGTGCGCTCCTTTTGCTTCGGTAAGGGCCGCATACTTTTTAGTATCAATACCAGCTGTACTGCCCATATCGATAACTAAAGTATCTTTTGCAAGGTGGCTCAGAAGAGAGTTTTCGCCTTCCAATATTGCTTCAACAGCTTCGCCATCTGGTAGTGTCAGAATAATGATGCCATTTTCAATCTTGTCGGCTATTTCCGCAGGTGACTGGCAAAGGCTAATACCATTTCTGGCTATTTCGTATCTAACCGCAGGTGATCTATTATAGGCGTAAGTATTTGCGCCAGCTTCATGAATGCGCTTTGCCATGGATTTTCCCATAGCATCGATACCAATAAATCCTACATTTGTATTGTTCAAGACTCCCAAAGTCCCCTCCCATAATATTTTTCTTATTAAGGACAATATTATGAAAAAAGGGAGTTTGGCAAATCTTTAGATCAGGGCCTGTTTTTTACAGCCTTGCGAAACGAGCCGCAGCACCTTTTTCGATGGCGGCAGCGGTTAATCGATCAATTTCTAAGCCGTGGCGTAGGATTTCCAAGAGGCGCAGTTCTTCCTGACTAAGCTGGCCATCGCAGACAGCGATATCACAGGCGATTGCATAGGAAGTATCCTGAAGTTTTTTTGGCAGAACAGCTTTGATTTTACTGACAATGCCACTGAGGTCATCCTCACCGTTCAGCATATTCATGCTGCTTCGGGCATCTTCTAGAAGATGTTCTTCATTATAGTCAGAGAAAATGGGTAGAGTTCTGACGATCTCCCCAATTGTATTAAATTCCCTGTCTGTCATGTCTCCGTCTGCCGCGGAAACGATCACCATGGTTGAGATCAATGCGGTATGAAGCGTAAGTGACATGAACGAAGTTCTCCTTTTAATATCTGTACAAGTTCCATCAGGATATGGGGTTCATCCCTCATTATCCAATGAAAAGTTTTTAAAACCGACTTCTTTTTCTGCAATAAAATTTCTGGTCAAGGCAATCGCATCTTTCAGGCCCAGTCTCTGGATTTCCACGCCGGGCGGAAAAGCAGAGGTCAGCCTTGTCGGCATCATGCTGTCAAGCATGACAAAAACACCAAAATCAGTTTCACGCCTCAAAAGCCTGCCATATGCCTGTTTCAGTTTTAGCCGGGTTAGCATGTCGTCATATTTGCTCCCGCCAAAAGCTTTCTTGCGTGCTTTGTGTTTGAGGTCTGGCCTTGGCCAGGGAATGCGATCAAATACAATAAGTCTCAAAGAGCGACCGGGAACATCAACACCGTCCCGCACGGCATCAGTTCCAAGCAATACAGAATCTTCTTCCTCCCGGAAAATATCAACAAGCGTAGAGGTATCGAGTGCATCCTGATGCTGGGCAAACAAATCGATCCCGGCAGATGCCATCGGCGCGCTGATATTTTCATGCACGACACGCAAGCGCCAAATTGCAGTGAATAAGCCCAAAGCTCCGCCGCCGGAGGCTAGAAATAATTCTCTATAGGCGCTGGCCACCTCTTTCATATGATCCCGGCGGACATCTGTTATGACGATGATTTTGGTTTGATTGGCAAAATCAAAAGGGGACGCAAGGGTTGTTCGTTTCGGAGGCAAAATTAATTGATGCGCGCCGGTTCGAAGGTCTGCCGCTTGCCAGCCATCCTCTGCTTCGGCTGCATCTCTTAATGTTGCCGAGGTTATGACTGCCCCGTGGGAGGGCTTCAGAAGGGTATTGGCAAAGGGAATAGTCGGATCAATCCAGCTTCGATAATATCCCATATCAATTTCGCGGTTGCCCGAACGCTCAATTGCAAACCAATCGACAAAGGCCTCCGGTGTCGGAGTATCGAGTTCTTTGAGCATCGACTGCCAAGGACTAATCATCATATTGTTACGGCGTGATAGCCCTTGTACAGCAGCTTCAATTCGAAGACGGGTTGCTGTATCCAGATCTTCGGTATCTTCTTCAAGTCGTTTCAGCAGCGCCTTACATAATTTTGTGAGAGGGTCTGCAAGATCACGAAGAGCTTTTTCCAACTCATAGGCCGCTTCTTCCAAGCCAGGTACAAATTCAGCAGCAGCGCATTCAATCGTATAGGGGCTGTCCGGCTGACCCGAACGCGCAAGTACTTGTTGTTTTACTGTTTGTAAAAACGTCTCCATCGGGCCTTGAGGCATGCCGTCATGAAGTCTTTTTATCCAGCCTTCTGTCGGTAATTTTCGGGCGGCGTATATGGCGGCCTGTAGTGCATCAATACCAGCTTCATCTTCACCAAGCAGATCTGAAATTCTTTTCTCCAGGCCGCGCATTCGACCTTTTCTACCAGTATCACTCCCTGCTATCCAACGGCGAAGTTCACTCCCTTCAAGTCCAGTCAAATGAGCAGAGAATGCGCTGTCTGCGGCATCGAATAAATGATGTCCTTCATCAAAAACGTAGCGTTTTGGAAGATGCGGATCATCGGGTCGCGTTGCCGCATTGATCATGACGAGAGCATGATTTGCGATCACGATATCGGCTTTGCGCGCTTTGCGCACAGATTTTTCGATAAAGCACTTTCTGTAATGAGGGCAGGCGGAAAAGACACATTCTCCGCGCCTGTCAGCCAGCCTTAATACGCGGCCGGCCCCGACAAGTTCCAATAACCAGCTCGGGAAATCACCGCCCATATCGCCATCCCGCGTGGCGTATATCCATCTTGCCATGATACCAAGAACGATGAGGTCGGGCGCCCGTGCAGCACCGCCTTGCAAGGCTTCTTCATAATTAAGCAAGCAAAGATAATTTTCGCGGCCTTTTCGAATAACTGCTTTGGATGCTTTATCCGCTGGATCAGGATAAAGCCTGTCTAACTCATCATCAATTTGCCGTTGCAGGTTTTTTGTAAAAGTTGAGATCCAGACCGATGCGCCGTTCTTTTCAGCCCAGACACTGGCGGGCGCTATATAGCCAAGAGTTTTCCCGGTTCCGGTCCCCGCTTCGGCCAGGACAACATTGGGTTTGTCCTCATGATCTCTCGGGATGAAAGCATGGGAGGCGGCGGCGCTGAAATCAGATTGCTGCGGCCGTGTCTCTGCGCTTGTATGGAGAAGCTCTTTAAGTCTTTCCCGCGCCTCGATTTCACTGACAGGTTCGTCATCTGGCGGTGGTTCAGGGGCAAAATCTGGCCATTCCTTTAAGGGTTTCCAAACATCGAGCCCCCCAAGCGGACCATTCCCTTCCGGAATTCCTAGGGCAGCCATCACCGACGGAGCCCAGTTCCAACCGGCACGGCCCATTGTCATGGCAATGCGCGATGCATAGCGTTTTTCCTCTGGCCGCAATTTTGTAAGATGCTGCAATAAATGGGAAACGGCCTCATACAAAGTGAGCGCCTGATCTTCCAGATTATTTGACACAGAGAGACCCAGGGATTTAGCAATGCCTCGGGCAGTTGGCAGGCAATGGCGGGCAGGATAAGCAAAAGCAAAAAGCTCAAGAATATCAAAGGCGGTGAACGGATTTATGCCGAGTTTGCGGGCGACGGACAAACGATGAACAAGCAATGGAGGGGTATCACCCACGCGGGTCAGTGTTGCCGATATTGATTCTTCTTCAATTTCACCATCCGCCGTCAGCCAGACGCTTTTTACGCCCGAGACCACAAGAACGGGGGCATCGGGGAGACGGATATCTCCTCCTGATGTAGATTTTTCCTGTTCTGCTTCGGAATTTGACATAACTGCGCTTTAAACAACTCGGTATCGTTGACGTTATCACTTTGTACGCCTAAATTCCGCCGACCACAAATATGGAGAGTAAAAAATGTCATCGGACGCTGAAATCGCATTGTCTAGCAATTCCTGGGCTTTTGTCGAGGCTAAGAAACTTGCGGATCGCTATGCGAAAGAAGCACCTGAAAAGGGATATGTGCTGTTTGAAACAGGATATGGCCCCTCTGGTCTGCCACATCTGGGAACCTTTGGTGAGGTTGCGCGGACTTCCTGGGTTCAACATGCTTTCTCATTATTGTCAGATATCCCCACCAAACTGATCGCTTTTTCTGATGATATGGATGGTCTTAGAAAGGTTCCTGATAATGTTCCGAACAAGGAGCTTCTTGAAGAAAACCTAGAAAAGCCTCTTACTCAGGTACCCGATCCGTTTGGAACCCATGACAGCTTTGGCGCACATAATAATGGCCGGCTCATTGCGTTTCTTGACCAATTTGGTTTTGAGTATGAATTCCGTTCCTCAACCGATTGCTACAAATCCGGTAAATTTGACGAAACACTGAAACTGGTTTTGCAAAAATATGACGAGGTTATCAACGTCATTCTGCCAACGCTAGGCCCTGAGCGCCGGGCGACCTATTCACCGTTTTTGCCAATTTGTCCGCGTACAGGCAAAGTTCTTCAAGTGCCGATCATTGAGCGCGATCTTGAGGCGGCGACGGTTTCTTATAAAGATCCTGAGACTGAAGAAACTGTAACGGTTCCTATCACTGGTGGTCATTGTAAATTGCAGTGGAAAGTTGACTGGGCAATGCGGTGGCACGCGCTGGACGTTGACTATGAAATGGCCGGTAAAGATTTGATCGACAGCGTAACATTGTCGAGCAAGATCGTCCGTATTTTGGGTAAACGACCTCCTGAAGGTTTCAATTACGAATTATTCCTTGATCAGGATGGCAAAAAAATCTCTAAATCCAAAGGGAACGGTATTACAATCGAAGAATGGCTGACCTACGCGTCACCAGAGAGCCTTTCTTTGTACATGTATCAAAATCCGAAGAAAGCGAAGCGGTTGCATTTTGATGTGATCCCAAAAGCTGTGGACGAATATTTTACGTTTTCTGAAAAATATAAAGATCAGGAAGCAAAACAGCAGTTCGCCAATCCCGTTTGGCATATTCACAATGGTAATCCGCCGTTGGAAACTATGCCTATATCCTTTGGTATGCTGCTTAATCTGGCAGCCGTTGTAAATGCGGATGATGCGTCTGTATTGTGGGGGTTCATTACCCGTTATGCAGATGGTGCGACGCCAGAGAATAACCCTGCCCTCGCCAAGTTGGTCGGGTATGCTGTGTCTTACTACAAGGATTTTGTAAAACCATCGAAACAGTATCGCCTGCCGAATGATCAGGAAACAGCGGCGATGAAGCAGCTTGTTGACGGATTGAAAAACCTTGAAGACGGCACTGACGGGTCCGAAATTCAAACTCTGGTTTTTCAATGCGGAAAAGATCACGAATTTGAAAATCTTCGGGGGTGGTTTCAAGCGCTCTATGAGACGCTTCTTGGCCAGTCACAAGGTCCGAGAATGGGATCTTTTATCTCATTATACGGTGTGAAAGAGACCATCGATCTGATCGATCGTGTTCTTGTCGGTGAAAATCTAGGTACTGAATAAGCACATCCGCGTCCCCGTCTTCTTTTAGCTTTACATGCATTGGCCTGTTGCTAGGGTGACTTTAACAATGAAGGCGGGGGACAAGTGCTAGAAAATACACTCATTCAGAGCAGAGATGGCTTTCTTTCGATTATTCCGGAAGAAGAGATACTCTTGAACGGCAGAAAATGGGGACTCATTCGAGCAGGTTCCATTGGGCCAAGATTACTTTTACTGCCGGGAACTTTAGGTAGAGCCGATATTTTCTGGCAGCAAATTGATGCCTTGAAAGACAGGTGCCAAATTTTATCTGTTTCCTATCCTGAAGAATACAGGTTGGAAAATTGGGCCGCGGATATATTGGCGCTTCTGGAGCAGGAAAACTGGGAGGAAGTTTCAGTTTTGGGTTCCTCCCTCGGTGGTTATCTGGCCCAATATCTGGTGAGTTCTTCTCCGGATCGGTTTTTAAATCTGGTTGCCGCTAATACTTTATGCTCCACAGCGGAGATACAAACCAAACCCCCTTATTCGCTGGATATACAAAATATCCCTATTGAGAAGCTGAGGCAGCCTTGGATAGAGGGACTGGAGGCCGGTAAATCCGAGAATCCGGATCGCGACCAGATGACGGACCTGTTAATTGCGGAGGTTAATGGCAGAATACCAGAGTTGGAGCTGAAAGCGCGGCTTATGGCGCTGAACCAGGCCCCTCAACTACCAACTAATAGCTTCCCTAATACAAAAATATACTCTGTAGAAGCGGACGATGATCCTCTTATTCCTACTGAAATGAGAGAAATGGTTCGGATCCGAAATAAACCAGAAATCGCCTACACATTTATTGAAGGTGGGCATTTCCCCTATCTGATAAGGGCGGAAACCTATACGGCGATGCTTGAAGAAATTCTGGGTCTTCAGGTGCGATTAGACGGATGGGGCACAGGCTCTGTTAGAAAAAAATGATTATCCTGTCCAACACTGATATCAGCCGACTTCTTTCTATGGAAGCTGCCATTGAGATTATTCATCAGGCGATGATTTCTGTTTCAGCACGGGAGACTAAACTCCCTTTGCGTACTGCTATTCCGTTGGATGACAAGAATAACAAGCTTGGGATCATGCCCGGTGTCATGAAGTCGCCGGCTTGTTACGGCGTGAAGCTGATTAGTTTGTATCCTGAAAATCCGAAAATTGGTAAATCCTCCCATCAAGGCGCGATGGTTTTATTTGATCTGATAGATGGTAGCCCAATTGCATTTATGGACGCCTCCTTATTGACGGCTGTACGTACTGCTGCGGCAAGTGCAGTGGCAACCCGACTATTAGCGCCCGAAAACGCTTCTACCCTGATAATCATAGGATATGGTGAACAGGCGGAGCATCATCTGGAAGCCATGCTAGCGGTTCGCCCTATTAAACAAGTGAGGATTGTCGGAAGGTCTTTAGAAAAAGCAGAGAAATTTGCGAAAGTGGTGCGTGAGAAATACTCATTTCTGGAAACATCAACTGGAACTGATGTACAGAATTTTGTGTCGGGGAGCGACATCATTTGTACAGTTACGGCCTCACCCGACCCTGTTCTGTTGGCTGATTGGGTGCACGGGCCGGTTCATATCAATTGTGTGGGATCGTCGGTTCCGACAGTTCAGGAGATCGACGCAGCTCTGATTGCCAAAGCATCGGTTTTTGTCGACTATCTTCCTTCTACCTTGGCGCAGGCTGCGGATGTTATCAGTGCGTTGGACGCCGGATTGATCAAACAAGAAGATTTGTTGGAAATCGGGATGCAGTTGGAGAAAGGCACTCCATCTACGGCGAAGGACATTACTTTATACAGGTCTTTGGGGGTTGCTGCGCAGGATATCGCGACCGCCCACTATCTAATGACACACGCCATTGAGAAAAATATCGGCCAGCAGGTCGATCTTGAATAAGGGCAGCCGGGCATTGCCGGCTGCACACTTCATCACCTAGAAAATCTGGCTGGCTTTTGAGAAGTCCATATACATTTCACGCAGTTTCCGAGCAACCGGACCAGGCTGAAATTCTTTGTCTTCGATGCGGGTAACCGGCATGATTTTACCAAAATTACCACTGTTGAAAACTTCATCCGCACTCATAATGTCTTCTTGCGACATATAGGTTTCAGAAACTTCAAT
>PJEL010001139.1_pt1 | contig 28038 bp, 24 predicted proteins | sample 1853271 | NCBI WGS metagenome assembly PJEL01 (sample SAMN08108733, study PRJNA415343) | Invertebrate metagenome, whole genome shotgun sequencing project. | host: Globobulimina | place: Sweden: Gullmar Fjord | collected 2015-08 | reverse complement strand
GTTTCATTCGGTGTGTTAACTACCGATACCATAGAGCAAGCCATTGAGCGCTCTGGTACTAAAGCGGGTAATAAGGGTGGCGAAGCTGCACTTGGCCTGCTTGAAATGGTTAATGTACTGCAAGAACTAGAACAGCAGTTGCAAGATTAGGAATATAAATGAAGCCTTCTGAGCGCCGTAAGGCCCGCCGTTTAGCCGTTCAAGCCATTTACTCTTGGCAGTTAAGTGGAAATAACATTGCTGATGTTGAGCATGAATTTCTAACTGAGCAAAAGATTGATGGTATCGATGTTGCCTACTTCCGTGAGCTACTATCGGGAACAGCGACAAAACAGTCTCAAATAGACGAGCAAATTATCCCTCACATTGAGCGTCCTTATGATGAGGTCTCTCCAATTGAGAAAGCCGTGTTAAGACTGGCGACTTATGAGCTTACATTCCGTAAAGATGTACCTTATAAAGTTGCAATTAACGAAGCTATCGAATTAGCTAAAGCGTTCGGTGCTGAAGATGGCCATAAGTTCGTAAACGGTATTCTCGACAAGATTGTAGGTCGTAAGTAATACAAGATAACGGCATCCTAGGATGCCGTTTTTTTTGTTCATTCTATCTATCGTTTGTAATGATATTGCCGACAGTCTTAAACTCATCTCAAATATCTAACGGGTTCCTATTACCGTGAAAGAATTCCAATTAATAGAAAATTTCTTCACCAATCGTTCTATCTCGCGCCGTGATGTAGAGCTAAGCATAGGTGATGATTGCGCGTTGGTTCAACCTGCACTGAATAAATCTATCGCCATCTCTTGCGATACCTTGGTTGAGAATGTCCACTTTTATCCCGATATTCCACCTCAGGCACTGGGGTACAAATCACTAGCAGTCAATCTTTCCGATCTTGCCTCCATGGGCGCAGAGCCTGCCTGGATGACACTGGCATTAACCCTACCTGATGTGAATGAGCAGTGGCTGACAGAGTTTAGCTCAGGTTTGTTCGATGCCGCCGAGTATTATGGGGTGGCATTAATTGGGGGGGATACGACTCGCGGACCCCGCTCAATTACTATTACGATAAACGGCCAAGTTCCTACGGGAAAAGCGTTAACCCGTGGTGGAGCCAAAAATGGTGATTGGATCTACGTCACTGGTACCATAGGTGATTCAGCCCTTGGACTCGATGTGATTCGTGGTAAACGACACGTCGATCCTGAGCACCATGAATACCTGGTTAACCGGCATTATTACCCGACGCCGCGCGTGCTGGCGGGACAATCTTTAAGAGGGCTGGCATCGAGTGCTATCGATCTTTCCGATGGTTTGGCTTCTGACATAAAACATATGCTTAAACGTTCACAAGTTGGCGCCGTGATTGATGTTAATCGGTTGCCCATATCGAGTGCGGTGACAGACTCCGTGTCAAAGGATGAAGCATTAAACTACGCTTTAATGGGCGGAGAAGATTACGAGTTACTGTTTACCGTTCCGGAAGCGCAGAAGGGAGCGCTTGAAACTGCCTTGGCCAATGCCGGAGTCCAGTTTACTCAAGTAGGACAGATCACTACGGGTGATTCTGTTAAATTAATTCGCGACGGAGAGCGTTTTATATCGAATAACCTAGGTTTTGAGCATTTTTCTTGATGAATATATTTTCCAAAGATGCAGCATTAACTCGTCTTTCACTGACTAATCCCGTTCATTTTTTAGCTTTAGGTTTTGGTTCTGGCCTAGCTGCTAAGGCTCCCGGGACTTTTGGCACCTTGGCTGCTATTCCCTTGTACCTAATCATGGCTCCATTGAGCTTGCCTTGGTATCTGGCGCTAACACTTTTGAGTGTGATTGCCGGTTTTTATATCTGTGACAAGGCCGCTAAAGATATGGGCGTGCATGACCATGGCGCAATCGTCTGGGATGAGATCGCCGGTCTGCTGATCACTATGATTGCGGCGCCAGCTGGTTGGATTTGGTTACTGGTTGGTTTCGCCCTATTTCGCTTTTTCGATATCATTAAGCCTTGGCCTATTCGTTGGTTAGATGCCAAGGTGAAAGGTGGTTTTGGCATCATGATAGACGATGTACTTGCGGGGATCTTCGCTCTTGGTTGCCTGCAGGGCCTAGCCTACTATTTGGGTTAGACTTCAATATTATCGATAGTTGTGGCACTCGATATGAGTGCCACAACTGATTTTGACATCTTCAGGACTAAACGGCTTTTTAAATTTAGCTTTGTTTCCGCTCAGCATTTCTCACACTTACTACCTTTCCTGTTTCTGTTCAGATATCAGTATTTTGACTCCATTGCACACCTGCTTAACATCTATCGATATTTATGTGGTCAATTTTTGCCAATACGATAAAAATAACTTAGATTGGATAGCATTAACTTGTTAACTCTACTCTATTTATACCAACCGGTATAAAGGGGTGGTCACTCAGCGAGAGTTTAGCGCTTGTGAGGCAAGGCAACGAGCGAGGAACATAGTTATTCTACGTTTAAGCTCGTTAACGCCGTATCACAAGTGCTAAAACTCGCCTTTCAGGAGTGTTTTTGGCAGCTTACTTCCGTGTTGAATGAGTTCAAAAGGGATCACCATTCCCTCACTCATTCGCCTTGAATTATGCAGCCAAAAATAACTCTGAGTTGACCACTTTCTTATACCGATTGGTATTATCCGAGTTCAGGCTATTTAGTGAGTGCGATGAAGTTGAGCTAGTTTTTTGATTAGCTTCTTGTTCTTTGCACGCACCAGATTATCGATTGTAGCTAATATGGAGATGGACCGTGGATCAAACGACCAGCAAAGTAAAGAATATGTATGAGCAATACCCCTATCCGTCAGGTGACCCGACCATGAGGGCGGGATTTGATATCAGGTTACTCTTGAGCTACGTCGCAAAGAAAAGAGATTCGGATTGCCCCCTTCATGTTTTAGATGCCGGGTGTGGCCGTGGGCCAGGTGTCCTTGGTGCTGCTTCACTTCAACCCAATGTGATGTTTACTGCTATCGACATCAATAGTGTTGGTTTGGCCGAAGCTCGTGCCAATGCCCAGGCTCGTGGGCTCACCAATATTAATTTCGTACAAGCCGACTTAATGACGTTAGAAGGAGTAGAAGTGCCTCCCGGTGGCTTTGATGTCATCTACTCTTCGGGGGTATTACATCACTTGGCAGACCCTCAAGTGGGTCTTAATAATCTGACTGATATCCTTGCTCCCCATGGTGTGATCTCTTTAATGCTCTATGGCAGTTATGGACGACAAGCCCTATATCGACTCATTGAAGGGATAGATATTATCTCTTCTAATGAAGATGCCATTGAGAGCCGCTTACCACTGGCCAGAAAGTTGACTGAGGTGGCAGATTCTACAATTTTTAAGGGAAATTATTGGGAAAAGACCTATAACAATCCGGATGTCGAGTTTGTCGATACCTGTTTGAATGTGAATGAAGTCAGTTACGATATCACCTCTCTGTGGAAATTCATCGATGAAGCGAAAATGAAGTTTGTTCGTTGGGTTGAACCAGATGTCTGGTCTGTGGATAAACGTTTTAACGATGCTCAACTGTTAGCCAGATTAAAGGAGCTTAGTCCGACTGAGCAGTATCGGGTGATTGAAAGGTTGTTCGAAATACCCAAGCTTGAATTTATCATATGTAAAGCCGATAACTTTGCAGCTCCAGTGGTTAGTATTGGTGAGATTGAATCGACTCAATTTGCCGTGAATCCGGAGGCCTCTTTTTCTGTTGAGAAACGTAACTTAGATCATTCCCAACGCATTGAGGAAGTCAGCTTTAAGGTGAGAAATAGGAAAAGCAAAACGGTAACAGATCCTATTCAGGCTCAGGCCATGTTGCTTCTTGCGGAACAAACGACTTGTTTCACCGGTGGTGAGATGATTAATGTGCTTAATCAACATGGTGCTGATAAAGACTCGGCTATTGTGGTGATTTACGATTTGCTTGATAAAGAGATTATTTTTATTCCTTAAAGAATTAGATGAAGGTAGAAGGGGAGTTCTACCTTCATCTAGCTGGTCTGTTAACATTCAAATAGCCACTGAAAACTAATTTTGTATTGCGAATTAACCGAGTTGTTATGTCACTTCCTTACTATTTTCTGACTAACTAAGAGTGTAAAAGCTCTTTCGCATTGGCTAGTGTATTGCTGGTGATAACATCACCTCCCAGTAACCTTGCCAACTCTTCAATACGTTGCGTCTTATCTAATGGCACCATAGAGGTTTCAGTTTTCCCTGCTTTGGTCTGCTTATTTACAAACATATGTTGATGACCCTTGCCGGCAACTTGAGGCAGGTGAGTCACGCAAATAACTTGAGTCGACTCACCTAAACTACGAAGCATTTTCCCTACGACTGCTGCGGTCGGGCCAGATATCCCTACATCGACTTCGTCAAATATCAGTGTCGGTGTGGATACTTTCTTGGCGGTGATCACCTGAATACCTAAACCGATACGTGACAATTCACCACCCGAAGCGACTTTAGATATTGGTTGTAATGGTTGCCCTGGGTTGGTGGTAACCAGAAACTCTATGTTGTCACAGCCGTTAGGAGAGATATGGGATTCATTGAAGTTTACCGAGATGCAGAACTTTCCCTTCGGCATACTCAATTCGTGAATAGATTGAGTGACTTTTTTATCAAGCTCTTTGGCATAACGGATGCGGCTCAGGCTGAGTTTTTTTGCATGAGCGATGAAGTTTGCTCGACTCGCATCAACCTGCTCCTGTAGTGACGTGAGTGCTTCCTCGTCAGAATCGAGTGATGTAAGCTCGCCGACCAGAGTCTGGTGGTGTGCGTAGAGTTCATTGGGAGTCACTTGATGTTTTCGAGACAGGAGCATGACTTTCGAAAGTCGTTGTTCGAGGTAAGAAAAGTGTTCCGGATCGAGTTCCAATCCATCCAGATAACGTTCCAGTTCGCTACTGCTCTCCTGAACTTGAATGAGTGCTTCGTTCAGCATGTTAACCACACTATTTAGCTGCGGATCATAGCCCTCTAGTTCTTGAGCCTGACCTATGCCGGCGTTGATGAGTGACTCTACACTGCCTTGATCATTGTCTTGCAGGATAAAGAGCTCATTGCGGCAAGCTTCAATCAGCGCAGTACCATTTGCCAGTCTCTTATGCTCAGCCTCTATCTGTACAAACTCACCGTCGCATAGGGCAAATTCGTTAAGTTCTTCAACCTGATATTGAAGTAGTTGTTTTCTGGCTATGCGCTCATGTTGTGATTGTTGAAGTGTCTTAAGTTCTTTCTCGATAAGTTTGCACCGTTGGAAACTGCTCGATACAGACTCTAGCAATAACCTATGGTTGGCGTAGCTATCGAGTAAGGTCAGTTGGTGTTCACTTTTTAGCATCGCATGGTGAGCATGTTGGCCGTGGATGCCAATTAAGAGCTGCCCAAGGTTTTTTATTTGAGCTAATGGCACAGGGTTACCATTAATGTAAGCTCTGGATCGGCCGTCACCGCCTATAGTGCGTCTCAGGATACACTCATCACCTAACTCAAGGTCATTATCTTCAAGCCATCGCTTTGCCAGTGGTACATCCCCCAGAGAAAATCTGGCACTAAACTCAGCTTTAGTCGCACCAGGCCTGAGCGTATTGGCATCGGCTCGGTTACCCAGACAGAGCCCTAAAGCATCAATTGCTATCGACTTACCCGCACCCGTTTCACCTGTGATACTCGTCATCCCGGGTTTGAAGTCAAGCTCCAGAAAGCGGACTATGGCAAAGTTATTGATACTGAGTTGGCAAAGCATAGCGACATCCTTTTTAAATGTACTGTGTTTTTAAACAGTATATACTGATTTTATATACAGTAAAGCTTTGAGTGAATATTACCCGACTAGCTCCTTCAGTGATTTTTTAGCAAGGTTTCGATGACTGGTAGAGTCAAAATACTGAATAAGGTCCCCAACACAATCGCCATGGCACTTATCTGTGCTTTGACGTGATACCTTTGGGCCAACAGATAGACACTGGCCGCAGTGGGGAGTGAAGCTAAAATAACGCCCATGATCAGGTATTCTCCTTCGATGGAAAAGGCTGACAATAAAATATAGGCTAGAAAGGGCTGAATGATAAGCTTACATAGATTTATCCAGCTTAATTCCATAAGTTGGTTCATCTTGTTGGTGTGCTGGTGCTGATTGGTGGCTCGAGCTTTTGCCAGCACCATACCTATAGCAAAAAGTGCACATGGGCTGGAACTCATACCAATCTGTTTTACCATCATAGATATGGCATCGAACATCTGTATCTGTAACGCAGAAAGAAGAACGCCTATGCCACTGCCAATGACGATTGGGTTTTGTAGTAGGGATTGGGCAATCGTTAATAGTGGAGATTGCTTTTTTTCGCCCTGATACAGCTCCAGTGTCACCAATACAATTGCAAATACCACAACCGACAGTAAACTAGCGATTGCCGCCGCCGTGAACGCACTTTGTTGGCCTGGAAACATCATTGAAAGAAGTGGAATTCCAATAAATGCGGTGTTGCCGAAGGTGGTGTTTAACGCCCGTACTGCGGCAATATCTGAACGATTTTTATTGATGAGTAGAGAGATAACGGCAACCAATAGGTATGTCAGCAGCATCGCTATACTGTAACCGGCAATAAATCCCCATTGAAGGATCTCCTCTATGGGGGTCTGCGCCAATGCGAACAGCATGATAGCCGGGAAGGCGATGTAATAGACATATTGGTTTAGCACCTGATCGGTATCGCTCGGCAGCACTTTGAGCCTTTGGGTCAGTGACCCTAATAACATAATCCCGAGGACTGAAAATAGTGGGGTCAAAATAGGCGACATCAATAGCATTCCTAAAACGTTCGATTGTTACAAATACCATAAAACATTGGGGAAAGGATATTACCCTAAGGTCTTAATACGTCGTTACTTTGTCTGTCAGTTTTTATCTAAATGGAAGGGATTCGATTGTGGGATGGCACTCGAAGAGCAGCCGAATCAAGATTAATTCGACTTACCTCTTTTAGTTGATGGGGCCTTGCCTATCTTTTTTCCGCTATCATTTTTAGCGGTCTTTGCTGCTAACAAACTCACTCTTAAGGGAGGAAGTACGCCAAGCTCTTGATAGAAGTTGACTTGTCTTCTTAATTCAAACAGAGAGCCGATACGGCTCTGTGTCCCAATGATGAGCTTCCAGGTGTCGGTCAAACCTTCAGAATTCGTTAGAATATGACCTTCATAAATCAATTTACGCATAGTTATACAGAATTAGTTAAGACTAAACTTCTGGTGTCGCTATGCCAATATTTGACACGCCTGCCTCGATGATCTCCGTGCGTAATGCCTTAATAAAACCAGCATCCAATTTAGGGGCATCTTCGATAAGTTGCAGTAGATAGTCCTGAAGCGTTTTCTCTTCGACCATGACTTCATGATTAAATATGTAGTCATCGAAAGCATCTTCATCCATACCTACATCTACATCAGAAATGGCTTCAATATAGTTTGCGACTGTACTTGACGACAGCTTACTGATATTGACCATATCCTCTTCGACTTTCCCCTGAATTGCACTGAGAAGTGAGATGAGTGCTGTAGAAGCATCCATAGCAGGATAGACTCCGTAGACATCGAAGTCTGCGGCATCTGGCGTGTTAAGCTCTAATCTTTCCAGGTAGATATCAATATTCAGTTTGAGTTTTTGATCATAGCAAGATTGCCATAGCAAGTTTAAGACAGTGTCTAAAATCTGAGGATCGCCAAATTCACAAACTTGAGAAAACAACTGATAATTGGGAAGCATGCGTTGGCATAAGGCAATAGCAAATACTTTTTTCTGTTGGAAATCTAATGCTTTTACGCGCTTAAAGAAGCCTGGTTTGATTGTCATCGATTATGTCCGTTGATAACTGGGATATTACTTGATTTGCAGCCGATTCTACCTTAGTTAGCTCGTCAAGTAACTCAAGTATTTCAGGTTCGACATCGGCTACACTCGTGCCTTGCTTTAATGTTGACTCAATCTCCTGGCATAGCTTCTGTGTGGTTGGAATGCCACAATAACAACTAGCACCATGTAATTTATGTATGGTAGTTAGCATCTGCTTATCATCGAACTGCTCAAGCGCACCCTCTATCTGTTGAGTCGTTTCCCCAAGAGAGTCTAATAGCATTTTCAGCATGTCGAGGGCTAAGTCCTGCTTATGGTTTGCTTGGGTTAAACATAGCTCCCAATTGAGTGTGAATTGATCGAAGTGGGTGAACTTAGGCCTGGTCTTCCAGCGATTTATCACGCTTTTTAAGGCCGCTTCATCGATAGGTTTAGGCAAATATCCATTCATCCCACTTTGTTGAATTAGCTCACGCTCCTCGGCGATGGCATGGGCCGTGACAGCAATAATTGGCGTATTTCGGTTTAATGAATCCTGACGGATAAGCTTGGTGGCACTAATACCGTCGGTACCCGGCATTTGAATATCCATAAATATCAAGTCGAAGCTACGCTCTTGCGCGATACTCACAGCCCCTTGGCCACTATCGATCACGGTAACTTGATTGACTAGCTCTTTTAGTAGGGTGTCGATAAGCTTTAAATTTGCAGGGTTATCATCGACTGCCAGGACACGTAAAGGTTGCCTTTCAATGGGTTCCGGTATGCCTAAGTCTTCCAATAAATAGGCACTATCTGTATCGGGTTGAGGATCGATGAGGATTTGGGCTAATGCTTTTTCACCAATTGGCGCAGGGATCACTTTATCGACAAAAGGCAATAAATTATGGGTTATGGCTTCATTACTGCTGCATAGAAGGACCAGATATTGGCACTGTGCTTTTATCTCTTTCAGTTGAGATGAAATATTCCCGTTTGCATCTAGCCCTTTACAGCTGATTAATGCGTAATCAAAAGTACTCGTTTGTTGATTGAGGGCGTTACCTAATTGCTCGAAAGAGTGAGCGTTAGTCACCTTCATTCCCCAGTGGTTAACGAGCCTATTGAGCGTATTATTCGATAATTCTCTGGGTTCTAACAAGAGTACGCTCTTGCCCTGTAATTTATCCAGGGGCAATATTTGTCCTATAGAATATTGACTGGTCTGTAGAGGAAGAGTGAACCAAAATGTTGAGCCTTTATCGAGCTTAGAGATACACCCTATCTGTCCGCCCATTCTATTGACCAGACGCTTAGTAATGATTAATCCCAAACCTGTTCCACCAAACCGGCGAGAGATAGAGGAGTCTGCCTGCCCAAATGCCTGAAACAGCATCTCTTTCTGGCTATCATCAATACCTATTCCGGTGTCGGTAACTTCACATCGTAAATTAATCTGTTCATTATTAGATTCGGTCAATTGCAGCCTGAGGTGCACGCTACCTTGATCGGTAAACTTGATGGCATTTCCCACCAAGTTCGTCATTATTTGGCTTATGCGCATTGCATCGCCGGATAGGTCTTCGGGGACGTCAGACTCGATATCGATAACAAGTTCGATATCTTTTTCGCGTGCGCTGTTTGACAGAAGCGTGATGGTATCATCGAGCATTTCTCTGAGTGCAAATGGCATGTTTTCCAGCACCATCTTGCCCGCTTCTAGTTTGGAGAAGTCGAGAATATCGTTGATGATGCCAAGAAGGGTGGTCGCACTCTTTTCTATGGTATTGATATAGTCCTGCTGGCTGGAGTGTAACGGCGTTTTTAGTAGCTGTTTTGCGAAGCCGATAACGCCATTGAGTGGGGTTCTGAGTTCATGGGACATGTTAGCCAGAAACTCTGACTTGATTCTGCTGGCTTCCAGGGCTCGCTTTTTCGCCAGATCGAGTTCGACGTTTTGGATCTCAATTTGCTCGAGCGTTTCTCGTAGATCTGAGGTGGCCTGATCAATATTCTGCTGCATTTCGTCGTGGTAGTCGGACAGGGAACCTGCCATGGCATTGATACCACGCTTAAGTAAATCCAGTTCTCCGATGAGGTTTCCATCCACTCTTGTATCGAGTTTACCTTCACGAATTTTCGCGACAACTCGGACCATCTCGGTGATCGGCTGGGTGACATTTTTTACCAGTCTGAAGGTAAATAGCAGGTTAAGCTGAACGCCGATTAATACGATGATAAATGCGGCAACGGCGGCTCTGTGTTGTTCCAACAGTGCATTTTCTTTATTAATAAGAACGGCGATATAACCCAGCTTAGTCGCAATAAGCTGTTCTGCATCTTGCTCTTCGAAGGAGTTAACTTTGAGTTCATGTTCAGATGAGAAAATCGGGCTGCGTAAAATTAGGCTATCACCCACTTGTTCGAGTTCGGTGCGCATTAAGCTACTCAAGGGCTGATCATAGCGCATGAGTTCGTGATCTTTATAGTGGTGAGAGGTGACAATGACTCGGTTGTTGGTATCGAAAATGGCAATAAATTGTACTAATGACGATTTATTCAGTTGAGCTGCGGTGATCAGTTTCTTCGTGGTTTCAAAATCTTTCTTTTCGAGTCCTATTTCGGCGGCTATCGCCAAAGGCTCAATAATATTGCCGCCTTGCTCTATGAGTGTTTGTTCGAGTTCATAGAAACGATTTATGGTAAAATAACTGCCCAGTAATATCCCGACCAGAATTGTCGGAGCTAACGCCAGTACCAGAACCCAGGAACGGAGACTGTATTTGGTCATGTTTTTGGCATTATTCATTAGGTTAGCTGATTTACCAGTTTCTTGACAAACGTTACACTAGACTGCCAGAAGAGAGGCTGTCTTGGCCAGTATTATTATTTATTTAGAGGCCTAAATGGCACAGTTTTTTAAAGCAAAACCAAACAGTTCTAAGCAACTATCGGCAAAAGTTACATTAGACGTGACTAAATTGGATCATTTGGGGGCCGGAATGGCACAGCATCAGGGGAAAATTGTATTTATTCCCGGTGCGCTTCCCACCGAAAAAGTGACCGTACAGCTCACCGAACAAAAAAAGCGTCACGCCCGCGCCAAGTTGCTTAAGATAGAGTCTGATTCAAATGACAGAGTCGAACCAAAGTGCCCTCATTACCAACAATGTGGTGGTTGCGATCTTCAACATCTCTCTATAGATAAACAACGCAGTTATAAACAGTCTGCATTGGTCGATCTTATGGCAAAGCTGAGTCATACCGAAGCCGAGTCATTAGCGCCGGCATTAATAGGCCAGGAGTGGGATTATCGTCGACGTGCTCGGTTAGCGACTTACTACAATAAAGAGAGTAAGCAAATAACCTTAGGCTTCAGGGCCTCTGCGAGCAAACAGGTTATCAATATCGATGCATGCCCGGTACTGGCTAAGCCATTATCTGATTTAATTGCGCCATTATCACTGTTGCTGAATCAACTTTCGGGTAAGAAGGCCCTAGGCCATCTTGAGTTAATTGATGCCGATAATGGCTATTTTGCCGTATTAAGGATGACCAAGGCACTATCTGATAAAGATGCACAAAAACTCACCGCTTTCGCGAATGAGAAAAGCATCAGCTTGATTGTTCAGGGAAATGAAGGTGAATTCACTCTCCTGGGTGATCGTAATGAGTTGCCATATTACGCTTTGGACGATGTGACGCTAAACTTTACTCCCGGTAACTTTATTCAGGTCAATGCTGCCATCAATGAATCTATGGTGAAGCAGGCCGTAGATTGGCTGTCAGTAAAGCCAAATGAACGGGTGCTAGACCTGTTTTGTGGTGTAGGTAATTTCAGCCTGCCGCTGGCAAAATCCGGCGCCGAAGTCATTGGTGTCGAAGGTGTTCCCGAGATGGTTAAACAGGCCAGAGATAATGCTGCTGACAGCGGATTAGATAATGTGTCATTTTTTCATACCGATCTTAGTGCCGACCTCTCTAAAGAGGCGTGGTTAGGAAAGGTAGATAAATTATTGTTAGATCCCGCCAGAGCCGGGGCGTTCGAGAGCCTGCAATGGTTGAAAAAGATGAAACCGAAAGCGATAGTTTATGTCTCATGCGACCCTTCGAGCTTAGCCCGGGACAGTGAGCCACTGTTAAAGCATGGTTATAAGCTTAAAAAGCTTGGCTTGATCGATATGTTCCCTCAAACCCATCATATCGAAGCCATGGCGTTGTTTGAATTAAGCTAAGTGTTGAAAAAATAGCTGATTAAGGACTATTCAGCTTTTGTTAATTGACAATGAGATCACAATGCTGAAGATAGGTCTCTATATTATTGATTTGTGTTGCAGTCATTTTTTTGTAACCTATTTTTGATTCAACGTTAAGGATGAAATTGAGATGGTATCAGTTCGAGAAGCACATTTTAGCGATCCTAATTTTCAACTAGAAGAGTGGGTCAACCGCTATATTAGTGACACGGATGAAGCTCAAACCTTATTCGAACTGCTCTGTTGTATCGAGTCCATGGTTGCAAAAAGCAAAGGGGACAATACTCTTCAGCTTCAACGTGCCAGAGAGATGATAGAGATCTTGGCTCCGCTAAATATGGATATCGAAACCCTGCAGGCATCGGTGCTATTTGTGGTATTCGATGCCGGGATCCTATCTAAAGAGGTGCTAGAGGAGACTTTCGGTAGCGAGCTTGCCAAATTAGTGATGAGTGTCGAGACCATGAATGCCATTGGTGCACTTAAGGTCGACAATCAATCCCGTACCAGTGATCTGAAAATAGATAATATTCGCCGTATGTTGCTCGCCATGGTCGAAGATGTACGCGCCGTCGTGATTAAACTCGCCGAACGGATCTGTCTGCTGCGAGAAGTGAAAAATGCGGATGAAGAGACTCGGGTTTTATTGGCTCGTGAAATTGCCGACATCTATGCGCCATTAGCAAACAGACTCGGGATTGGACAGCTGAAGTGGGAGCTTGAAGATATCTCGTTTCGCTACCTTCATCCTGAAACTTACAAAGAGATCGCTAAACAACTCGATGGAAAAAGACTCGATCGTGAAACCTTTATCGATGACTTTGTCGCTCAGCTTCAGGCCAGATTAGATAAAGATCAGATCAGAGCGAAAGTGTATGGTCGTCCTAAGCACATCTACAGTATCTGGAAGAAAATGAAGGGGAAGCAGCTCAAGTTTGATGAGCTCTTCGATGTCAGAGCCGTGCGAATTGTGACCGACAGGCTTCAGGACTGTTATGGCTCCCTCGGTGTTGTCCACACGCTTTGGCACCATATTCCAAGAGAGTTTGATGACTATGTGGCAAACCCTAAGCCCAATGGATATCAGTCTATCCATACGATAGTGGTAGGTCCTGAAGGGAAAACGGTCGAGATACAGATCCGTACCGAACAGATGCATGAGGATGCCGAACTCGGCGTTGCAGCCCACTGGAAATATAAAGAGGGCGCGAGTGGTGGCAAGCAGAGTGGATACGAGGAGAAAATTAACTGGTTGCGTAAAATTCTTCAGTGGCAGGAAGATGTCGCCGAAAGCGGCAACCTGGTCGAAGAGGTACGCAGTCAGGTCTTCGAGGACCGCGTCTATGTATTTACACCAGGTGGTGAGGTGGTCGACCTGCCTCTGGGCTCAACCGTGCTGGATTTTGCTTACTATATTCACTCTCACGTTGGCCACAAGTGTATCGGGGCTAAGGTCGATGGCAGAATTGTGCCATTTACCTATCAGGTTGAAACTGGTGAGCGGATTGAGATCATTACCTCTAAGCATCCAAATCCTAAACGAGACTGGCTAAACCCTAACTTAGGCTATATTCGTACCTCTCGTGCTCGTTCGAAGATTCAACACTGGTTTAAACAGCAAGACAGAGATAAAAACATCGTTGCCGGTAAAGAGATGCTCGAAGCGGAGCTTTCACGTTCCGGATTGAAAATCAAAGATGCGCAGAGTGCCGTTGAGCGCTTTAACATGGTGAGCATGGATGATCTCCTTGCTGGAATTGGTGGAGGCGATGTTCGTCTCAATCAGGTCGTAAACCATGTTCAAAGCCAGATGCGGATCAACCATCTGACGGAAGAAGAAGCGGTCGAAGACCTGGTTAAAAAGAGCCAGAGCAAGTCCACTCGAAAGGGGAAAGGCCAGGTTGAAGTCAATGGCGTAGGTAACTTAATGAGCCATATTGCCCGGTGTTGTCAACCTGTACCGGGAGATGAAATTTTCGGTTTTATCACCAAAGGGCGTGGTATTTCAGTTCATAGAGCCGATTGCGAACAGGTAAAAGAGTTGATGCGTGCTCATCCGGAACGTGTTGTCGATGTTGTGTGGGGAGAGAACTACTCCGGGGGATACAAGATCCGTATGCGAATAATTGCCAATGATCGCTCGGGATTACTGCGAGACTTAACATCAGTGCTTGCGGCCGAGAAAACCCATGTCATGGCGATGAGCTCCTCATCAGATGTCAAAACTCAAACCGCAGCGATTGAGCTTGAACTCGAACTCTACAATTTAGATGATTTATCCAGAGTGATCGCTAAGCTGACTCAAATTGATGGAGTGAGTGAGGCCAGAAGGTTATAGAGCTGGCACAGATGCTAATACCACGATAATGACGGCCTAGGCCGTCATTTTATTTTTTATTTTAAGACTTCAACATTCATTCAAGGATCTTCGATGCATAATAATGCCGATATGCAGCCCCTTCTCGATATCATGGCTAAACTCAGAGACCCGGATACCGGTTGTCCCTGGGACAGGGCGCAGACGTTTGAAACGATAGTGCCTTTTACGCTGGAAGAGGCCTATGAAGTTGCCGATACCATAGAGCGTATGGCACTCGATGAGCTCCCCGATGAGTTAGGCGATCTACTTTTTCAGGTGGTGTTTTATTGTCAACTGGGGAAAGAGCAAGGGCTATTTGATTTTGACGATGTGATAGAGAAAATCTGTACTAAACTCACTGCAAGGCATCCACATGTTTTTGGCGAACTCGAAGGGGCCACCACAGAGCAGGTGAAAGATAGCTGGGAGAAGATCAAGGCTAATGAGCGTAGTGAAAAACAGCTACATTCGGTGCTGGATAATATTCCTCTAGGCTTGCCGGCATTGACTCGTTCGGTAAAAATTCAAAAACGGGTCGCTCGTGTCGGCTTCGATTGGGCAGAGCTTGCGCCTGTGGTCGATAAAATTCATGAGGAGATTGCCGAAGTCTTGCATGAAGTTGAACAAGAGGAGGTGATTCCATCTAAGGTACAAGATGAGATGGGAGACCTTTTGTTTGCGGTCGTCAATTTATCGAGGCATCTTGGTGTTGAACCGGAGCAGGCCCTCAGGCAGGCCAATACAAAGTTTGAGCGTCGGTTCAGAGGCGTTGAAACGTTAGCAGAGCAGAGCGGGAAGTCGATGCAAGAGCACAGTTTAGAGGAGCTGGAGTGTTATTGGGGTGAAATAAAATTACAGGAATAGCCATTTAGTTCAAATTTATTGTTTAACTTGTTTGTCGAATCGCTAGGGCTTTGGTATAATTGCGCCCCGTCCTAGTGCTTTCATACAAGCACATATTTCCAACTCACTTTCTCAGGTTCATAATGACAACAAGGTATATCTTCGTTACTGGTGGCGTAGTTTCATCACTAGGTAAAGGCATTGCAGCAGCATCTTTAGCAGCAATTTTAGAGGCCCGTGGCCTTAATGTAACCATGATGAAGCTGGATCCTTATATCAATGTCGATCCGGGTACTATGAGTCCGACGCAGCATGGTGAAGTGTTTGTTACAGAGGATGGCGCTGAAACTGATCTCGATTTAGGTCACTATGAGCGTTTCATTCGTACCAAGATGAATCGTCGTAATAACTTCACTACCGGCCGTATCTACGAAGAGGTACTTCGTAAAGAGCGTCGTGGTGATTATTTAGGCGCCACTATTCAGATTATTCCTCATATTACCAATGCGATCAAAGAGAAAGTGCTTGCGGGCGGCGAAGGGCATGATGTTGCTATCGTCGAAATTGGCGGAACCGTTGGTGATATTGAATCTCTTCCATTCTTGGAATCTATTCGTCAGTTAAGTGTCGAGTTAGGGCGAGAACGTTCTCTCTTTATGCATTTGACTCTGGTGCCATTCCTTGGCGCTGCTGGTGAAGTGAAGACGAAACCGACACAACATTCAGTGAAAGAGCTTCGCTCCATCGGTATTGCACCGGATGTACTGGTTTGTCGTGGTGATCGTCCTGTTCCAGCGAATGAAAAAGCAAAAATCTCTCTCTTCTGTAATGTAGAAGAGCGTGCAGTTATCTCGCTTAAAGACGTAGATAGTATCTATAAGATCCCTGCACTACTTAAGGCGCAAGGCCTTGATGAACTCGTGGTTAAACGTTTTGGTATTACTTGTCCTGAAGCCGATCTGCATGAGTGGGAACAGGTGATCTATCAAGAAGCTAACCCAACGGCTGAAGTGACTATTGGCATGGTCGGTAAGTACATTGAACTTCCTGATGCTTATAAGTCTGTAAATGAAGCGTTGAAACACGCCGGTCTTTTTAATCGCGTTTCAGTGAACATCAAGTATATCGATTCACAAACGGTTGAAGCTAAAGGCGAAGAGGTACTTCAGGGCTTAGATGGTATCTTAGTTCCGGGTGGATTCGGAGAGCGTGGTGTAGAAGGTAAGATCCTTGCGGCTAAATATGCCCGTGAAAACAACCTACCTTATTTTGGTATCTGTTTAGGTCTGCAAGTTGCTTTAATTGAATTTGCACGTCACGTTGCAGGTCTGGAAGGCGCTCATTCAACAGAATTTAACAAAGAAACGCCGCATCCAGTGGTTGGTCTAATCACCGAGTGGATTAATGATGACGGTGATGTTGAGCAACGCCATGAAAAATCAGATCTTGGTGGGACAATGCGTCTAGGCGCTCAGCTTTGTCATCTTGCTGAAGGTTCTAAAGCAGCGATTGCTTATGATGGTAATACTTGTGTAGAACGTCACCGTCATCGCTATGAAGTCAACAACAACTATAAAGATCGTCTTGAAAAAGCAGGCTTAGTATTTAGTGGTCTCTCTTCCGACCGCCAGCTAGTCGAGATGATTGAACTGCCAAACCACCCATGGTTTGTGGCAGGTCAATTTCATCCGGAATTTACATCAACACCTCGTGATGGGCAGCCATTATTCGTAGGATTTGTTGCTGCAGCCACCGCGTATCAGAAACGCGATTTAGGCTAAACCAATTTAGAGGCCGCTTCCGTTGACTGGAAGCGGCCTTTTTGTTTTTTGGTAATGTAAATTTTGGTGACCAGATTTTATTTTAACTTTTAATTTTTAAACTTAAATCGAGGTAATTATGTCTAAAATCATTAATGTCATTGGTCGCGAGATCATGGATTCACGTGGCAACCCAACAGTGGAAGCTGAAGTTCATCTTGAAGGTGGATTTAACGGTATGGCCGCAGCACCATCGGGCGCTTCTACCGGTAGTCGTGAAGCATTAGAATTACGTGATGGCGATAAAACTCGCTACATGGGCAAAGGTGTATTAAAAGCTGTTGCTAACATCAATGGTCCTATCCGTGATGCTCTAATGGGCAAAGATGCAACCAATCAAGCTGAACTCGATCAGATCATGATTGACCTTGACGGTACTGAGAACAAAGACAAGTTAGGTGCTAACGCTATTTTAGCTGTCTCGCTTTCAGCGGCTAAAGCTGCGGCGTCATTTAAAGGCTTGCCTTTATATGCACATATCGCAGAGTTAAACGGTACTGCAGGTCAGTACTCTATGCCTGTACCTATGATGAACATCTTAAACGGTGGTGAGCACGCTGATAACAACGTGGATATCCAAGAGTTTATGGTTCAGCCAGTTGGTGCTAAATCGTTCCGCGAAGCACTTCAGGTCGGCGCCGAGATCTTCCATAACTTGAAGAAAGTACTTCAAGAGAAAGGTCTGAGTACTTCTGTTGGTGACGAAGGTGGTTTCGCTCCTAACTTAGCTTCGAATGCCGATGCACTAGCAATGATTAAAGTTGCTGTTGAGAAAGCAGGCTATAAGTTAGGTGAAGATGTCACTCTTGCTCTGGACTGTGCGGCTTCTGAGTTTTACAAAGATGGCCAGTATGACCTTACCGGTGAAGGTAAAGTTTTCAGCGCTAACGGTTTCTCAGACTTCCTGAAATCATTGACTGAACAGTACCCAATTGCTTCTATCGAAGATGGCCTTGACGAGTCAGATTGGGATGGTTGGGCATACCAGACTCAAATCATGGGTGACAAGATCCAGCTTGTCGGTGACGATCTGTTTGTTACCAACACTAAGATCTTAAAGCGTGGTATCGATAACAATATCGCTAACTCAATCTTGATCAAGTTCAACCAAATTGGTTCTCTGACTGAGACCTTAGCGGCTATTCGTATGGCGAAAGATGCTGGTTATACCGTTGTTATCTCTCATCGTAGTGGTGAAACTGAAGATTCAACGATTGCCGATCTTGCTGTTGCAACATCTGCTGGTCAAATTAAGACAGGTTCTCTATGTCGTAGTGACCGTGTTGCTAAGTACAACCAACTGCTTCGTATCGAAGAGCAGTTAGGTGAAAAAGCACCATACCGTGGTCGCAGCGAAATTAAAGGTAAAGCATAATTTATCGATTTACTTTTAGCTGACAAATTATCGTTAAGTGATATTTGTATATCGACTCTTAAGTGCTAAAACAGGCAGTTAAGATGACTGATACAGCAAAAAGCGATTAAATTACTGTGAAAATTGAAAAGGTCACCATTAGGTGGCCTTTTTTGTTACTATCCATTCAATATCATCGAATTTTCAATAGTGAGTATTGAACTAGCTATGAAACGTCTCCTGTTTGTATTAGTAGTCCTACTAGGCTTACTTCAATACCAGCTTTGGTTAGGAGTAAATAGCCTACCTGAATCGTTTCACCTGCGAGAGCAGATAGGTTTCCAGCAAGTGAGTAATGCTAAATTAGTCGCGCGAAATCAAGTCTTGCGGGAGGAGATCAGCGACCTTCGCAGTGGTACTGAGGCATTAGAGGAGCGTGCCAGAAATGAATTAGGCATGGTAAAGAAAGGTGAGACATTTTTCCGAGTCGTTGGAGGTCAACGTCAGTCTCTTAATGTTTCAAACCAATAACTCCTCATTATTTTACCGATTAGAAATAGCATGAGCCTTCTAAAATGAATGACAGCCAAGATAAGATTGTCGCTATCGTACCCGCTGCCGGAATTGGTAGCCGAATGGGAGCCGAGATCCCAAAGCAATACCTACTGATTGATGAGAAGACCATTTTACAATTAACATTGGAACTACTGTTAACTCATCCAAAAATAGATCATGTGGTCGTTGCACTTCATCCAGAAGATCAATTTTTTAAAGGCTTACCCCTTTCATCACATCACAAGTTACACACCGTTGTTGGCGGCTGTGAGCGAGCCGATTCAGTTCTCGCTTGCTTGAATCATCTCGGTGGTGATTGTTGGGCTATGGTGCATGATGCCGCTCGCCCCTGTTTGACTCATGGTGATATCGATAAGTTAATTGCATCGCGGCAACGTTTTCCGCAAGGTGCAATTTTAGCGGCGCCGGTTAGGGACACCATGAAACGTGGCAATGCTGACGGAACCGTAAAAGAGACAGTGTGTCGGGAACGGTTATGGCATGCGTTAACCCCTCAGCTTTTTCCGGCTACCCTTCTTAAAGGTAATCTCGAACAAGCGTTAGCTCAGGGGGCTAATATTACCGATGAAGCCTCTGCGATGGAATGGGCCGGAGTGTCTCCGGGATTGGTGGACGGAAGAGTCGATAATATCAAGATCACTCATCCGGATGACCTTTTATTGGCTGGGTTATTCTTAGGGAATGCGAACAGCTTAGAGCGATAATATTTCATTTATTTTTCTAACTGTCGCTGTATTCCAGAGCCGTCCGTATGGCAACGGGCGTTATGAACACAAATATGGATTGCAAATGAATATACGTATAGGTCATGGCTTCGATGTGCATAAATTTGGTGGCGAATCTCCACTCTTGTTAGGCGGGGTTCATATCCCCTATGAGACTGGCCTTATTGCGCACTCGGATGGTGACGTGGTGTTACATGCTATTTCAGATGCAGTTCTAGGAGCCGTTGCGCTTGGAGATATAGGCAAGCATTTTCCCGATACCGATGAAGAGTTTAAGGGAGCCGATAGTCGTCATTTGCTTCGTCATTGTTATCGGTTAGCGAAAGAAAAGGGCTATTCGATAGGTAACCTCGATGTCACTATCATTGCACAAGCTCCTAAAATGTCATCTCATATCGAGGCCATTCGTGCGGTCTTAGCACTCGATTTTGAAACCGATACTGACAATATAAATGTTAAGGCGACAACGACCGAAAAACTCGGGTTTACGGGACGTAAAGAGGGCATTGCCGTTGAAGCCGTTGTGCTTCTCGTTAAGTCAGCCGATTAACTGAACACACTTAATTATACCAATCGGTATAATAGTAACTTGGTACATATGACCGAGATAAAGAGCGACCATGATTGAACTTCATTACTTACACGGTAAACCAGTTTCTAAAGCAGATCTACGTACTCATAACAGCGACTTTCTTGTGCAGGAGATATTACCTTTCGCGCCGACGGGGGAGGGTGAACATCATCTGCTTCATATTCGCAAAGATGGCCTGAACACCGCGGATGTGGCAAAAATTCTGTCGGGTTTCGCTCATGTTCACCCTAAAGAGGTGACCTATGCCGGTCAGAAAGATAAAAATGCGGTCACTGAGCAGTGGTTTGGCGTTCGGATCCCTGGTAAGGAAACACCGGATTGGGCGAGTCTGAACAGTGAGCAACTTACCATCCTTTCGAGCAGCCGACACGGTAAGAAGTTACGTATCGGCGCTTTGGCCGGAAATCGGTTTACTCTGACACTGCGTCAGGTTTCAGATATGGAAGATGTGATTGCCAGAATTGAAAAGATCAAAGAGACCGGCGTGCCTAACTACTTTGGAGAGCAGAGGTTTGGTCATGATGGCAAAAACTTGATCTTTGGTCGTCAGATGTTTGCCGGCCGTAAAGTTAAAGATAGAAAAAAAAGCAGTATGTATCTATCTGCGGTGCGTTCCTACCTGTTTAACCTCGTCGTGTCGGCAAGGCTCGCTGAACATGGTTTAGCCAGACTCGATGGTGATAGCGTTATGTTGGCCGGGAGTAAAAGCTATTTTGTTGCAGAGCAATGGGATGAAACGCTACTGAACCGTCTTGCTGAGAAAGACATTCAATTATCTGCTCCAATGTGGGGAAGAGGGGCTGCTTTACCTCAAGGGGAGGCGGCTGAATTTGAATCTAAGGTACTCGCCGAACTTGAACAAGATCGTGATGGCCTGGAACACGCAGGTTTGAGTCAGGAGCGACGGCCCCTGTTATTAGAGCCGCAACATTTCAGTTATCAACAAGAGGGTGATGACGTCTTAGTCATCAAGTTTGCCCTGCCTGCCGGTAGCTTTGCGACCTCGGTATTGAGGGAGCTGTTTGATTATGAAGATGTTAACGACCGCGAATTTCGATTGCGCCAGCAAGCAAGACTAGAGGAATCTACTGCTTAAATAACGAGTCAATTAAGCATAGATTAAAATCAGTATAAAATTGTAAAACCGGGGCCAGTAACTAATGATAAAGATCCTTGTAAGTAATGATGATGGTGTTACGGCGCCGGGCATAAAGGCGCTTTCAGATGCTCTATCCACTTCTTATCAGGTGATGACTGTTGGCCCTGACAGAAACTGTTCGGGTGCGAGTAACTCTTTAACCTTGACGAACCCTCTACGTATCAATACCTTGAGCAATGGGTATATCTCGGTAAGCGGAACGCCAACTGACTGTGTGCATCTTGCCATTCGCGAGCTGTACACCGATGAACCCGATATGGTGGTATCAGGTATTAATGCCGGAGCAAACTTAGGTGATGATACCTTGTACTCCGGTACCGTTGCTGCGGCGATGGAAGGACGTTTTCTCGGCTTACCCGCAATTGCGATTTCATTGGTTGGTTCAACGCTTACTCACTATGAGACGGCGGCTCATTTCGCCTGTAAAGTGGTTGCGGGGCTAATGAAGAAACCGATAGCACAAGATCAAATTTTGAATATTAATGTTCCCGACCTTCCAATCGAACAGATAAAAGGGATCAGGGTGACGCGTCTGGGAGCACGGCATAAAGCCGAAGGCATGGTACGCACTCAAGACCCCGCTGGCCGTGATATTTTTTGGTTAGGTCCTCCCGGTGATGAGCAAGATGCCAGTGAAGGCACCGACTTTCATGCCGTGAGCAATGGCTATGTGTCTGTAACGCCATTGACGGTAGACTTGACCGCTTTTGAACAGATCTCAACAATGCAACAATGGATAGATAAGATATGAATGGGGTAGCGACAAAGTCTGCGTTGAATCTAGCGAGAAGCTTGTATGATGCAGGGATTAAAAATGAAGATGTTTTAAAAGCCTTGGCTGATACGCCAAGAGAGATGTTTTTGGATGCGGCGCTTGGTCACAAGGCTTATGAAAATACAGCATTACCCATAGGGCAGGGGCAAACTATCTCTCAACCCTATATTGTCGCAAGAATGACTGAGCTTTTATTGGAAAACGCACCTAAGAGAGTGTTAGAGATTGGTACGGGCTCTGGTTACCAGGCCGCCATCTTAGCTAAGCTCGTTCCTGAACTATGCACGGTTGAACGCATAAAGAGTTTACAAATCCAAGCAAGACTGCGCCTTAAGAGGCTGGATCTTCACAATATCTCTTTTAAGTATGGAGATGGTTGGAAAGGCTGGGCCAATAAAGGGCCGTTCGACTCCATTATGGTTACGGCAGCTGCAAGCAGTGTCCCTGAGGCGCTGCTTACTCAATTAGCGGACAAAGGCGTGCTCGTTATACCTGTAGGGGATGAATCTCAACAATTACTAAAAGTGGTCCGTCATGGCGATACCTTCAGTTCTGAAGTGGTCGAAATGGTTCGATTTGTTCCATTGGTTAATGGTGAACTGGCATAGCGTTCTGCTTGTGGCCGAGAATTATGTTTAGGAGCGTTTTTTGGTAGTTACGTTTAAGAGGTATTGGGGCGGTCTGTTTTTTTGCTTCCTATCGCTAATTATAGTCGGCTGCAGCTTTCAGTCTGATAGGCCTGCACCTGTGGCAAGCGTCAATATTCCCGTTAAGACTGCTTATAACAAAGGTTCATTAAAATCTGATTCTTATCGCGTAAAGCAAGGTGATACTCTCTATTCCATAGCGTGGGCATCTAACAATGATTTTATTAAATTAGCTAATAAAAACAAGCTGAAAAAGCCCTATACGATCTTCCCCGGTCAGAAGCTTAACCTCAATTTGACACGCTCTGTTACAAATAGTCAACAGTCTAAAAGTACGTCAAATAATAGTCCGAAAGTTGTACAACCCATAAAGAAAACCCCTACCAAACAAGAGGATAGCGAGCCTTCCTCGGTTCGGGTAGTAAAAGCGACACCGTCAAAAAAATCACTTGATCAACATCACAAGTCTGCGTATTCTGTAACAAGCGGTCAACAAGATGTTAACCGAACTATCCACAGGCCAACCGATACTCTACCAAAGAAGGTAAGTCGGTGGCAGTGGCCAAGGAGAGGTAAGTTGATTGGCACTTTCTCTGCCAAAGAGCAGGGGAATAAAGGAATTAAGATTACAGGGAATCGTGGTGATATTATAAAATCCGCAGCCGATGGGCGTGTTGTATATGCGGGAAGTGCACTTCGAGGCTATGGAAACTTAGTCATTATCAAACACAGTGATGATTACTTAAGCGCCTACGCACATGCTGATAAGATCTTAGTCAAAGAGAAGCAGTTTGTAACAGTAGGACAAACGCTGGCAAAAATGGGTAGTACAGGTACTGATAGGGTCATGTTACATTTTGAGATCCGTTACCATGGAAAATCTGTTAACCCACTAAAATATTTACCTAAACAATAATGGTTTAGGAGCCAATTTTGGCATTTGGAGGATAGTAAAGTGCAGTAATTTTTGAAAAAATTTGGGAGATCATTTTATGGGTCGTAAAAATAGTACCGCAATAGCGGAGCCTTTAGTGGACTTGTCTAAGAACGAGTCTGATAGTGTCACTAAGAAAGGAAATAAAGCACAAGAAAATGAGCTTGAACAGCAAGTGCAGGGTGATTTACAAAAAAATCTGGATGCTACTCAGCTGTACTTAAGTGAAATTGGTTTTTCCCCCCTACTGAGTGCGGAAGAAGAGGTTTATTTTTCCCGTAAAGCCTTAAAAGGCTGCGGAAAATCTCGTAATCGCATGATAGAAAGTAATCTAAGACTTGTCGTCAAAATTGCCCGTCGTTATAACAATCGTGGTTTAGCGCTATTGGATCTCATTGAAGAGGGAAATCTAGGCTTGATCAGGGCTGTTGAAAAGTTTGATCCCGAGAGAGGTTTCCGTTTTTCAACCTATGCGACTTGGTGGATCAGACAGACTATTGAACGTGCGATAATGAATCAAACCAGAACGATTCGTTTACCTATCCACGTTGTTAAAGAGCTCAATGTTTACTTGCGTACTGCCAGAGAGCTAGCACATAAGCTAGATCATGAGCCTACGGCTGAAGAGATTGCAGAAAAGCTTGATCTTCCCAGTGCAGATGTCAGCCGCATGCTAAAGCTAAATGAAAGGATCACTTCAGTAGATACGCCCTTAGGTGGGGATAATGATAAGGCATTACTCGATGTGCTTGCCGATGATGATAGTGTTGGCCCGGACTATAAAGTTCAAGATGAGGATATGTCTAAATCAGTAGTAAAATGGTTAGATGAACTCAATACAAAACAGAGAGAGGTGTTAGCGCGCCGTTTTGGATTGTTGGGATATGAACCATCTACACTTGAAAATGTAGGAAAAGAGATTGGCTTAACCCGAGAGCGAGTTCGTCAGATCCAGGTAGAAGCATTAAAACGACTCAAAGATCTGCTTGGTTCACAGGGATTATCGGTTGAGGCGATTTTTAAAATTTAGAGATGCATGACTACTTAACGCATTTAAGAGTTTTGACTTTTTTAAAAGTAGTTAATGCTCTGATGAGTCCTTATCTCTTTATAATCATATTTATCGGTTTTGGTTCGTCAGTATCTGTATTCGTTGTAGGTAAATGATGATTTTTTCAGGCATCCAATAACTTAAAAGCGCACATTTATGTGCGCTTTTTGTTATTTAGAATAAAATACTTATCCCGATCGGTATTAGTGAGTTAATCGCTTGAGCTCATACAAGATATCGAGTGCTTGTCTTGGGCTCAATTCATCGGGATGTATTTTATCTAATGCATCATTTAAGGCGGAATTTACCGGTTCATCAAATACCATACTCTGTTGATTTGAGCTGGCCGTTGAGTCTACGGCGCTGTTAGTGTCACGACTTTCTAAGTGGTGTAGCTTATGTTTTGCGGCGACAATGACCTTGTTGGGAACCCCAGCCAGTGCAGCGACCTGCAAACCATAACTTTTACTTGCCGCTCCTTCCTGAACTGCGTGCATAAAGACAATCGTGTCACCATGCTCGATAGCGTCAAGATGCACATTTTCAACATTCGACATGAGCTCGGGGAGTTGAGTGAGCTCGAAATAGTGAGTGGCAAATAGGGTCATAGCTTCAATTTTTTGAGCTAAATATTCGGCAGCAGACCAAGCGAGAGAAAGGCCATCATAGGTCGAAGTGCCTCGACCAATCTCATCCATTAATACCAGACTTTCCGGGGTGGCATTATGAAGAATATTTGCCGTTTCAGTCATTTCGACCATAAAGGTTGAACGACCCGAAGCCAGATCGTCTGCTGCGCCAATACGGGTAAATATGCGATCGACAGGGCCGATTATTGCACTCTGGGCGGGGACATAACAACCTATGTGCGCCATTAAAGTGATTAAGGCAACCTGACGCATATAGGTTGATTTACCGCCCATATTTGGCCCGGTTACGATTAACATTTTTCGTGCCGGATTCAAGGTGACCGGATTAGCAATAAATGGTGTTTGGCTTACCTGTTCTACAACCGGGTGACGCCCGGCTTCTATGTGTATACCGGAAGCCAGTGACAGTGTAGGGCAGTTGTAATTCAATGTTTCTGCCCGCTCCGCGAAGTTATTTATCACATCGAGTTCTGCGGCGCCCTGTGCAAAGAGTTGTAAGTCATGAAGCTTAGGCAGTATCTGATCGAATAGTTGTTCCCATAAATGCTTCTCGCGTGCCAGCGCCTTCCCCTGACTAGAGAGGACTTTCTCTTCATGCTCTTTTAGCTCTGCGATGATGTAGCGCTCAGTATTTTTGAGTGTCTGTCTGCGCTGATAGCTCAATGGAACCAGATCAGACTCTCTGCGACTTACCTCAATATAGTAGCCATGGACTCGGTTATAGCCGACCTTAAGTGTCGAGATACCGGTCAGCTCTTTCTCTCTTGCTTCAAGCTCGGATAGATAATCCGTCGCACCTTGGCTAAGTGCCCGCCATTGATCCAGTTCGGTATCGTAGCCCTCTTTCAGTACGCCTCCATCGCGGATAAGCATGGGGGGGTTATCTACAATAGCGCGTTCTAATAGTTCAAGTTCTTCGGGGAATTCGCCGAGCATTCTTGCAAGATGATGCAGATGGGGAGACTGGCAGCTGGCAAGAGATTGCTGAATTTCGGGTAATAAGGATATGGCTTGTTTGAGGCGGGAAAAATCCCTTGGCCGGGCACTACGAAGGGCCAGTCTTGCGATGATCCGCTCGACGTCACCCAGAGCTTTCAGTTGAGATTCCAGCGTCTCGAACAGGCTAGTGTCTAATATCTCTGTGAGTGCACTCTGACGAGACTCGATCTGCTGTCGGTTTCTGAGTGGCTCATGGATCCAGCGCTGAAGCATACGGCTACCCATAGGTGTTGCCGTATTGTCCAGCACCGAGGCCAAGGTGTTTTCATGACCACCTTGGAGGTTGACCGTTAATTCGAGATTACGCCGGGTTGCGGCGTCCAGGACGATACTATCACTCTGATTGAAGTGAACTATCGAATTTATGTGCGGCAGCGCCGTTCGTTGAGTGTCTTTCACATATTGCATTAAACAGCCAGCTGCTTGCAGTGAAAGGCGCGCGTTGTCCAGGCCAAAACCACGGAGATCTTTTGTGCCGAATTGATCAAGGAGTAATTTTTGGCTGGTATCGAAATCAAACTCCCATTCAGGACGTCTGCGTTTACCATTAAAGCCAGAGATTAACCCCATCTCAGAGAAATCTTCGCTATAGAGTAGCTCGGCTGGATTAGTCCGTTGAAGTTCGGCCTCAAGTGCCTCGGTTGAGGCAAGTTCTGCGACGACAAATCGACCCGAACTGATATCTAAGGTGGCGTATCCATATCCACTCTTGCCGTGATAGACGGCCGCGAGCAAGTTGTCTTGTCTTTCCTGCAACAGGGCCTCGTCGGTCAATGTGCCGGGAGTCACGAGGCGCACGACCTTTCTCTCAACTGGTCCTTTAGATGTCGCCGGATCACCGACTTGCTCACAAATAGCGACAGACACCCTGAGTTGGACTAACTTGGCTAAGTATCCTTCAACCGCATGATAAGGGAGGCCCGCCATAGGAATGGGATCGCCGCCACTTTTTCCTCTGGCAGTGAGTGAGATCCCCAATAATTCAGAAGCCTTTTTAGCGTCATCATAAAAAAGTTCATAGAAATCACCCATGCGATAAAAGAGCAGCATCTCCGGATGTTCAGCTTTTAGCGTCAGGTATTGACGCATCATAGGTGTGTGTTTTTCTAAATTTGGGGTATCGATAGCATTCATCTACAGGTCGTCTCTTTTCTGACGTATTAAACAGGCTTTACCAACGAATTGGGCTGCCATAAATAGTTGGCGCCAATATTATCAATATTTTCGACATTGTTGAGCTTTTTGTCGTTAAAAATCGTGAGATTGAATTTTTTTAGCCGTAACAGATGCTTCGATAGTCGAATTAAGTGAGAGAAAAAATAATCATGATCAGTACTTGATACTGTATGATTGTACAGTATACTAGTTTGCATATTGAGACTCCCTGACTGGATATGTTTTTCTGTCTAAGTTAAATCGCGGAGTCAACA
>PJEL010001138.1_pt1 | contig 28040 bp, 19 predicted proteins | sample 1853271 | NCBI WGS metagenome assembly PJEL01 (sample SAMN08108733, study PRJNA415343) | Invertebrate metagenome, whole genome shotgun sequencing project. | host: Globobulimina | place: Sweden: Gullmar Fjord | collected 2015-08 | reverse complement strand
CAAACGCAGATCGTTCGGCCACGGCTTGCAACAGGTGCTGCAATTGATGATGCGCTCTTTGCACACGTCTGGCGTGTATTCGTCCGAGCCTGACGAACGGCATTTTGAAATTGTCTGGGAGTCACCGCTTCCTGAGGATGAAACACGTCAGTTGGAAAACGCTCAAATCAAACGCGATCTCGGTGTGTCTCAAGAACGCATCCTCGCTGAGCTGGGCTACGACGATGCACAATTGAATTTCAATTCACATACACGGAAGGATGATTGAACCATGCGTCAACCCGAGAATCCTACGAATACCACGCCTGCGGACCCCCTTTCCCAAGACGCCTCTTCACACCCCGGTGGCGTGGGTTTGACCGGCGCTAATGGCGGTGTCGAAGACGATGTTCGGCCCCGATCGTTTGAAGATCAAGTCGTACAAGCACAGCAACAGGCAACTGAGTTGCGAAAGGAATTGGATGAAACGCGAGCCACACTGCAACACACTGAACAACTGATCTCAGCGGTTGAGTTAGATCAGGACATTCGACAATGTTTAGAAGCAGCTGGTGCAATGGATGTCGAGTTGCTGCGCCCGTTCGTTCAAGCGCAACTCCAAACAGGAGCCGATCAACATGCGTCGGCAAAACAGGTCGTCGAAGCACTTCGCCAATCTCGACCCGGCTGTTTTGGTCATAAGACTCAACCGAAAGCGCTGCTTCAAAATATGGGTGGCCAAGTTCGACCATCAAGCAACCCGTCCCACACCACCAACCAGCGCGAGATAGCAGACGTTGCGGAGGCGGCGGCCCGCACCGGTCGCAGGCAAGAGGTGATGCACTACATGCGCTTACGGCGCGGCGCTAGGTAGGGCGTTGTTTCTGTTCTCATCACCGTTTTTCGTATACATCCAATCACCATTCTTACCCATATTTTTATAGGAGATTCACACATGCCGTTTACTGGAAAAGCTACGTACACCGGCGGAGCAACCCTCCCCGAAATCGCGGAAGATGTTGCGGACATCATCGGCCTCATCAGCCCTTTTGAAACCCCGCTCTTAGATCATCTCGGAGATTCACAACGATCTGCAACTAGTACCATTCACGAATGGCTCGAAGATGAACTTTTGCCCAACACGGATGCAATCAATGACGCGACTTATGGCGACCCTTCGACGGACACCAATTTTGTGGTTGAAAATGCGAATCGATTTCGAGTGGGCGATCAGATTCAAGTCGATGACAGCCGCGAGGTCATGTTGGTAACTGCGGTCGATACGGGAACCGAAACACTAATGGTCGCCCGTGGATATGGTGCAACAAATGCAGAGGATTTGTACGACGATGCAATTCTGCGCATCTTGGGAAATGCTGCACTAGAAGGCGGCGATCGGCCCGCGACGGCTTTCAAGAATCGCACTCGTAAGCAGAATTACACGCAGATCTATACCTCGTCCGTTGAAGTCTCTGGTTCACAACAAGCGGTGCAAACGCTGGGTCTTTCCAATGAGTTGGACTACCAGAAGCAACAACGATTGCGTGAGCTGATTCGCGATTTGGAGAATTGTGTGCTCAACGGCGTTGCTTCAGTCAATGACCCTCAAGGGAATAGCTCGGTACGGCGCACCATGCGGGGAATCCTCAGCACGGTGAATACAAACATCTTTGCGCCGGGAGTCAACGGCATCCCCGCAGGCGAAGGAGTTAATAGCGATCTCCTCACTGAGGAGATTCTGAATACTGCGTTGCGCTATATCTGGGAAACCAGCAGCGGAAATGTAGACACGATTGTCGTCAACGGATTTCAAAAGCGACGCATCAATGCACTCTTGTTCCCTTCGAAGCAATATGACGCTGCGGATGAGTTGATCAAAAACGTGGTGTCGGTGTATGAATCTGATTTCGGGATGTGCCGTCTCATCATGAGTCGATGGATGCCCCGTGACTCGGTTTTGTTCCTGGACAGTTCGCGATTGAATGTTCTGCCCCTCTCGGGCCGGTCGTTCCATTACAAGCCGTTGTCGAGTCAGGGTGATGTGGAGGTCGGCGAACTGATCGGCGAGTACACCCTCGAGATGATGAACGAGAATGCGCATGGCGTGATCCGAAACCTTGGCGTCGCCTAAGTTTCCGCATCATTGAGTTTATAACACTCCCTTCCTTCCTTTTTTTTATGTTTGCTGGCGGGCGGAGAAATCTCCCCGCCAGTATTGTTTTGACGCTGTTTGATTCGCTATTTCACCTGAGATTGATTGTCGAAGGAAACTCACCATGCCGTTCGCCACTGACCGTTCGCTTCTGATCTTGGAACCAAACCTCTTTGTTGACATCACGCCCGCTGCGCTACAACTGCTGCACCTGACTGATGCGACAGTGGCGGGTACTACACTTTCCACGTTACAAGGGAATCTGATTACCGCAAGTATCACGCCGGGCCAGGTGATTCTACTCAACAATGCGCCTGCGGAGATCATTGAAATCCTGTCTGCGAATACCGCCACCGTTTCACGGTTGCGGATGAGTGTGGACGATGATCCGATTCCGCCGCTTTCTGGTATGAGTATCACCGCAGTTGTGTATTCATTCAATCCTCAAATCGAGACGGCCCACCAGTTGTTGATGAGCGCTTTCACCGTGCGTTCTCAGGGCGTCGCGGACCAAGTCGATACCACACATATCACGAATCAAGCAGAAGTTGAGCGTGTAGAGGCGCTCGGCGCACTTCATGTGATTTATGCGGGCGCAAGCTTGCTGTTGCAGGACAACCCGATCGTGCAACTCAAGGCTGATTTGTACAAAGATCGCTATCAGATGGCTCGTGAACAACTGGTGCTGTTGTTGGACTCCGACGAAGACGGCGAGCCGGATGCTTCGCGAAATGTCAATACCGCCACCTGGAGCCGAGTTTAGGTTCCAATGTCTGAACGGATGACGACGAATGGAGGTCATTATTCATGGAATCTGAACTTCTTACTGCTCTCGCCCAACACGGACTCGCCGGCCTCATGGGTTGTTTGTGGTTGCTGGAGCGCCGACATTCTGGCCTGCGCGAGCGTCAACTTACAGAATCGCACACCCTGATTCTTCGAAAGCATGAAGAGTTGGCTGAATTACTTGAAGTGGTTAAGGAGAACAGCGTGGCCATGACCGCGCTAGAACGCAGCCAAGCGAGATTGAGCCAAGTCTGTGAAAATATCCTCTTTGTCTTGCAGGCCAGGCCGACGGATTGATGATCCTCTGCGGCAGGGAGGGCGATACAATAGAGTACCATGATCCGTCATCACCTATTCAAAATCTGGTGCAATTATGCGCTCGCCTTCATGATCTGCGTGTTGCTCTTCAGCTGTGAGTCTGACTCCAACGGAGAGAACAGGATGGGGATGAATTCGAGCGTCACCCAACCACGTACAAAGAGTGATACGGATCTCAATGATGGGTCTACAGACGACCCGCCGATTTCTCATGAACCAACGGAGAATCGTGTTGCCAACCCGTTTCGCGCGCAATCCATGCGAATTCATCCGCTCACCCGTGTTCTGTTTAATGGAGATGAAGAACAGCGCTCCCCGCTGACGATCGAAGCTCGAATTGAGTTTCTCGATCAATTTGGCGATACGACAAAGGCGCGTGGAGCACTGCAGCTTGAATTGGTCCCGGCCGACTCTGCTCATTCAAGAAATGCTGCTCGCCAGGCGAACACGCTGATCATTTGGGAGCCTGAATTCATGGCGATTCAGGAAAATGTGCTGCATTTCGACAGCGTTACCCGCACCTATTTACTGCGTTTGGACGTGCAAGGGACGACGAACATCCCGACTCATTGCATGTTACGGGCGAGTATTGTAACTGCCGAGGGCGATTCGCTGACGACGGAATCACGTCTGACGATGGGCAGCCCGTCTTAGTGTGCTTCGGCTCACACTCATGAGGTTGTGGCGGCTGAGGTTGTTGGAATTCAAGATTGAATGGTCGGATTGACTTTGATGTCGGCAGAATTGAGAAGATCAGCCTGCCCTAGATGGGGATAACAGGCTCCGGACGTGATGAAAGAATGGGCTATTTGCTTGGCAACAGCGATGTGTATAACTTGTTGGTCTACGTCGTTTTGATGTGCTTTGCAGATGGCTGAAAATAGCCCCACCCGGTCGGGCAGGCTAAGAACGCGACACCCAGATAGGGCGAAGTTCTTAGAATGACATTCACCGCACCATGATTAACCGCATATTAACAGGTTGTAGGCCCGCTTTTATCCATCACAACTCCATTGAGACCAGCTACTTAGAGCACGACGCCCAAATCTTATCCCCCAATTAACAGGCCTTTAACTAAGAAGATGAGTTCTTTAATTCTATCTTCTTCTATTAAGAAGCAATCGTCCAAATTTGCTGACCCTGAGTTCTGCAGAGTAAATTCCCCGTCTTCGGTGGTCACTTCCTCATGTGGAAAACAAGTGGAGAACACGCGGGGCAGTCATGTTGACGGATCTTTTCGACGTTTCAACCAGAAAAGGGAAAGCGGTCGCCACAAACAGGGTCCACAGCCCGCCTGATAGGGTCTTGAATCCTCGAACGAGGCATTCTCTGTCCGTTTGAAGGTGTTCTTAGAATGGCTGTCCGGGCACCCAGCGACGCGTGGTGTTGGCGTGATGTCACACCAACTCAAACGACCAGATCGCTGGCGTATCCCGCCAAATTGTGAGGCCCGAATGGGGAGCATGTGTGCGGGTTGGTCTCTTCGCCTTGATGAATAGAGTTCCACCAAGGAAAGCGATCCTATCAGCAACCCGGATCGTACGGTAGATGTACTATCAAAGGCATTCATCGGACTTCGACATGAGGACTGACAGACTTATGGGCAAACAGTTGAGCGTAGAGGATTCTCAACCATCAGACCGATGTTGGATGTTAACGGATTGGCAGATCTGTCATTCAAGTAATGACGAAGAGGATCGCCAACTCATAATGTTTGTAAATATTTGTTGGTCAAGCACTTAGAATTGATTGACACCCTAGGATTTTCAAGAGGGCAGCGATATGACGGATGATCACAGCCAAGCAGCTTCAGATTCCAACTTGAGTGCCGGCCACAATGCAGAAGATTCGGTACGGCAAATCCAAGAAGCGTTCCAGCGGTTGCGAGATGAAATCGCCAAAGTCATCGTTGGCCAGGACGATGTCGTCGAGCAATTGCTCGTAGCGATATTCTGTCAAGGCAATGCAGTGGTTGAGGGCGTGCCGGGCTTGGCGAAGACGTTGTTGATCTCAACATTGGCCAAATCATTAGATTTGTCATTCAACCGAATCCAGTTTACTCCCGATCTCATGCCATCTGACATCACCGGTACAGAGGTCATTGATGAGGATAAGACCACCGGGAAACGCGAGTTTCGCTTTGTCAAAGGGCCGGTTTTTGCAAATGTCATTCTGGCGGATGAGATTAATCGCACGCCCCCCAAGACGCAAGCAGCGTTGCTTGAAGCGATGCAGGAGCACCAAGTCACGATCGGCGGCGATGTTCATCCGTTGCCTCGGCCGTTCTTCGTATTAGCCACCCAAAATCCAATCGAGCAAGAAGGAACATATCCGCTTCCCGAAGCGCAATTGGATCGGTTCATGTTCATGATTCGTATCGAATATCCAACTGAGGATCAGGAGTTGGAAATCATTCGTCGGACCACCACCGGACATTCTGCGGAGGCGGGGTCGGTGATGACGGGGGCGGACGTGGAGCGCATTCAAGCGATGGTGCGCGATGTGCCGGTCGCAGATCATGTCATGCGCTATGTGCTTGCTTTAGTGCGTTCAACCCGGGTGCGTGACGAGACAGAAGAGAAGCCTGCGGTGGTCCAAGATTATCTTTCTTGGGGTGCAGGGCCGCGCGCGAGCCAATTCCTCGTATTGGCCGCCAAAGCAAAAGCGGTATTGGATGGCGCGACCCATGTTACGATCGACCACATTCGAGAGGTCGCCCGCCCGGTGTTGCGGCATCGCTTGGTGGCAAACTTCCACGCGGAAGCAGACGGTGTAACCACCGACGAAATTATCACACGACTGTTGGACGAGGTGGCGGTCAGTCGGGCTGATGCAACCACCACCAAACAAATGGACTCAGTATTGAACAACAACTAATCCACACCATTCGTGGATAGTGTCGCCGCCACAATATTTTCGGCGCACCCGTGTGGGTTGTTTTCAATATGCAATGCTCGATCGTCTCAAATGTGAGGACGTATTAATACATGGCTTTGGCGACAGACGATTATTTTCACCCCGAGACACTGGCCCGTCTAAGTACTTTTGAATTGCGGGCCAAGATGATCATTGAGGGCATTCGCTCAGGGATGCACAAGAGTCCGTATCATGGCGTGAGCATCGAATTTGCAGAACATCGCCAGTATGTTCAAGGCGATGATTTGCGCCATCTGGATTGGAAAGTGTACGGCAGAAGTGACAAACTGTACCTCAAACAATTTGAACAAGAAACGAATCTGGATGTCATTCTGCTCGTAGATTCGTCTGGCTCTATGAATTACGGTACGTTCAACCGAACACTTAATGATGGCAGTGTGGCACACTGGACAAAGTTCAATCACGCCACCATGGTCGCAGCGGGGATGGCATACCTTTCCCTCCAACAGCGCGATCGTGTGGGTATGGGAATCTTTGCAGATTCAATGCGGTCAATGGTTGCACGCCGAAGCACGTCCGGGCATTGGCGTCAACTCGCTGCTGCGCTGAACACCCATCCGGTTGAATCAGAAACGAACGTCGGCCGCGCCATTGATGAGGCGTTGGGCAAGATTACCAACCGCGTACTTTTTGTGGTTATCAGCGACTTCTTTTGCGATGAAAACGATATTCGTACTGCGATGGCGCGAGTGCGACATCGTGGACACGATCTTATCTTACTGCAAGTCTTAGATCATCAGGAAATGCAATTCGAATTCAACACACCCGCTCCGTTTGAAGGACTGGAATCTGAAGGCAAAGTCAGTCTAGATCCGCGCGCGATTCGGCAAGCGTATTTGGATGTATTGGTAGAACACGTACGCACCCTCGAAAATTTGACCCGCGGATTCGGCTTTGACTATCAGCGTATGGATAGCCACGACACCATCGCACCAGCATTGAGTTATCTCCTGGCTCGAAGAGAGAGTTTGAAACGAAGGGGGAGATTGCGGTGAGTGTGCTTCATGCTGGCCTCGCTATCGCGGGTATTGCAGCGATTATCATCCCGATTGTGATTCACCTTTTGTTTCGGCAGCGACGTCGGCCAATCGAATGGGCTGCCATGCGCTATTTGCTTGAGGCGGTTCGCCGAGCAAGACGACGGATGCAGCTAGAGCAATGGATCCTGTTGTTACTTCGCTGCGCGATGATCCTGTTATTCGCCCTAGCGGTCGCACGCTTCATGTTTGCAGGAAACAGCCAATCCACCGGCCTCTTTGCGGGCGGCGGACGTGTGGTCTACCTGTTAATTGACAACGGAATCACATCTGGATTGCAAACAGATTCCGAATCGAACAACCGCCTTGATCATCACATTCAACTTGCACACGACATTGTGGATTCGCTTTCACAATCTGATCGCGTTGCCGTGATTACCCTCGCCAAACCAATTGATGCACTCGTCGATCCACCCGCGCTGGACCATGCTGCAGTGGATAACCTGTTGGATGAGATTCATGCGATGGAATCACGCAGCGAGCTGACATCAGGATTACAACAACTACGCAGTTCGATTGACTCGCAATCAGATGATACATCACCCGTTATTGTGTATCTCCTTAGTGATTTTCTCGCGGGGCAATTGGATGTCGCAACGCAAGCGAGCGAGATCCTTGGCTCTTTTGACCGGGCGGTGTCTCTGTATGCAACAACTCCTGCAGATGATTCTCCATCAAATGTGCAGGTGCATGATATTCGTCCGCTTCGAGCTCTTGCAATGGCGAATACAAATGACGGAAGCGGTCAATTCCGCATTACACTTCATCGCAATGGCGACACCACCCAAACCAGCATTACTTCGGTGCAATTTTCTATTGCAAGTGCAGAAGATGATCAAAACAATGCGGCCGCTCGACTGATCGACACCAAGGCAATCGCATGGGAAGCTGGAGAAACCGAACGCAGTACTGACATCGTGCTTGATATGCATGACTACGAACCGGGCCAGTATGCATTGATTGCATCCGTTGATAGTGATCCACTCCTCGCAGATAATACGCAATTCTCGGTTTTTGAAGTACGAAATGACATACGGGTTGGCCTGGCTGCGGTGCAAGAATTTGAACAACGGTCAGAGTTATCCGAGTTTACTACAGGTGCATGGTTTCGCAGAGCGCTCAACCCGGGCATCGGTTCAGCAATAGATGTCGTCGATATTGATCCGTCGGTTGTCGATCCGGCTTCGTTGTTTGGGTTGGACGCAGTCGTCGTAACGCGCCCCGATTTGGTAACCACCACTGGATGGGAAGCGTTGAGTACATTTGTACAATCGGGCGGTCTCATTTGGTTGATGCCAAGTTCGACACAACAGGTTTCCTTATGGACCGATGAGGCAGCACAATATTTGCACTTGCCGTGGACATGGCGACGCGAAGCGGTCGACGCTTCAATCGCTCCGATTGTGTTGGACAACGAACAACCAACATCACCTTTGCTTGCCATGTTGCAAGGCGAATTGGAAGATCTACTGCGGCCGATCTCAGTGCGCCAATACCTCCCGATTGAAAGTGGTATCGGATCTGAAGGAGCGGTGCTGCGTCTTCAATCATCAGTGCCTTCAATCGAAGTAGACGATGAGGGAACGTCTATGAATTCAGAGGCAACAACATCTATTTGGATGGCTTCAACCGTGCCGGACGGCGCGCAGGGAATGGTGGTGTACATTGCCAGCCCGCCACATTTGGAATGGACCAATTTGCCCACCAAACCAATCATGGTGGCGTTGGTGCAAGAGACCATTCGACAAGGGTTAAGTGCGATCAAACAACGGCACAAAATGTATCCCGGCGAAACCACGATATTGGCATCCGCCCCATCCACCGCGTACCTGCGACGGCGAACGCTTCGCAACGCCAATCAACCAAAGACAACGACAAACCCATTACTCAACGCGAACGAAATTCCGGTTGTCCGACGATCCGGTGTTACGACTTTAGATCGCCCCGCCGTGTGGACTGGATTGTATGATGCCATTGACGGAGCAGAACGATCAACCGGCCTGGTTGCTGTCAATGTCGAAACCGCAGCAGCGAATGTATCTTCACAAACTTCGGATCGTGTGTTAGCGTGGTTGGAGCAAACAGGCCCATGGGCATGGATGGATGATGATAATCCAACCGCATCATTGGCAAATAGTCAATCACAAGCGGAGCTTAGTTTGTTCTTGCTGATGCTCGTTTTAGTGTTAGCGTTTGTAGAAACCATTCTCGCGCGACGATTCAGCCACGCCTATCAACGGCAGACATCTGCAGGGGTGTACGCAACAGGTGGCGCGGGCAGCGGTTTGGGTATAGGACCGACCCTAGGCATGTCGTCTTCACCCAATCCTGCGACCGGCCGTCAATCGACGGGAGGATCAACCACATCATGAGTGATTTCCTCCGTTGGATTCTCGATATAGAACGGATTCCCGCCGACGTGCCGTGGAGCGCACTGCACCTTGGCTGGGAACGCACGTTGCCCGGTTGGTTCTGGGGGTTGGTGTTTTTTGGTTTGGGTTTGCTTGCAGTGTGGAGCTATGGTCGCCTCACGGGCAACCGCACGGGGCGAGGTATTCTCGCGGGCGCGCGCTTTGTATTACTGTTCTTTCTCATTTTGGTGATAGCGGGGCCAACCCTCGTCTATCCCCGCGAACACATCGAACGCGATTGGGTTGTCATGCTCATGGACCGCTCGCAGTCCATGAATGTAGCCGACACCGAACTTGCGAACGGCCGAGCCGGCCGCATCAGCCGAGACGCACAGCTTGCTCAATTGCTCCGCACTTCAGGGAACGCCATTCAATCCGTACAAAACGATCACGAAACCTATTGGCTTGGTTTTGATCGTCAAACACACGAACTGAGAACACGATCAACCGCGTTCCAGGGTGACCCGTCAGATATTGACGGCGAACCAAACACACCTGCCGGCGAAATTGCGTTACCGATTCTTGGCCGAGCCAGCGGATCGCGGACATCACTCAGTACATCGCTTGCGCAAGCAGTGCGAAAGACTGCGACACGACCGGTGTCCGGCATCGTGTTGTTTAGCGATGGTCGAACCGATGATCCGCCGAATCGTGAGTTGATTCGCCAATTACAAGCCAATGCAATACCTGTATTTGTCGTTCCCTTGGGAAATCCACAATCACTGGGGGATGTGGCAATCCGAGAAATCACCGCCCCAGCCCGCGCCTTTGTGCATGACCAGACGCCGGTTGAAGTATCACTTGATCACTTAGGATCAACCCTCGAACGCAGTGGGGCCACCATTACGCTGACCGATGAAGCAACCGGCGCAATTTTGGATCAACAGAGAATCGAAAGCGGGCAGAATACGGCCGAAGCGGATTCGATCATTCTGACCGCGACGCCGAAAGAGGCTGGTCAAGCGCGGTGGGTCGTCAAAATTGATACCGACATCCCAGATTTGATTGAAGACAACAACATCAAAACGATCGACATCGATCTTATTGATAGACCCATTCGTGTGTTGTACGTCGAGGGGTATCCGCGTTGGGAATACCATTATCTTAAATGGATGCTGATGCGAGAAACGACGATCGATTCGAGCATTATTCTCTTGTCGGCGGATCGGGATTTTGCGCAGGAGGGGAATACGCGGATCACCCGTTTGCCGAATTCACCCGAAGAACTTGATCCGTACGACGTGGTCATTATCGGCGATGTTCGTGCAGATTTCTTTGCACCGCGCCAGCTTGAGATGTTGTACGATCATATTGCAGAGCGTGGTGCAGGGTTGTTGTGGTTGGCGGGTTGGAAATCGAATCCATCGACGTATTCGAATACCGCGATTGCGAGTTTGCTGCCGATGCGCTCGTCCGCCAGTGCAGGATTTCAACGGGTGGGGATTCCAGTAACCGCAGAGCCGACGCCGCTTGCGGACAATTTGGGACTCTTCCAAATTATGGATCAAGATGGATCCGTTGCGTGGCCAACATTGTCAAATCCAAACAACAAATGGAATCAATTCCAATGGGTGGTACGACTCGATCCAGCGGAGCTGAAGCCGACCGCTGAAGTGTTGCTGCGTACCGTTGAGACTTTTCCGAGTGCAGCGGATGGACTACCGCTTTTCGTACGTATGCGTTTTGGTGCGGGACAAACGGTATTTGCAGCCACGGACGAGATTTGGCGATGGCGGTATGGTCGAGGCGAGCGATTGCCGGAGCAGGTATGGATTCCAATTATTCGCGCTCTTGGTCGTGATCGAATCTCTACTTCCGGAAGAAGCGCGACCGTATCAGTCGAACCTCGTCGCGTACAAGTTGGTCAACCTGCCGTGATCGAACTTCGCCTCTTTGATGAAGAAATGGTGGAGCGAGGCTATACACGCATTCCTGCAGAAATTACCGACACGGACAGCGGGAAACAGCGTATTGCGGAAATCACGTTGCACCAGGTTGAAGGAGCGCCGGGGCGATTTGTGGCCACTTATTTGCCAGATCGCACAGGGGATTTCAACGTGCAATTCCTCGATCCGCCGTTTAATCAGATGAACTTATCATCTTCGCTTGATGTATATCGTCAAGACGATGAAATGCAACAACCCGAAACAGATCACTCGTTGCTCGCGCGTCTAGCGGAGCAAACCGGCGGAGCAGTGATATCGCCCGAAGATTTCCAAGAACAACTGCCGCAGCAATTACCGAATCGAACCGTCCGAACGCAAATGGACGTGGTGGAAGCGCTCTGGGATACGCCGATCGTGTTGCTGTTGTTCTTATTTCTACTCACCTTTGAGTGGGTGGGGCGGAAAGTGATGCGCTTGGTGTAAACATGATGGATAGGAACAACGATATCGATTAATGCCCGCAACATAAAAAAAGGGGCATCGAGAAGATCATGACCAACAATCAGCAACATCAGCAAACCCATGCTTGGATCAATGATATTGATTCGGTGCGGCGACGAACGCGAACCATTCTCATTGTGCAGCGCTGTTGTGTACTTGTTGGTTGGACATCTGCAATTCTCATGTTCTTAGCAGGGGCAGACTATCTACTCCGCCTTCCCGGAGTAGCGCGATCGTTGCAATTGGTGGTTCTTCTGGCGATCCTAGGTGCGGTCTGCTGGAAGTACGTCCTGCCGGTCATTCGCTTTGCGCCAAGCCTGACAGACCTTGCGCTTCGGGTTGAAGCATTAGTGCCCAAGATGCGTGGTCGATTAACGTCCGGCCTCGAGTTCGCCATGGCGGGTGCGGATCAGGATTCGGAATTGGCGGCTCGGGCGGTGGAGGATGCACAGCGTCATCTTCGACAAACAAATCTCAAAGAATTGATTAACCCAAAGCGTGCCTATGCGGATGCAGGATTATCTGCTCTTGCGCTCGCGGTCGTCATGCTTTTTGCAATGCTCGCCCCTGCCCACACCGCGATTGCGGCCAAGCGGATATTTTTGCCGTTTGGGGATGCAGCATGGCCTCGGCGAACTGGCGTGGAAAGCGAAATGGAGCAATCGGTGCATCCGCTCGGACGAGCACTTTCCCTCACGTGTGATATCACCCGGGGATTTTCCTCTGACATGCGCGTTACTGCGCATTACCGTGTTTTTCCCTTGCCCGGTAGTGCAACCAAGACGCCGACCGAAGAACGCGTGTTGCTCACCCATCAACGAGACAGCGTGTTTGATCGACTGATTGAGCCGAACGGGCAGGCGATTGAAATTTGGTTTGAAACCGAAGATGATCAGACCGCCCCTCAACGAATAGAACTTGTTCCGCCTCCCGAAATTGTCGAAGCATCGTTGGAAGTGATACCACCGGATTATGCGCTCGCGCATATGGAGTCAACCGCCATTAATCTTGGGTCGGGGACAGATGCCCGCGCGGTGCGGGCGCAACCCGTTTTGCAAGGCGCAGCCGTCTCGCTGACACTAACATTGAACAAGCCGATCAATCTCATGCAGCCCGATCGCACTTGGCGCGAAATATTGGGTTGGGAAGAGGATGTCATCAACGGGATTGATGCCACACCATCTTCGGATGAACATGATCAGTTGATGCAAGACACAACGCTTACTGAGGTCGACATTACGCCAATAGCACCGACAGACAATGCCTCGGCAGTGTGGTCGTTGCGTTGGCAAATGAAGCGAAATATTCGGTTGAATCCCGTGTTGATCGACGAGCATCAAATATATGGGCCGGACGACGTACATTTTCGTATTGACATGGTGCAGGATCATTCGCCGAATATTTCGATCACTAATCCGATCTCCGATCGGGCCGTTTTGCCGACCGCAACAATTCCCCTTTCGGTTGAAGCGCGTGATGATGTAGCGGTGTCGCTGATCCGGGTCGAAGCAATTCGCCAATCGCCAACCGGCGAGGTTAATCTACTTGACCCACAGCAGACAAACGATGCTGCGGATTCCAATGTTCATCTTGTAGCGGAGCGAACTGAGGTGAACGACCGGGTAATGGTGCTTGAGTCGATTCTCGATTTGCAATCGCTTGATGCACAACCGGGCGAAATCGTCTATGTCTATGGAATCGCGGCAGACGCATTTGTACTTGGGACGCGAACGCATGATGCCGTCCGCTCGACGCCCCGGCGATTACGCATTCTTACCGAAGCAGAATTTGTGGAACAGGTCTTTCGAGACCTTACCGGCGTGCGCGATCGCGCCATTGAAATAGAGAAAGAACAACACGAACTACGCTCACAACTCACCGACCGTCGCGCCAACCCCACCGATGAGGCGACCGGCCGACCAACGTCAACCATTTCATCAAAAGATCGCAGAGATCAAGCTCGCTTGACAGAACGTATCAACCGCCAGCGCGAACAATTGCAGCAGATCAAAGAGCGGGTAGGCGAAAACAATTTGAATGCGGATGACATTGAACGGGTCATTGACGAGGCAACGCAACAGCTGAACGAAGCCGGGCAATCATCGGATCAAGCATCCGCTCGGTTGGCAGAGGCTGAACAACAGCAAAAGCAGCGGCTTGATGCGCCCACACCATCCGTAGACGAGTCTGATGATGAACGCGCGATGCGCGATGATGTCAACACTGATCAAGAGGATGTCGAAGAATCACTTGCCAACCTCATCGATGCGCTCGATCGGGGCGAAGATGCGTGGGGAGCAAGGCGAGACATCGAGAGGCTGCTTGATGAGCAGCGCGACCTGGCCGACCAGTCTAAGAACTTGACGGATCAGACCCGTGGAAAATCTCTTGATGAACTTAATAACAGTGAGCAAGAGGAATTGGCTGGCCTCACCGCGGACCAAAAAGCATTGGCTCAAAAAGCGCAGGAACTAATCGATGACTTGCGCGAGCGATCACAAAAAACCGAGCAAACAAATCCCGATCTAGCGCAGTCAATGGACGAAGCGGCACAACAGGCAGAGGAAAGTAGTTTGCAACAAGATATGCAACAAGCCTCGCAGCAACTTTCGCAAAACAAAGGATCATTGGCGGAGCAGAGCCAAGAGCAAGCCAAGAAAACGCTCGAAGAGATGCTCGAAACCCTAGAGAATACGGAGCGATCACGTCTCGAACGATTAAGTCGAGAATTAGCCAGTTTGGCAGAATCCATTAAGGGACTTGTAGCCGACCAAGAGGGCGCGCTCGAGAGTCTTGCCACTGCTGAAGCCCAACAGATCAACATCAACACTCTTGATGCAGGCATGATTCAATTAAATCGGAACACGTATTCGATTGCAGATTTCGCGCGACAAACCGATCCAAAGCTTGAGCCAGTCGCAAGGCGGATAACTGATGCTGCCGGCTCTCAAGAAAGTGCGATTGTCAATCTACGGCATGTTCCTGCCCAACCCGCGGACGCGAAATCGAACGAGCAAGCAAGTCTTGGCCAATTGCGCGAAGCGCTTGAAATGGTTGAGCAAATGAAGCAGCAGAATGAGGAAGACCTGACGGATCAAAAACGAGAGGAGCTCAAAAAGGCATATCTCGATTTGCACGAACGCCAGACGGCTTTCATAAAAGAGACGCAACCGTTTATTGCCAAGATGTCCAGCCAGGAGAAGATGAGTCGCCGCGAGCGCATTGAAGCTCGGCAACATGCGACTCGCCAATCTGAACTGCAAACAGATGCGGACAACTTGTTACAAAAGACTGAAGATTTGGCGGATGCATTTGTGTTTGTTGCGGGACATCAGCAGGCAGACACAATGGCACAAAAGGTTGTCGACGCGTATCGCCAAGGCGATGTTCAAATTACGACATTGTTCCACGAAGAAGGGATTGCAGCGCTATTTCTTGCCATGGCTAACGCGTTAGAAGATGAATCGCCGGATGAGGATGAGTTTGACGAGGCGGGTGATGGACAACAAGCAGGCGGTGGTCAAGGACAAGGTGGGGGGCAACCCGAAGGATTGATTCTTCCTGCAACCCAGCTCAAATTGCTCAAAGGCATGCAAGAGATCGTCTATCGAGCAACTCGATCTATTGGTGAAATGGAGTCATTATCAGAATCGATACGCCAGGGCCGGTCCGCCGAAATAGGCGCGGACCAGCAAGATATTTTGAATCTTACGAACAAAATGCTCGAACAGATGCAGGAGGGGCAGCCCGGCGGCGGGCCGATGCAGCAGCCACCCCCGCCCCCTGGCGATGACGATAACAACGGGGGAAGCAATGACAACTAAGAGGCAGACGACATCACAGAGACGAATCATCGATAGGGATACTACAATACAATGATGAAAACATACGCGACCCGTCATGCTCTGTTGATTACGCTCTTTTGTGGTTGTGGGTGCATCTTGTGCACCCCGCCGAGCGTTGTGCTTGGGCAATCGGAAAAGCAGGACGATCCGCCGCCCGCTAAACAGCAGCAAGAACAACAGCAGGACGATGACAACACAGAGAAGTCGCTCGATGAACTCCTCGGCCTTGATGAATCAGGCGATGGTGATTCCAAGGGTGATGCCACTGGCGGTTTGCCGGATGTGGCGGATGAATTGAACCCCGAGACCAAACCCGCGGGACCGCCGATCTCACAACTATTGCAAGAGGCAATGAAAGCAATGGGGCTTTCCGCTACACGCTTGATGACCCAACATGATCCGGGCCTTGTCACCCAGCGCCATCAGGAAGATGCCATTCTTCGTTTGGATATGCTCATCAAGCAAGCGCAAAAGAAGCAAAAGAAAAAGCAGGACGGCAAGCAAGAGCAATCAAAAAACAAATCCAAGCCGAGTGATCCCAAAGATCAACAGCAGCAACAAAAGTCTGGCCAACAACCCGGCGATCAAGCATCGCAAAGTCAAGACTCTCTTCCAGCGGGTCAATCACAGGACCTCGAGGGGAACATAAGTGAGTCACGATTGGAATGGGGCTCTCTTCCGGCGCGTATTCGAGATTTGTTGACGCAGGGCAAGAGTGATTCGCCCGCCAGTCTGTATCGACGGTTGACAGAGCAATATTACAAACGGCTGGCCGAAGAAGCTGAACAGGATAACTGATGAGACGATTACGCACGCCATGCCGAACATTGTTTGCCAGCCTGTTGTGTGTTGGCGCATTGGTAGCCGGGGATACCGTAATGGCGTTCCCGCCAATGCTAGCGTTGGAGTCAGCTCAGCCCCAAGATGGTGTTAATGACGAATCTCCACCGCTACCGGAAGTCGGTGAAGAAAGTAGCGTAGAAACACAGCCTGCAGACACAGCAGAACAAGCAGAGCCGGAGTTGACCGATCGAATTCACCGTACGGTAACGCGAGGGTTTGCCTATTTGGCCGCTCAACAGAACGAAGACGGCTCGTTTGGGCAACATTCGCGGTATGGAAAAAATGTCGGAATCACCTCGTTGTGCGCGCTCGCCTTCATGTCTGACGGCCACTTGCCCGGGCGTGGCGAGTATGGGCAAGTCGTCGAAAAAGCACTTGGGTTTGTCCTTGACCACGCCACAGAAACAGGCTTGGTCGCCGCGGACACATCACACGGCCCGATGTACGGCCACGGATTTGCAACACTGTTTCTCGGCGAAGTGTACGGCATGGGCGGCGTCGAAGATGATACAAGATTACGAGAAGCACTTGTCAAAGCGGTTCGATTAATCGTCCTAAGCCAAAATGATGAAGGCGGTTGGCGGTACAACCCCATTCCTGAAGATGCAGATGTGTCAGTCACCATTTGCCAAGTCATGGGTTTACGCAGCGCACGCAATGCGGGCATCAAGGTCCCAAAAGAGACGATTGATAAAGCGGTCGAGTATGTGCAAGTCTGTCAAAATCCGGACGGCGGCTTTCGCTACCGGACCGTGCCCGGCGCATCAGCGTGGCCTCGCTCCGCCGCCGGAGTTGCCACGCTCTATTATGCAGGTGTCTATGAAGGTGATTTTATTTCGAATGGTTTGAAGTACTTGGATGACAATGCATATCCCGGCCGGGGTCGACGACAGGTCCATTACTACTATGGGAATTACTATACAACGCAAGCCATGTTCCTCGCGGGTGGAGAACATTGGGAGACATGGTGGGAATCGTGTGTCGACGATGTGATCTCTCATCAAGATCGTCCCACGGGCGGTTGGCTTGATCATCATGCGGGCGGGCCATATGCGACCGCGATGGCGTTGATTGTGCTACAAATCCCCAAGCGCTATTTGCCAATTTTCCAACGATGATGTTGTCGTCAAGAGTGTTTTGAAATCAATTTGAGTACACAGGGCGAAGTCGTTTATCATGGGTAATCCAAGACAATTCGGGCATCAATCACGAGCGCGCCGTCGTAATCGATCACACGCGCGGCTGGCCGCCGGCGTCGCCACATTCGCTTGTGCGATTGGTTCTACAGTCTTTGTCGCCGCCGCTGCAGCAGATACCACCGCGAGGCAAGACGACAATGCGGGTGTGCGTTGTGTGTTGTTTGATTCAGCGCTGAATCGATATGAAATCCGACTGACTGCGATAACATCTCGCCGGGTTGAGTATATCGATGAGCATGGCCTCGACCGAACACGATCACTTGACGACACGGTGTTACTCTTGGTCAACCAGGACGACGATGCAGCACAAACATCATCGCGGGTTGCAGTAGATCAAGCCGAGCCACCCAACGCAGCCCTCGGAGGCCCGCCTGCTGCGAACAATCTGGCCGCCGTCCAACAACAAAACATTCCCAACAACAGCAACACCACCACGAACAACACAGGTCAACCCGAGCCGCCGCAATGGGGTGGGCCGTATGTAACACTCGCCGACGGGCAGCAATTGCCGGGCGCGTTTGTTGGCGCAGAGGTTGAAGAAGACACTATTTTATGGGCGAATGATTATTTTGGAGTGATCCCAATAACGCTTGAGCAACTGAAGCACATTCATTTCCAACAAATCGTTCGCGAACAAAGAGACCAATTGGACAATGCCCAGGTTCTTGCGCTTATAAATCTAGCAACCGACGCGACCTTTCCAGATGACGTGGACGTGATGACCTATGCAAATGGTGATCAACTCTCAGGGTATGTTTCGGAGATAGATGATAGATCAATTGTGTTTAGTTCCGAAAGCGGATTGGAGCAGTTAACAAGCACGCACGAGCGAATTGCAGACATATCCCTCGCCAACCCAATAGCTAGGCCTACCGAGGCGACAAATCGAATTTGGATTAGCGATGGAACGGTCACCGATGTAGTGATTGAACAATCCCAGACGGTTGGCCGCAGTTATCAGCTGCACACAGAATGGTCGGACCGGATGCGCGCCGTCGAACACGAATCAATGGTGGGGCTTGTGTTCGGCGCGGGCCGCATATGGTCGTTAACAGATTTGGAGTCTAATGAAGTAGATGTCGAATCATCTGAGTTAGACTATCCGTGGTTCGATAGAACACCGGGCCCGATCGCGAGCCATCCTCCAATCGCTCCCATGAACCTCGGGACAGTGCGTTTGTCCGGGCCAATATCAGTCGAATACATCTTGCCGCCGAACTCCATTCGATTTGCTGCAAAACTGGAAATACCGCGCGACGCACTAGAGTTTGCCGATTTTGATGTTGTGATCAAAACGGCTCAAGGCGAGCTGTACCGCCAGCATTTTGATCAACAAGAGAGTCAGGATGCGATTACATTTGCAATACCGAACAACGCGCGGTCGCTGCGGATACAGATCATCGACGCAGGATTCGGTCCAATTCAAGACTCGATCCTTTTGCATGAACCCATGATATTAGCCGGCAGTCCTTAACGCCCGCTTATCTCGCCACTCCCATTAGCATGACGGGGATCTTGTGAAAATGCTGGCCGATGTGGTGCGCACACCACGGTCAATGTTGCACCGCCGCAACATTAGGTAGATGCGCCAAGAACCCCGATCAATGATCTAGCGAAATTCGTACTCTTTATTCCCTGTTCGTGAGGATACCTCGCAGATATTATCGGCAGCGGTATGATATTCTGTCGAGACTGGAATCGTGTTTGCACTCTTTCATTCTGTATAGGAACATTTGGATAGGCCAGATGTTGTACCATGAAGTATGAAGGGGCCGTGGACAGGAGAATTTGCATCATGACGGAAGACACTTTTAAGACACGACTGGCGAAAATGGTTGAGCAGATTAAGCACTTGCCTGAAGCAGAGCAAGGGCGCTTAATGGAGTTGGCCGCGGAAACACAAACTCGTCACGTGGTTATGCAAAAATCATTTGGTCGCATTCACGAAGCATTCGAAGACCTGCGATTATGCTTGGCTTACGCGCAGTTTGACCTCGAAGCGACGCGACGAGAGCGCGACAGTCTCCAATAAACCATTCCTTGAATAGCAATAAAAGCAAACCACAAAAGCGATCGTCTTGGCGAACGCTGGAATAGGGCGAATCTCATGACCCGGAGGTAGATGAGCGCCCGTTGTTTGCTGCGCCATTTTCTGGCCGATACATAATCCCACGAGAGGATCGACCATCGATCATCACGACGATCGGACGGTCGGCGAGCCGCACCCAATGGAGGCCGTTTTCGGCTTTGCGCTCAACGGGTAATTTGCGAATCCATTGCCAGTTAATTTCTCCGCCGTCCCCGAGGTGTGGATTCACGGAAAAATAGCCGACGCGGAAGGATGTCATGTTGTGGAAAAAATGACTTCCTTCAGATGGTGCGACGACTATATCTGACATAGCGGTCTCAATAATGACGCGAGCGCCGGCAATCTGGCTCCAATTGACCGGAATGCCAAGCCACGGATCGGACGAACCCCATCGACCGGGGCCGATGATAACATAAGGTCGTTGGGCAGCGCGGAGTTGTGAATCGAGTTCGCCAACTGCTTCTGCAGTGGCGCGGCTGTGGCTTCGATCAAACTGCTCAGGGTCAATATAGACCAGATCATGTAACCCTTCGATCAAGCCGTTTCCCAAAGCGTGGGGGCTCGAACACACAATCGTATTGGACACCTCGTGTTGGGCTGCCTCAATATCTACCGCTTCGTGCATAACCACCAGGGGCCGCATTTGCAAGCAAGCAAATTCTGCGGGCTCATCGAGTCGCTTAGGCAGATTCACCGCAAATTCAATTTCGACGGGGGCGCTCATCCCGCGCTCACCACACGAAAGTAACTCCGAAATGATTTCAGGTAACGGGAACGAACGGCGCTTGAGCATGGCGGCGAAGGTAACAATACGCGTGCCTGGCCTCGAAATGCCATCTGTGATGCGATCATCTTGGGGAGAGTACACGCTTGCAATGGGCGCGAGCGATCCATCTGCTTCGGCCTCATGAACGTCAAGCGTGGCCAACTCAAATGGTGAAAATGGATCGACGGAATCCGGATTCAGTTCCAGCGCGCAATACTTCTTTTGGCTGTTCTCCAAGACGTCGTTGACCGAAGAAAACTGCGGCAGCGCTTTGGGATATTTTGGACAAAAACGGAGCGCGTTGCCTCCTTCGACAATGGTTTCGCCCAAGCCAAGTGCGAGGTACGCAACCCCATCTTCTGCGCGCATTTTTTCGCCAAACGGATAGTAGTTGTATGACTTTGCAACTCCTGAAAAACTAGGATAGAAGCGTTCGCCCTTATTCCACTGGCGGCCAACAAGCTGTTGGATGATAACGCCCATCTTTTCCGTTTCAGGAACAGGAGCAGCGGCCCCGATATACGTCTTCGCCTGTTGGGTAAAGGCGGACGCATAGACCAACTTGACGGCGGTTACCAGGTCACGCAATCTATCGCGGCGGTTGGTTGCGGTGTTCGGCAGCATGTACGTTTCATACACGCCCGCAAACGGCTGATCCAGCGAGTCTTCCAAAAGGCTGGAGGAGCGAACCGCTAATGGATAATCCATCAAACCAAGCAACTCGTCGAGTTTCTTAACGAGCGCCGCGGGCAATTTAGCATCACGAAACGCCCGAACCAAATCGCGATCATCGAGCTTGCGCTGAACGACATCCGTGAGCAAATTGGCGGACATAAATTCGTCAAATGTTGATGTGCCAATGACAACACTGGACGGCACGCGCACTTGAATACCTGGCCAACGTTCTTCGGGATTCAAGCGTGAAATGATGGTATTAACAAAGGCCAACCCGCGGGCTTTACCGCCAATTGAGCCCGTACCGATTTTTGCAAAAGCGTTTTGTGGGTCAAATTTGCGAGGGGTAAAATCTGCAATCACATGACGGGTTGACTTATGTCGAAAATCCGAAAGTTGTTTGATCAAATAATCGCGCAGGTGGGTGTCTTCAGGGTAATCGCTCGCCAACTCACGCCGTAATGAACGCGCCAATTGAAATTCGGAGCGAGCCTTGGCCCATTTTGAGAAATGGTGATGCTGCGCATGGTAACGAACGCTTTCGTCCGGGATCTGATGAAGAGCGCGTTCCAAAGTGCGCAAGTCTGTCGCCCGCCCGACTTCTACACCATCTGGCAAACGAAACACAAAAGCCCCAAACCCAAAATTGTCCATAACGAATCGGCGAACCTCACGGGGAAGTGAGCGAGAATTCTTGTGTGCGAATCCAGCGTCGAGATCAACCGCTTCACGGATATTGGCTAGATCGTGCGATTGCAAGAGCACGGGTAAATCATCTTGGTACGCACGGATAAAACGCGTGAAAGCGAAGCCGGCGGCCGCATCTGCTCGACCGTTTCGGGGATAGCGTACATCGGAAATGACACCGAGCACGTTCGGGCGGAATTGTTCATAACACTCGCACGCCTGTTCGTATGTTTCGCACCAAATAATCTTTGGGCGTGCTCGCATTCGCCGGACTTTTTCGCCGAGGTTGAGGCCTTCCGCCAACACGGTTTGTGATTGCTTGAGCACCTCTGCATAGAGGAGGGGGAGGTAGGCGGATGCAAATTGAATTGAGTCTTCAACAAAGAGAATGACTTCAACGCCAACTTCGCGAGTGTCATGTGGCGCATTGCGCTCATCCTCGATCAGGCTAACCATCGCAAAGAGGAGTTGGGCATCGCCTGTCCAGACAAAGATGCGGTCAAAGGCGGATTGTTGGCCTGTCGCATGTCGCCGACGTCGAACAAGCGTGTCCAGTTCACGATTGTTGGAGCTAATCATAACCACGGGCGTGCGGTTGTCGGTCAGTTGTTTGACTTTGAGGGCGAATTGGGACGGGTCCATATCGCCAAGCCGCATCGTGGTAATAACGAGATCGAATCGCCGATCACTATCCAGCGCATCAAGCGCCTCTTCTGCGGTGGGGTAGCGAACAATGCGCGGCGCATACCACAAATTGCGATGCAAATATTCTTCCAACAGCAGTTCAGAGAGGTGGCCATCTTCTTCAAACGTAAACGAGTCGTACAAGCTTGAAACAAGCAAGATATCTCGAACGCGAAACGGCATCAACGTTTCGAATCCATTTTGGCGGGAGCCAAAGGTAAATTCGTGTGAAGGCGAGAATGACGGTGAAATGTCCGGTGTCATACAAGCGCGATCTGAAGTCTGCGACCATGAAGATGAAGTGACAGAACGATGATGAGCCCCAGATTGTATACCGCCCACATCATCTTAGTTGGCAAACAAAAACAGACACCATTCCGGTTCCTATGTCTGGGGTTGAGGCAGAGGGTGGCCGCTAATTAAAAAAAACGGGGTCGACCGATGTGGTCGACCCCGTGGGTATTTTTGCAGTAGCAACAACGCTTATTACTAACTATTAGACGAGGCCTTGATCCATCATGGCGTCGGCGATCTTACGGAAGCCGGCAATGTTGGCGCCGTTGACATAATTATACGGTGTGCCAAATTCGTCTGCTGCGGACGCACAGGAGTTATGGATCGAAACCATGATGCCCTTCAGGCGTTCATCAACTTCTTCACGGGTCCAACTCAATCGCAAACTGTTCTGGCTCATTTCAAGGCCGGACACCGCGACGCCGCCAGCATTGGCGGCCTTACCTGGCCCGTACAAGAGGTTTGATTCGAGGAAGACATCCACACCATCGGGAGTGGTGGGCATGTTAGCCCCCTCGGCCACGAGTCCGCAGCCGTTTTCGACGAGGTGCTTGGCGTCATTCACATTGATTTCATTTTGTGTTGCACTTGGGAAAGCACAATCACATTTGACCGACCACAATGGATTATGATCCTTTGATCGGTCCATCGCGTCATATTTGACGCCGTCAAACGAATCTGCATATTCCTTGATGCGGCCGCGCTTGACGTTCTTCAATTCCATGAGGAATGCCAGTTTCTCGGTAGTGATTCCCGCGGGGTCATGCACAAATCCACTTGAATCAGAGAATGTCACCGGCTTGGCGCCAAGTTCGATAAGTTTCTCGCAGGTGTATTGTGCGACATTACCCGAGCCGGAGATGACGCAGGTTTTGCCTTCGAGCGAATCTTTCTTGGCGGCCAACATCTCACGAGCAAAGTACACTGTGCCGTAGCCAGTCGCTTCGGGTCGAATGAGTGAGCCGCCCCACGCCAAACCTTTGCCTGTAAGGACGCCGGTAAACTCGTTGCGTAGTCGTTTGTATTGTCCAAACATGAATCCGATTTCGCGGCCACCCACGCCGATGTCGCCTGCGGGCACATCTGTATTCGGTCCGATGTGTCGGCTGAGTTCGGTCATGAAGGATTGGCAAAATCGCATGACTTCGCCATCGCTCTTGCCCTTGGGGTCAAAGTCGCTGCCGCCCTTGCCGCCACCCATAGGTAACGTAGTCAGTGAATTTTTGAAGATCTGCTCGAACGCGAGGAACTTGAGAATACCAAGGTTCACGCTGGGGTGGAAACGCAGGCCGCCTTTGTAAGGGCCGATCGCGCTATTGAATTCGATACGGAATCCTCGATTGACTTGAACATCCCCATCATCATCCATCCAAGGGACGCGAAACATCAAGACGCGTTCGGGTTCCGTCACGCGTTCGAGAATTTTCATGTCTTGGTATTCAGAATGCCGCTCCAACACGGGCATGAGTGAACCAATGACTTCATGCACTGCTTGGATAAACTCTGGCTGTGCGGGATTCTTTGCTTCGAGACGCGCTATAAATGTATCAACGAACGAACTCATGCTGATGCTCCTCACCTGAGATGAAAGAAGAACCTAAGATGATGATGAAGGGCGACTCAAATTGTCAGCCCTTCCCTTTCCTAACGGACCTAATAGTAACGAATCAACCCGTGAAACCAATAAGAAAACGGAAGGAAAAGCAAAGACCGCAAGTCGCTACATTAACAGCGAAACGCCAGTTTGGGCAGCGGCGGCTTCAACCGTCTGGTCAATGAGCATGGCTATGGTCATTGGGCCCACCCCACCAGGGACCGGGGTGATCAACGAGGCATTCTTGAGGGCAGCCTCAAATTCGACATCACCCACGTTTCCCGCGTTGTATCCCGCATCGATGACCACTGCCCCGGGCTTTATCCAACTTCCTTTAATGTATTCAGGCTTGCCCACCGCTGCTATCACCACATCAGCCCGGCGAACTTGGTTGGACAACCCACGCGTCCGTGAATGGCAAAGCGTTACGGTGGCGTGAGCGTTAATCAACATTGAAGCCATAGGCCGACCCAATATCGGACTTCGACCGATCACAATGGCCTCCGCGCCAATCAAATCCACATCGTACGCGTCGAGCAATCGCATAATGCCCTTGGGCGTGCATGGCATATACGCCGGCATTTGCAGGATGACTCGGCCCAGTGTCCCCGACGTTACACCATCCACATCTTTCGTTACTGGAATTGCCTCGAAGGCCTCTTGTCGACTAATGTGGGCGGGTACGGGATGTTGCAAAAGAATGCCGTGTACCAATTCGTCATCGCCGAGCCTGTTTACTTCGCGGACCAATTCTTCGGTCGTGGTTTCTCGAGGTAACTCCACTCGAACAGGGCGCATGCCCACATCGGTGCATCGCTTGCGTTTCATGCGAACGTAGGTATGCGACGCGGGGTCATCGCCAACGATAACGGTAGCTAATGTCGGGGTGGTGCCAGACAGCGACTTGATCTTTTCGACATGCTGCGCCGCTTCACTCAACACTTGTTGGGCAAGTTGGCGTCCGTCGATGAGTTTGGATTGTTCAGCTTTGGTCATCATCATGGCAAGAGCCATCATAGGGCCAATTGCGGTCGAAATCCCAGATGAATCTGGGCTGGCAGTGTGAGAAGCGTGGCGGGCCAGCCCCACGAGCAGTGTGCTTTCGACGGTCGGTCCTGCTATCCTCACCCCATACACCATGACCGCAGCCATGCAGCGACAATTTGTCTTGCGCGATTCGTCCAGTTTCACCCTGCGCTGGGTGCTACCGAGATTTGGGTGCGCGTTGCTTGTGGCGATCGTCTCGCTCTTGCGGGTTGGATTCCACGAAACAGATCCTTGGCTCAGTTCGACGATGTACACCATCATCGAATCCCTAGGCCTCATAGGGCTCGCGAGTATTTACGTCTTCGCCTTTCAGCGCCGACCTGATCGGGCGGACTGGATGAAAAGGCATTGGCGCGAGCCGTTTGCAGTCGTTGCCCTCCTTGTTGCCTATGGTTTTGGTTCTAGTGTCATTTTCTTGGCCACGCTCGGATTCATTCTGGTCATTCTATTTACTCGGTTGTACGTCATCCTGACGGACCATCTTGCGTGGCCAGGCATGTTGTTCATGACGAGCTTTCTAATCTTAGTTCTAGCGGGAACATTGATGCTCCGCTTGCCACGGGCGACTCCCATTGATCAGCCAATTTCTTGGCTTGATGCGCTTTTCACTTCAACCAGCGCCGTGTGTGTCACCGGACTCATTGTGCGCGACACCGCCACTGAGTTTACCGCGTTTGGTCAAGTGATCATCCTCATTCTCATACAACTCGGCGGACTTGGAATCATTCTCTTTGGCTCACTGTTTGCGGTCATGTTCGGCGGGTCGGTGTCATTGCGACAAGCAGCGACAATCGGCGAAGTCGTCGAGTCATCCGAGTTTGGCCTTGGAACGGTCGATCGTCTCGTGCGATTTATAGTCATTGCTGCATTGTGCACCGAAGCGGTGGGGGCTGGCTTGGTGTATATGTTCATGCAACCAACCCTCCCAGAAGGAGCAGCTGAAGGTCAGGAAATATTCTACAGCGTCTTCCTCTCCGTCAGCGCATTTTGCAATGCCGGGTTCGCGCCGTATACACAAAGCCTGGTCGATTATCCATCGCGATTCACGGTCCATCTTCTGCTGCCCACATTGATCGTGATAGGCGGCCTGGGCTTTCCAGTTTTGTTCAATTTGTGGCAAGTATTGATAGCGAACATTCGATTGCGTTTCACAAAATCACCGTTTTCACAAGTGCACGCGACCCAACTCATTCGCTTGAATCTGCACACGAAAGTTGTGCTGTCAACATCGATCATTTTGTATCTCATTGGTGTGGTTGGAATTTTCATCGGCCAACTCTCGACCAACTGGCTGCACCCAGCCGTTGCTGCCGCGACCGCTCCAGATGGAGACGTCAATACAACCATGGCGCATTGCCTTGCGGTGGCGCACTTCATGAGCGTGAGCGCACGCACCGCCGGGTTTAATGCGACGGAAATGTCGGAAATGACTTCAGCCAGTCAATACATCCTCATTCTTCTAATGTGGGTGGGTGGTTCTCCCGGGTCGACGGCCGGTGGAGTGAAAACGATTGTTGTTGCTATATTGGCGCTCTCTGCGTGGTCAACCATTCGTGGTCGAAGCGAGACAGAGGTGTTTGGCCGCGCCATTCCGTTTGATTTGGTTCGACGAGCTGCCGTGGCGGCGGTGATTAGTCTGACTGTGATTGCAAGCGCCACTTTTGGCTTGACGTTAACCGAACAATCCGCGCTCGGTCAGGATTTGTTTGAGGCGGTGAGCGCGAGTTCTACCGTGGGTTTGTCGATGGGGATGACCGGAGATCTTAGTATGGCCGGGAAATGGGTTGTCATCTTTGCCATGTTCATTGGTCGCGTTGGCCCGCTGGCGGTGATCGGAGCGATGGTGTTTGGTGCATTTACATCATCTCGGCAAGCACGGTATCAGTATCCGCAAGAGAGTATTATCATTGGTTAGTTCAACCAAACCAGAGTTTCGCTGTTGCATCAGATTGAACGTCTATTTGTAGAGGATTGTCACCGTGGGACTTCATATCGCCGTCGTTGGATTGGGTCGTTTTGGCTCACACATTGCAGAGACAATCGCCAAGGCGGGGGTCGAAGTGACTGCGGTGGATCTCGATCGTGTGTTGGTTGATCGCATTCGCGACAAGGTGACGAGTGCTATCGCGTTTGATGCAACCGAAGAGGACGAATTGCGATTCCATGGTTTGGATAAGGCAAACGTTGCCATCATCGCTATCGGAGATAATTTCGAAGCGAACCTGATGACGGCCGTCAATTTTAGATCGTTGGGAGTGGAGAAGATAATCAGTCGCGTCGCGTCTCGTGTGTCAGCTTTCAATCTATCAT
>PJEL010001137.1_pt1 | contig 28053 bp, 24 predicted proteins | sample 1853271 | NCBI WGS metagenome assembly PJEL01 (sample SAMN08108733, study PRJNA415343) | Invertebrate metagenome, whole genome shotgun sequencing project. | host: Globobulimina | place: Sweden: Gullmar Fjord | collected 2015-08 | reverse complement strand
ATGTCTAGTTGAGTCGGAAGAATGATTATTCCCGTCCGTTGTTTCACCTGTGGTAAGGTGATTGGGAACAAGTGGGAGACTTATTTAGATTTACTCCAGGCAGAATATTCAGAAGGGTATGTTGATGAATACATTAGTTGTTTTAGGCTGTAACTAAAGCTTCAATACAGGGCTGTGAAACGGGGACGATACTATTGAATGCAGGGATGCTATGGACGCACTAGGCCTAAACCGATATTGCTGTCGCAGGATGGTCATGACTCACGTAGATTTGATAGAGAAATTATTAAACTATAATATTTACGAGCGCTCGAGTGATGCCTCGTGAGAAGGTAATACGACTCCCGGTGGGTGACCCCTGGATATTGGCTAGACAGATACATATCAATATTGATGGCCACGACAGCGGTGCTCGCGAGCACCGATTGGTTATAACCGTGCCTAATTAGGCACTTGGCTGGCTCTCTTGAGAGCACATACCATAGTGTGCGAGAAGAAGAAAAAAAGGGGTCTCTGTTGATGACTACTAAAGACATCATGCCTCCTGTTGGATGTTCCTACATGTAATATGTATCGGGAGATTGTATTACAATCTTTAAAAGCTAAATGCATTTTATTTCATACTGCATTATTGCATATGCCTCTCTCGTCTGATATTCTCTGCCTGATGACGAGATATCTGCAAATTGCAGGATTTAGTCAATGCGACATGATCATAATGATCTCTACTGCTACTTACGGATCAGTAGCTCCGGAGTTATAACCATAACAATGTGAGAAACGTCGTTTGCGACCAATTGAATTATTAAAATAGCTACATCGGTATTACCATCAGTAAACAAAACCGTTCGGTATCCAAATTTGAATTCTCATTTAATGAGAACTTTCACTTTAATAAAGTGAAATACGTACTTGGATATACCCAGCCATAGGATTTGGCCAATGATAAATTTCTTACTTCAAAGATGTTCACTTCTAAGCCTGAAAATATACTCATCGCGTGAATTCTGGCTGATCCTACTTGGACAGTTGTTATTCAATCCCAAGCCTCAAAGTGACAGCTCGCCTATGTGCATCAAGACCCTCAACCTCTGCCATTTTAGCGACTGAGGGCCCAAGGTTCTTTAATCCTTCCAGAGAGAGACTCTGTACTGTCATCTTTTTCGTAAAAGCTTCTAAAGAAACACCGCTGTACATCCGGGCGTAACCATATGTCGGCAGAACATGGTTTGTACCAGAAGCATAGTCTCCAACACTTTCTGGTGTCCATCTTCCCAAAAATACCGACCCAGCGTTATCTAAGAGAGGGAGAACAGACTCTGCATTCTCTATATTAACTATAAGATGCTCGGGAGCATAGATATTCGATATTTCCACTGCAGATGCTATGCTATCCACAGAGATAATCCTACTATGAGTAAGAGCCTTCTTAGTCACTTCTGCGCGGGGCAACATGCTGCATTGGTGTTCTACTTCTTTTCGAAGTGCCTCAATATCAACTCCTGGGAGTGCAATTAGAATAGCCTGGCTATCAGGGCCGTGTTCAGCCTGGGATAAAAGGTCTATGGCTACATGAGACAGGGGGGCGTCCTTGTCTGCAATAACTAATACTTCAGATGGCCCTGCTGGCATATCTATAGCAACCATAGCCTCACTATTTTGAAGCAACATCTTTGCTGCCGTGACGAATTGATTCCCTGGCCCAAAAATCTTATCAACCTTGGGACAAGTTTCAGTTCCCCAGGCCATGGCTGCAACAGCTTGTGCTCCTCCTGCCCTCAAAATATGAGTCACTCCAGCCTTCTTTGCACAATATAGCACTTCAGGAGATATACTGCCGTCCGATCTGGGTGGAGTTGCGAGGACAATAGTTTTGCTGCCAGCCAAGGAAGCAGGCACTGCAAGCATCAGTGCAGTTGAGGGCAGAACAGCAGTTCCTCCTGGTACATATAGTCCCACAGCATTAATTGGCCTGCTTACTCTTCTGCACATTACTCCTTCCATTGTTTCGACCTCAATCTCGTCTGTCACTTGAGCCTTGTGAAATCTTCTTATATTTTCAAGCGCAACGTCAAAAGCTCTTGTTGTCTCTGTGTCCAGGACTGGTTCAGCCAGGTCCTGAAATATTAAGGAACATAAATGTAAGACTTCTGGCGTCTACAAGAAGAAATCGTATTTTAAATCGTCAGTACGCACCTGAATTGGGCAACAGACAGTGTCTACGTCGGCTCGGTCGAACTGGGAGGTGTAGGACTTCACGGCAAGGTCGCCCTTGTTCCTAACATCCTCTACTATAGGAGAGACCTGCATTTACATAAAGAGGGCATCAATCAAAATTTGTAATGAGTTTCCTGTTTAGGAACGATTGGCACGTACAGTGTCCAAAATCGAGGAAAAGTCAATCCTAGGCCTAGCCAGAATAGACGCTAGTTCCTTGGTGGTCAGGTCATTTGCTACGAATGCTTGCATCATCTCGGTTGGAATAGCACTCGTGTGAATCTGTCTATGTTTCAATCGTTCTTCACGGCAGTGGCTTGCATTAAAGCCGGAGACACAACGACAGTGGTCCGGGGACAGCACACAAGAACGCCTAGTTGCAAGTCCTACACGTGAATTGATCATTAGCACTCAAATATAATGACAGACAAGATTTAAATCCCTTTTGAAATGACTTTAGCTCCGTAGAATCGATGTTACCTACTTGTGACATTCTCCCATGGTGACCTGCCAAAGTGAATGGACTGCCGCATTTCACATGTGAAGATTTTGAGTATAATCTTTGACTTGGCCACTTTGTACCTCCTCTTCCTCGAAGGTCCCATAGTGATTCAGTATGACCTTGTTTAACATCGATGATTGAGAACCGCACCACGTACCAATGCATTTTCATATGATGATAATCACCAGGCGGTGGGACCTAGCCATATACTCCTGGCTGAGCCAATGCCCTCCCTCTGGTAATGTGAATTCTGATTTCTATCCCTGATCTGAGTGACTCATACGTGAGTATCTGTCCCTCAGAAGATGATTGCAATGTGAATTAGACTATATATCTAATACGTATTAGATTAGAGACTGTATACAGTAGTACTATGCATCACTGAGCAGTGATCACTGAGCCATGATCATCATGGTAACTTTATGGGGATTCGACAAGTATTTTTACGGATGAATTTTGACTAAATTAGCCTGAATTTATTGTCGATATCTTAAAGTGAGATCGATATCGTCTAGACGTCTGAGACGTTCGTCAGACAAGAATAGAATTGTATCAAAATTTCCTCGTTTAACGAGGAATTTTCCTAATAGGAAATCTAATTTCAATGTGTCCGATCTAGAAATCACTTCATCATGACTGATTTCTCTCCTCTCGCCATTTATGCTGTAGTTGCGCTTGGGGTGGTCCTTCGGCTGTCCATCGCTGGTCATCCTTATTCAGGTATGACGATGTTACTGTCTTGTCTATGATATTAAATGCCATGCTAACTAGTTATCAGGTCAAATAATCACACTCAGGCCACCAAAATCCTCCGATGTATGGGGATTACGAGGCACAGCGACACTGGATGGAAGTTACGCTAAACCTGAAAGTCAAAGACTGGTACGAAAATTCTACGGACAACGATTTGGGGTATTGGGGCATTGACTATCCTCCGTTGTCAGCATATCAAAGCTGGATATGTGGTAAATTTGTGGCTCTCTTTGATCCCCAGTCAGTCGAGCTCCATTCCTCGAGGGGATTTGAAAATGGACCAAGCAAACTGGGGATGAGGCTCTCAGTCTTAGCATCAGACATGGTTGTCTACATTCCAGCATGTGTTGTGTGGTCCTCGACCATCCATAAAAAATCTTCTCGACTATTGGTCCTTCTATGGATGATTTGCAACCCTGCACTCCTAATTATTGACCACGGTCATTTCCAGTATAATTCAATCAGTCTGGGACTGACGGTAGCTTCTATTTATTGCATTGTCTCTAACAGATATGTTCGGGGTGCGTTCCTATTTTGCGCGGCCCTGAATCACAAGCAAATGACACTTTATTTTGCTCCAGCGATATTTTCCCACTTGCTGGGAGTTTGCATGCAGCAGAAGGGCCTTGCTGGAAAGGTCAAGATGCTCTTGAAGCTTGGAGTGACTGTCTTGGGATCATTTTCATTCCTCTGGTTGCCATATTTGAGGGATTACAATACGTTTATTCAAGTACTTAAACGAGTTTTCCCCATGCAAAGGGGTCTGTTCGAAGATTATGTCGCCAACTTTTGGTGTGTGTCATCTTTGGTCTTCAAATGGAAAAAATACTTGACAGGGGGTGTTCTGGCTAAACTCTGTGCAGTTGCCACAATGCTCTTCTCGTCACCTGCATTATTCATGCAAGCAACAAAGCCGCAGAATGAAACATTCATCCTTTGTCTTGCAAATACATCACTGGCATTTTTTCTGTTCTCTTACCAGGTTCATGAAAAGTCCATTCTAATTCCTCTTGTTCCCCTGTCCATGTTGCTTAGTCAGGAAGGGAAAGTACCCAACATCAATATCTTCATGATTTCTTTATTGACCATGTATCCTCTGTTGAAGAAGGATGGATTAAAGGTTGTTTATTGGGCAATGCAATTATTGATCATTGGGATCGAATGCATCACAAGGAAAGAAATGATATCAAAGAACTTTATATCATTTTTTGGAGGCTTGAGTCCACTGTTAGCGTTAAGTGGGGTATGCCTAGTCCACGCGTTTTGTTATTTTATACAGCCTTGGTCTTGTAAAGAGTACTTGTCGGATGCTGTCATGATGTTAGTTGGTTTTGGCTTTATTTCAGCTCAGTTGATAACTACAAATATCAAGCATTTTTCATTTTGGAGGAGTCAGAAACTCAATGGCAGGTAATCCCGGATCCAGCGATACGGGATAAATGTCGAACAACATGGTGACAAATAATTAATTCATTATACCTTTGACTAGTAATATTAATGTCAGCTGTAAGACATCACCATCCTCTCAGTTTCATATATGACAACTCCAAATAATTTGACAACAAAGCTTTCTGTGTCTTCATCCAGCACTTCTGTCAGATTGCAGATTAGCTCTGTGGGTGCCCTGTGTGATATCAGCTCTTGAAATATAAATTCACAAAAGGATAGCTCATCCTCTCCCATCAGTTCCCGAATTTTCTTGCCAATCCAGCCAAGAATTTTTCTGTGCACTGTTGTTCCTGCACGATCAAAGTACTCCCACTTAATATTATACCTCTCCAATTCTTCCATAGATTTTGGAATTTTTGCCATAATGCTCCGTTTGATCGACTCCTTTGATGCCCTGGTTTTGCCAGGTTCCATCTCTTCCTTACTATATTGAATATGAATGGGCCTCTTTTGCTGCATGTGAGCATCATCTTCATCAAACATAATATGGTTTTTGTGCAACATCTCTCTTGCTGTGCTTGGAAATCTAGCAGGTTTTTTTGTTTGATTTTCATTCGTACAACGTTCTTCTTCGCTTAAATCTTCTGTCATCTCCTTTTCTGCCCTCTTCCTCCTTTCAATATGCTCCCTGCTGTGGCGGTAAGCCTTCCTGTGATGGATTGGCTCGTCTATTCTTGGATCTAAAATTTCACTATCTGCGGCAATTTGACGTTGTCTCTCTTGGACAAGATCCCGTAATTTATCAATCTCCAACTCATGCTTTCTCAGTCTCTCCCTCTCATTTTTCTGTAGAGATCTCAGAGCCTCATACCAGAGATCTTGATCAGAACCTCCACAATGAAGCGAACTCCTGGCTTTGGGGGGAGCCAGTATTTCAAGATTTCTTGCTACATCAGGCTCACCATGTAGCGATGTCAGAAAATTCATTGCTGCTACATTCGCAGCCTCGGCAATTTTGTCTTCCATGGCATCTCTTTGACCCAAAATAGCCCTAACATTTTCTCTGGCCTTTTTCTCCAGCTTTTCGTCCACTGTGGGCAGCTTTGGTTCGGATCTCTCTGCCTGTAGACTTATCAGTAAACTTTTTGTGGATCTATTCAAGTGCACTGTCAGCGCCTGACCATCAAGAACTAGACCTTTCAGTAAAAGTTCAGCCAAGTATACACCTTCTGGTCCTGAGAATGTAACCAATGAGAAGCCCTTTGTTGAGTCTATATAGGACCTTATTGATCTTATCGTACCACATTGTTCTGCTATCTCTTTAATCGTCTCTTCTGTCACGGAAGGAGCAATCCTTCCAATCCATACTGTGCAAGGCTTGCCTTGGTAGCCAGGAAGGGGTAGTGGCCTACCACCATGATTTCCAAGGCCTGCACGAGAACCGATGCTGCGTTCATGGAACATAATATATATATATTTTCCCGCACAAAAGCACGTACCGTGATCCATGACAGATTCTGGAGAAGTTTTGGTCAGTAGGGTCTAACTTCTGCACTGGTCTTGCGATTCTACGATATACGAGGTCACATAATTTATTTGCACCTGGTAGCTATCATTAAGTACCATACTAGTAATTTATTTTCAGTTTGTCACCGTGCAGCTTTATATAGATTCACGAGAAGCCAAGCCCCGGTGCCAGAGTCAATATGGCAACTTGCCAAGTTGGTCAAGTGCCTGTGGCAACATATATGCATGGCAATTCCATATTCCAGGTGATCTTGTACACACAGCCGAGAAATATGACGAGTTTCCCCTTTGAGACGAGAAAAGGGGGTGGAAGGCACTTGACAAACGGGGAAACCGATTCAACGTCTAATTTCAAGTCTGCAGTGCCTTGATGCAAATAGGCAAGTTGTAACGGAAAGTTGAAGTTCACTCAGATTCCTCTCTGTCGATTTCCTCCACGCATTGTTTCTCCTAATACCACGGCTTGGCATAACGAGCAAAGTTGGTGTTGTTTCACTACATCTAGGTAGTAACCGCGATATATCGCGGTTATACAACCTTAAGGTTTGGAGCTCCCAGTTCTTGCCTAATCTTAGCATACATGGCATGTAATTTTGGAAGCTTCGGTAGAATACAGCGACATGTATTCCCAGTGTGTGCCGTGGACTGAATCTACTCTAGATTGATGCATTCGATTCATGGAAATTCCTAGCAGGGAATAATCCAAGTCTTGGATCCAGATCCGGAGGAGGGCCCTACTCAAATTGGGCTTTGCAAAGCGCTTTGGAAGGACAGAGATCTGTCGACGATTGTAGGTATCAAAAATGTCCATACCTTTCTAGACTGCCAATCACAATAGTTTGAAAATATATAGTTGCACCTTCAACTATCTCGGTAGCCATGAGCTCACTGAGAGAACTTCCGCTTGACACGAGCTTCACAGTGACGACAACAACTGGGGAGGTATGTCTTATAGTCTACTTTCAATATCGTCGGGATGTTTTTCCCTCAAGTGTTTTCCTCCTTTATATATAGAGTATTCAACAGAGAAAATATTGCAACGGGACGGATGACACCGTGATCCTGCACAAAGAGGGCGCTTCACGCTACCAGGTGAACTTTACCATAATTAAAGACAGTTTTATTGACAGGGTCGAGGAAGTGCAAACTCACGATGGATCTCGTGTCGATCATATACCCGCTGTGGATGAAGAGCGTACGAGAATCAGAGAAGAAAGATCGATTCGCAATGCTAAGATAGAGGCTGCCAAGATTGGAGAAGGTGTCACTGATGAAGCCCAATACATCTTCAACGCGCTCTCCAAGACACTGCCGTGTCGGTGGAGAGATAGGAGCATTGTCGTATTGGAGGAAGTAGAAATAATAGAGCCATATGGTGTGGAAGATTGCCGTAGCTTGCATCCCGGTGATTCTACCGTTGTGAGAAGGGTGAAAAAAGTGTTGGAGGCGGAGAAGGAAAAGATTGCTCTTGGTAATGCTTGATATAGACAGTATGCGATGTAAATATTTCTGGCCTACTGAACAATCCAGATAAATCCAGGTTACAATATTCTAGAGGTACCCTTTGTATCTAAGCTTATAACAATCAATCACCTGACTGCTTTTGCACAAGGTGCATCTACATTGCCAACCACGTCTTGGTATACAAAGATCCCAAGGAGTGCCTAGGGCTACCCTGCATCCCATCATACCGTATGATCATGGTATGCATAGTCCGCATAAGTGACCCTTCGATATCAAGGCCTCAAGGCATGCCTGGTGCGCACCTAATTAGGTGCAAATGCCATGTGCCGAAGGAACCACACCAGAAGTCCATGTTGTGAGTTAACGCTGTCTGTGTAAAAGTATCGCATTTCTTTCTCAAAACTCTATAAAAATATACTTTTCTATGTTGTATGAATCGACGCTGCAAACTTGGTGGGGAAAGTAGTCGCTTTCTATCATGCAGGCTGCATTCACTGTCACGGGCTTCAGAAGGCACCATTGTCTCAGAACAAAGATTACACGTCCATGTTTGATGTTGTATCCGAAAATAATATCGCAAGATCGTCTATCATCCAATGCCTCCCCGAATGATGAAGGTAGGTTTGGTTGAGACTCTCTTTCGAAGTCGAACGAAATGAGAACTTATTCTTGGCATTGCTTGTCTATACCTCGTGATCACAAATTTGATGCTATTCAGAAATTATATGGGGAGACAAGTCAATACCTGACGAGAGTGAAGGAGCATTCACTTGGCTAGAAAATCAAGGTATGTGTCATATATGGTTCCACAGTTTTCATTTGAATTTCAGTTCATGAAGCAGTCATCTACGTGTATTTGGTATAGGAAATCTTCTAGGATCTCTTGCTGAGGCCGAGGCTGAGGAAGAACAGCTTGCGGCAACGGTTGGTATCCACTTACGTGGAGATATTGAGTTTAGAGACGCCAAGTTGAGAGATGAGACAGACGACTCACGTTTTCACTGGCACAGGTGCGACTGGAATGTGCAAGTTCCTGTATGCTAATTTGCTTTTCATCTTATCTAATTTTCACGGGTTGCAGGATGTTGCATTCTTGTGCTGATAGAGGGGATTTCACAAAAGCTGAAAATGTTATCAAACAGATGAACGAAAATAACCAGCTCCCTGGCCCAAAAGCTTATCACGCTCTTATATACAGTTATGTCAAAGCAGGTTACTCTCGAGGAGCATTGAATGCCATTCGTGCTGAAGTAGGAAAAGGTGCGAATTTGCCCTCAAATTAAGATATTAGGTTGGAAGGTGATCTCCTTCAAGAATCAATCCTACCTTTGTGTAATTGTGCAGGTATTCGTCCATTGCCACAGACCTATTCAGCAGTTTTGATTGCTTTTCTGAGGGAAGGTGACATCGAGACGGCGATGGCAATTTATGCATCAAATAGAAGAGCAGGTGTATCTTTTGAAGGAAGCTGGAGAACCCTCTGCTCAGCTTTGTTCAAAAATGGAGACTATGATTGTGCTATGCAGATCCTGAGTCAAGGTGAAAGTGATGGTTTGAAGCCAGATATGACAATGTACCAAGCAATGATTGAATCAATGTGTCGTAAGGGTGATCTTGCAGAATGCCTCAAGCGACTTCAAGATATGGCATCTTTAGGGGTTGTTCCCGACAAGAAAATCTTGGGTGCAGTTGTGACAGCTCATGCATTATCGGGCAAAGTCCGAGGTATGTTCCTTCTTGATGGAAGATTCAACCCATTGGTTATATCCGATCTATAAGATATATGGTATAACCACATGTGGGTGTATAACCCTACTTTAAAGTATGCATGTTACGACAAGTACATTCCCCATATCCCTTTGCTTCCCGAAGTACTATCAGATGATTATTTCGTGTGCAGAGTCTGAAATACTGCTCAAAGCCTTGATCCGGGCACCGGGCACACCTTCAGCGATGACGATTGGATCCATCAATGCTGTTCTACAGGTATGTTATATACCATGAAACAATTTACTGGAAGTAACGACAGTAAAACCTATATTTTAACATGGTGTAGATGTACCTTCATGCAAGCTTAACCAAAGAGGCCCTTGCTGAACGAATATCAGGTCTGAGACAACAAATGATCAAAGGTGGAATGGCGCTAGACCGGAAAGGGTATTCCCTACTCTTGGAGGCAAGTGTACACCTAGAAGATCCCAAGGTGCGGACGTTCGACAAGACTTCTAAAACTATCTGCTGATCTAACATTTGCGATCTTTTCGGTCCAGGTTGGATGGCTCGCTTTTCAGTCCTTGCAGACGCAGCCTAGAGGTTCTTTACAATACATAAAAGATGAAGTCATTGCCGATTTCCTATACTTATTAAGGTAGGTATGATACGTCAATTCTAAATCTTAAGATACAACTCTTCATGTGCTGGTATGTTTTTTTCAGTCTTGCAGGTGATCCCTCTAAGATCGACACAGTTTTGGCAGCTTTTACGACAGAAAGGCGCGATCTCTCCAGTAGCATGATGATTGTGGATGACGCAGACAGGACATTTATTACCAGATGGCTAGACCAGGTCGAATCAAACTACTCGCCTCGTCCAAGGGCGATAAGCATCGACGGTATTATTCTGGACTCCTCATCGCTGTGTGTTCTGAATGAGGATGGCGAATCTTTACCTCCCACCAAGATGAGTGTACGCGAACTTCGGGCCGAATTGGCAGCCAGACAATATCCACTGAGAGGGAATAAAAAGGAGCTAATCAAGCAGTTACAGGTATGCTCTTGCTTTGATATTCCATTTTGAGACTATTTGAAATGGTCCCACAATTTTCGTGCAGAAAGCTCGCCTTGAAGCGGATATCGAAGGTGTCAACCAGTCTACGCTCAAAGTAATCAAACCAAAAAAAGTATGTTTAGCATCTGATCCGTTTGTTTATTCTTTTCACTGACTTCGAATTTTTCTGTGTTAGATCGACGTAATTGTTGCTGAGGAGTCGTGGCATGTTGGCTATCTTGAAGATCGAAACTTTTACGAAGATGAAAGAGAGGTTGTACCCGACGATGATGAAGATGAGGGAAATTCTGACGATGTCGAGTACGATGTATGTACAATTAAGTGACCGAGTTTTGACATCAACATGCCTGATAAAAAATATGACCATGCAGGGAACCGGGATCAAAGAAGATGAGGACGAAGAGGATAATTTCGACTACGAAGATCGCGTGTTTGCGGTGATGAAGGCACGAGGAAAGCACTTGGATTTCCATGAAAGTGCAAATTTCGACCATGAGGATCCCGGCTTACAAGAGGTATGTTATTTTGTGTATCTTTCCACGTGGTCCGTGCTCATCTAGGTATTGCGATATTTGTAGGCGATTCTACTGCTGCGGAGGGTTTTTGCTCTAGGAGCGTATCCCTCATTTGGCGACATCGAATGTCTGGTTCAATTATTGACGCCCGAGACAAGTCATGTCGCAAAGGATCTTGATGAGATATTGAACGCTCATGCGATTACATTGGAAGACCGCGTCTTGCTAAAACTACACAATTTTATAGAGGATGTGTAACATCGCATCTATTTGCGCCTGCGCTTGTTTTGTTCCTCGTCAGAATCTGAGTAACCCCTTTCGCGATCTTCTCTCCTTGCCTGCATTTCGAGTTCATCCCAATCCATACCATTGTCATCATCGTCGTCTTCGGGTTCAAATTCATCTTCATCTGATTCCACGACGGATTCATCCTCGGTGGTGTCCAAATCATCACTCTCTTCGTCGTCGTCGGCAACGCTTGGTTCAAATTCCGATTCTTCCTCTGCCTCCTCCTCAGAATCCGTTTGGTCTCCATCCAGAAAGTTCCACCCACCAGATTCCACAAATCCCTCGGGATCCTCTTTTATGGATTTCAGGATGTTTTTCCAGTTCAGGTTAACCTTAGATTCGTAGTATTTCATTTCAATGGAGGTCAGCCAATCCTTGATCGTCTCCAACGATTGTGAAGGGACAGTGTCAATACGGGCCACTTCCTTATTGATGTCCTTCCATATAAAAATCATGTCAAAATTTCGGAGATTAAAGCCTACTCTCTCAAGATTGACAAGGTTTACCTCTGATAGAGCTATAACGGTGAATGGCATCTCTGTTAGTTCGACAAGGCAATTCACGGTTGGCATCACAAAAGAGGTCGACCTAGAAGGGACTCCATAGAACCCGAGTTCACGGAAAGGGATTTCAAATTCTAAATTGAGATCACCATATTCCTTCTCCCAGATATCTTGCTGAACCCTTTTAATGAATTGGCTGAAATCTTTGTTGACTTGATTTCTTCTCTCTCTCTCCCTTTGTTCCTCTTCAATCTCATCCGGATCATACATAGACCTTCTTCCAGCATCCAAAGTTTGAATTGTGTCCATCACCTGAGTAAAGAATTGTACGTCTAACGATTTTTTCTTTCCGATCATTATTGGATTGATCAATCGGAAATGTATAAGTGTCATCATATCATTCTCTGCTGGCTGAAAGAAGGCATGCTTGATGTTTCTGTACATCACATCTAACTCTTCCCCCTTGGGTGTTTTGTAACGGAAACCATTGGCATGAGCTTCTAGGTGTCCAGCCATCTTCCTTCCTTTTCCCACAAAAGCAGGTCGCATCCACAGCTCTTTCAGTACATGCATGCGATTCTTGGACAGAGTAATCTTTTCCTGCTTAACCAGGGTAGCTCTTTCTGCCTTTTCTCTATCCCTTTGGAGAACCAAGCTCCTGAGAGTCTTAATATCCCTCACTATTGACGTTGCATGGTTTGCATTGGATGTTCTGAAAGATATTTCTTTGATGCAAGATAGTTTGGGGAAAACAGAACCAGGTTGCCATACTGAACCAAAGTTAAAATTGACCCTAATGAAATAGTGATCATTCTCCTGGGTGGCAGATGCATTTTTGACTGTCAGAATATGAAAAGGGACCATCACTCCATACATGGGCAAAAGAACGGTCTCGTTTTTATTATCTACCTGGATGGCAAAGTGATGACCTTGTCGCACATCTGAGATGGAATTATAAGACATAATATCAGTGACCTTCCTGGGGCCTCCAGCCTTTTCTCTCTCCTTGTTTGTCTTATCAAGAATGCTGAGAGTCGCTTGGTTTACCTTTTCAAGCAAAGCTTCTTGGTTTTCTTTCTGCCTTTTTCTCTCTTCTTCTTTTTCTCGGAAGTCGATTCTTTCTGTCCGAGAAGACTTGCGGTTTCCTACATATGGCTCATTTACAGCCTCTCTCTGTGACTGCTCACTATCCTCATCTTTTACGTAGTACGCGATTTCTCTCCAATCCTTCGGAACACCAATTGTAAGAACCTCAGGAAGCTTTTTTTCGTTTGTGGGAACCACGACCGTGTCAGAGATCAATATGGCATATCTCCGGCTAGTTTCCATGATCCCACTGCTTTCATCGATCAAGTTATTCAGTGCCAAAACAATGTTAAAAGACATTCCAGCTTTTAGCAATGTTTCATTTGAGGGGGATACAGATTGGGAATTATCCCGGATCTCCAATCCAATTGCTGTGCCAACATTCTTCGCGAGGTGAGATGCCAGTGTCCCCTCTTTGTCATTCAGGGATTTAATAGCTGCAGCATACACATCCTTCACCTTGGATCCTTCGACTAGAGCCTGAATTGCCGCATTCTCGGCCTCTAAGACGGCGTTGTATATCTTTTCTTTCTCTTTTGTCGGATTTACGAAATAGGTGCGACCAATATTGGCACAATAGGATCCATATCTGGCACCAGCCTGACAGACGATGACGCCATAGTCCATGGTCTTATTAGAACTACCTCCAGATATTTTAAGATTGTACTCTCCACCAGATTCAAAGATTGGAGGGTACGCAATGTCAACCATTTCCTTTTTTAAACGGACATCAATCTTTGAAGGCTCAATAATGACAGCCTCTAGTCTATCGGTTAGCACGGAATGGGTTACCTCCTTTTCCTGATCAATTGTATTCTCTATGTCCTTGATTGCTGTTTTGTTGATCGCATTAGTCAGAAGAAAAGCAGCTTTTTTGATGCACAATATTTCCTCAGGATCTTTGGAGGACATTAAGAGACCCAAGTTGTGTCCGATATCGGCAATCTTTATTTCTGACTTTGAGACAAAATCCGCCCAATTTTCGGCAAACTTCCCTGAAGGTCTTTCTTTAATGACCATTCCGATGATGGGATTTTCAGAAGACTTCCTGATAACTGTGATCAAATCCTTCATTTGTGGAACACCTCCATCCAACTTGGACTTCAGGTGGAGCTCCAAAAGAAGACCTTTCTCAGCACAGGTACTCTTCAACTGTTCCAAAATCGTCACCTTCTTTTGACCACCAAGCACATGGATTGCGTTTTTTGTAAATATAAGTATAGTATCTGCGAGCAGAAGAACCAAAAAAATGAGACTGGCTAGGCTTCCCTTGACAGCAAAGACGAGGCTAATGTTTACCTGTGAATTCATAACCAAACATCCAGAGAAAGAGACTGCTGCTCTTCCAATATCGGATATCTGTAGGCGCTTCTCCAGTTGGGATAACTATAGCAGAGACGCCCTGCCATGCTGCCGAGTCCTGAAGTTTGAAATTTTGTGGTGATCAGAAGCAGCAGCAAACATATTGATGTCTTCATAGTTATCATACCTTCCAGGATGAGTATAAAACTTCTAGTTTTTCACCAAATCGGCTTAAGTTCAGTTCGATGGGTTTCTTTTTCTCCTCGGTCATGTTGATCTTTGCAAGTCCTGGTTACACAGAGAACGTAACTTCGCCTTTCACAATACGATATATTTAACGTTGTTATATTTCAAAATAATGTTCATATGTACGCTGACATGAAATGTTATGGTCGTTTTCCAGAGACCGCGCGAGTGATGAGTTTAAATATTTAAAACAATGTTAACATGATATCGATATCAATCGATCGACCAACGTTGATGCCACTCATGAATGGCACTGATCAGTGTCCAGTCCTGCCATGGTAAGCATCGCAAGACAGCTGCCAGCTGCAGTTGGCTGTAGGAGTAGTTGATTTGCCGTTAATGAGCTAAGGTCCGCAGGGAGTTTCCATGAGGACTCGGCCGGATGATTCGTATTTGGAAGGGAGATGCACATCTGTCCCACATGGAAGTGTTAATACTAAAAGTATTTTTGCTAACATTTTGGACCATGATCGTGATCGAACTTGCATGCCGATTGGCTAAATTGGGCCCAAATCAAATTGGGATTGATTCACTGGTGATTGATCAATCATGAACCTTTTCATTTGATGAAATCAGATCCATTCAATACCGCCAAATGGATACAGGACCGTCTATTGAGCTAATAGCTCAATGAGCGGTCTGATCAACTTTTGCAGGCACTCTGTAACCAATCACCGCATACAGCTTTACTGAGGCTAACAAGAAAGCTGCTCTGCCGATTGAGCAGTTTGTGTCCAGCATATGTTGATTCAGATTATCGCAAGAGAATGAAAGTTGTTTTAATTTCACCTGGCTATCCAATCTAACTATTCTGGAGGAAAATTACGAGAAAGTAACATCTATCAATCAATTGACATTAAATAATAGATCTCTGATACCACTATAGCATGCGCAGTTCATAGTCACCCGCAGTTGTGATATATCTCACCCACGGTAACGCTTGATATCCAGATCTTTCAACCACTTTTAGATACCGCACTTGGATTCCGGAAACTGTGAAGTATGGAAGCTCAAATTTGACTTTGATTGGAGGCATCCTCCCGTGGTTCGTTTCTTCTGCCTCCACAGAGGGAAGACCAAATTTGCATCTCAGAGTAAAATCTCTCCCACCTGGAAAGTTTTTCATTTTCCAGATCAGGGCATCATTCTCTGGTGCATACATTGCGTTGCCTTGCGTTGCCTTGAATATTGGAGATATAGCATCTTCGGGTAGTGGAAGCACAATCTCAACAGAGGTGGCATTACTTCTCTCTTTAAACTGGGACTTTGCTTTCACAAAGTACTCAATTCTACTTCTGCTGTGTTTCTCGACCTGGCACTCTACCCAGATGAGCGGTTTGACCTGCTGACTCAAACGATATGTCATCAAATCGAATGATCCATCAGGAGGAATGAAAGATATTGTCCTATCTCGCTCAAAACTCGCCAGCCGGACACATTGATGAAACTTGATATCCTCCAAATCAACTGTCTTCTGCCTGCCAGGACGCCCTTGAGCATCAAATAGGACTTTATCATTCAAACCCAATTTGCACTCTGGCATCCCACTGAGATAAGCTCTCATTTTTAAAGCTCCAGTGACTTCACTGCTTACCACAGTTCCATTTGAGTTTACCAACAAATTTACAGACTCGACAACATCTAAGAAGACCTCATTCTTTTTATAATGGATTCCCTCATTCCTCCAAGAGACTGCATTTGTCACAGCCATAGGTGGTTTTGGTTGCACTGCCATTTTATACGCATTGACTTTAATATATTCGCTCAACACCACGGCCTCTGTGAACTGAGGGAAACCAAAATCCATGACTTCATCTAAAAGTTCATATGCTATCACAAAGTTGTCCCTCAGAGATTCCTCCTCGAGCTGCATGTGAAATTGTATCAGAATTTTTCGTTCTTTGCAATCAAAGATCGGAAAGCAGAATGCAACAAGATTAGGCATACCTCTCTGAAATAGTGCTTGAAGATATCGACCAGCTTATGCAGAAAGGCTAGAATAGCAGCAGCGTTTGAATTTGTTCTCGACAACGCCAGGATATAAAGATTCGAATATTGTATATGGATAAATGTGACATTCTCGTCTAATATGATGGGGCTAACTCGACCAGTGTCCTCGAGTTCGTGAAGTTTGGTAATAAACTGCTCTGAGACTTTCAACGGTATATCACCCCTGCAGTGACATGTGCGGATGATAAATACATATATAAAATATGATGGAAAGTATATTTACATGTGTAACTCGCGGGCGTACCTGTAATCACGGTAGAGGACCGGCTTGCCTTTGCTGTCGAGAAACAGCAGGGCCGAGATGGCCTGTTTATGAGACATAAGCTTCAAATACGGCCTTCTATCTCTTAAGTCTGGCTTGAGTAAATTTAAATTCTTAATCAGGTATGTGTGTGGCTTGAACAATACAGAAGTTCATGCTGTGGGCATACCCACTGAACGACAGTCATCCGGATGATTGAAATCAGATCTGAACATGTTCAGCATGCGCAGGCTGTCTACCTAGATAACAATGCCATCCCAAATCTACGATCCTCAGTAGATCCTTAGAAGGCGCAAGGACTCTGGAAGATCATAGTTGTTAGGTGATACGTAAAATTATTCATCACATTATCCGTGATCAAGTCATGACTTGATTTGAATTGACTGTCAATTATTGACTATCTACTAGATATGGCTATCCCGGATAGTGGAGTCCATTATCTATCCTAAGATGGTGGAGTTTTAACAGGACTGTTGGAATCATCCAAATGTGAATGTGAATAGCAGAGAAAAGAAAGGAGCTACTGTATGGGCTTGGGCTGAACATCACGCCGAAGGGAACCTCCGGGCCCCTTTGGCATTTTTGGTACTTCCATTTCCTTTAGGTCTCCTTGCAGCTCGAGGTGCATGCAATATTCTATCAAAGACTATATTATTCTGCATAGAGATATAACTATCTTCCTCAGAATACGGCAGTATTTGAAATCCGAGGACAATCCCATCGGTAGACTCCATCATAGTATGACATCTTCCATTCCACAGTTTTCCCTCAGACAGACAAAACTTTTGAACCACACGTCCTGTGAGTTGTAACGAGATTGTTTCTCGATTAAATACTTATTAAAGATTGACTGTAACCCAATGTTAATTTCAAAATCTCCCGCACCCCTACAGCAATTCAATATCTCAGGGACTCGTTCTCACAATGGACAAGGTCCATGGAGGAGACAGCGGTCCTCCAGATATCTAATTCTGAGTGGTTCTGCTGTTTTCGACGAGCAATTTACATCTCATTTTGGTACCACGATGACTAAAGATACAATTGAAGGTATTAGGAGCTACAAATTCACTGCCATGATTTCTGCCACCTCTGTCCCCACAGGGACGTGGATACGCGCAGAGATATCTAACAATGTTAACTAACACACAAGGCTACGCACTGCAGGGTTATCCGATTTACAGGGCTTGAATCCGTTTATGGTAGAAGAAGGATCACAGTATATTAAACTGCCACAATTTCAAATCCAGCCTGATATATCTGAGCTACCAAGGGTACTAGAAGGAATTCTGCAGTCTTGTGCAGATACTCTAGGAGGTACGAAAATATGTTTTACGTCAGGAAGTGGCTAATTTATGATTTCATTGATTTTGCTTTTCAGGCCTATCCAGGTTTTCTATAGATTCAGACTCAATCAATCTACAGCTACCTGAAACACTAGTAAAGGTTTTCATCTCTGCAGAGTCTCAGGCTCCTCATTGGGGCTCAGCTGCAGCGCGAGACATGTATGACATATTCCTTTCAAATTTGTTACGACTCTTGTCCATGATAGACATACCTATCGCTCTGTGACGATACTGATCCATGGCCTCAGTCAATTGGTCCCTGAATAAGTCCCTACCTAAATTCATCGTTGTATGCATACAGGCATATATATGCCTAGGCATTCACATATGTGCATGTAGTAATCCATATGGATTCAAGTGAATTCTTGTAGACTAATTGTAGTATAACTCCAGGCCCATGCCATCGTGTATCTCATAATCTGCAAGTGTTATGTGATCTTTGTAAACTGTGTACCACTTCTGTATCCTAATTTTCTCTGGCCGTGTACCTGTTTGGGCAGCGACAAGTTTTTTAAGGTCTCCTATTGTGTCATCCTCGTTGCATTTGACCCTTATCTACAAAAAAACTCAAAATATTTTCATGCACTTGAACCCAGAGAAGAACCGCTTCTAAATAGGAAAATTCCAGCGGTTGTCGTTTCCGAACCTTTTTACCAAGCCTATCGTTCAATACCACTTCTATCATCTCTAATGTGATGACTGACACAGTATATTGAAATTTTATATCGTTTCGTTTCGTTGAAGGATTCTCTAGTCAGATTCTAAAATAATGACCTTTTGCCTCCCCAAAGAACCTCGAAATGTTGTGTTTGGCAACCTTTGTCACATCATGTGACTCACATGTGACTGAGACTGGCTGAAACCGGAGACTTCCCAGTAGGGACACAGTGTGGGCAAATAAGCCTTTTAAGTTTTAGGGATTCGATATATCTGCAGGTGGGCAATGTACCAAGGCACCGAGAAAGGGGGGGTTAACCCATATGCATCTGTGTGGCAACATGATGCAACATACGCTATAGTGTGAGTATACAGTACTGTGCTGACCGTCGGACAGCCTGTCACTAGGATCGATCCCACATATATTGTTACACTGATACTGAGTGGTATGAAACTCAGAAGCTGTAGAGAATGAAGTTGGTTCTTGTGTAGTTCCAGTTAGGTACCCACAAGGTAGAGAGCTTTATGTTACTTCGTAGAGTAAGTATGCAATGATACATGATATATAAATCTATCTGTCTTCATCCAGGTAGACTGGATTGCTATATACAGTCTGATGCATCTTGGTTTCAACTTATGCATCTACTGATGCATTTCTAATTTCTAATGTAACATATATGTGATCACTTGCACCAACATGGCCATATAAGATCTAATTTACAATCTTTTTCTAACATGCATGACAAATGGCAATACGTTACCCCGGAAACGAAGAAATCCCGGAAACGAAAAGACGGTGAGATAACTGCAGTTCGTGCAAAAAGGTAGGAGCAAGCATAAAGCATATAATCCATCAAGTTTTCGTGTCGATTTTATACCAAATTATATATTTCAGGTTTCAAGATCAATTTGGTCAGCAGAAAACGGATCAATCCACACCAATTGGCACCTCAAGGTTGTACGTGTAACCAACTGACAACAGAATAGTCTGGTCCCAGTCATCTATACAAAGATGAATGCACGGCAGATATCAGATCTAACATGAGAGTGCCATAATATCTTTCAGGTCATTGAAGCGGTCGATCTTAATAGCTCCCTGGAGCTCAATTGTCTCGTGGGCTTTCCTTGTCTCAGGTCTAGTAATATACAGTTTAAATGCATCAAAAGTGTCAACAAACACCCAACTTATCTTGGATATCACAGGGAGTCATGCAAATTTATACAATAAGCATTTGGAGACAATCACATCCACTTCTATTGTCTCTATTATATTGGGTATCATCAGTATTTCTGTAGGAGCAATTGCTGCTTGGATTCATGTAAAGGATATTCTGGGAGGTTCGCGATGGGGCTCAGCGACGAGATTAATCTTGAACAGTTTTCTGACAGTTGGATTATTGTACTTGTTCGCATGTTTTTCATGGTGCGATGTCCTGTGGCAAACTTGGTGTTCTGGACTTTTGTTTCACGGCAATTCAATGAAAATGCAGGTTCTTTGTCATCATCAATTATCTCTCAAGTTGGTGCACCGGATTGTGGATTCTAGAAATATGTAGTGCCAATATAACAATGGAAATTGAAGAAAAGAATGGCATTGCTCAGGGATGTGCAGCAACATGCTTGAATCTTCATGATTTTCCATTTTTGAACACATCATCATGCATATGTGAACCCGGAGAACTTACCCAGATTCATCAAATAGCCGCATCCACTAGAGCGAAGGCTGTTTGGTTCTTTGTCGGTGTAATCTGTATCATGGTCGGGCTTTTAACCTCAATGGTCAATATATCTGCAGATATTGGCTGCATACACAAGCCAGGGATTCCAGGGATCATTCGGAATGATACAGGGTAAGGCCAAGTCTCTACGTAATACACCGGTGCGAGATGTCACATAAAACTAACAAACTATTCAAAATACTGTAGAGAAGGAAGCATGCTCGAAGATCGTATGGAAATGCAAAAGGCAAGAATCAAGATATCAGGTTTAACGCCTGATTCAATTCAGCCTCGCTCCCGAATAACTACATAGAAATACTAACTCCAAGGTAATGGAATTTTTGAAAGTAACCTCATTTAACAAGATTTCGAGCCGTGACAATGATGTCATCAACAGAAGGCAGTGCAGCAGATTCCAACACCCCTGAGTATGGCATTGGAACATCCACTCCAGTTATTCTCTCAGGTGGGGCATCCAGGGCATCAAAGGACTCTTCTATTGCAATACTGATGATTTCCGCTCCAATGCCATTCTGTGGCCAACCTTCTTCCACTGAAATCAACCTGTGAGTTTTCTTTACAGACTGTGCAATGGTTTCTCTATCTATAGGCTTTAGAGACCTCAGATTCACCACTTCACAGGAGATACCTTCTTTCTCCAATATATCTGCAGCCTGTAAACAATATCCCACCATTTTACCAAAAGATACTAGAGTGATGTCTGTACCATCCCTCATGATTTTTGCCTTTCCTATTGGCAATATAAACTCCTTTGAGACTATATCATCCGTGACTGGAAAAGATTCCCCATATAATATTTCATTTTCTAACACCACAACTGGATCAGGGTCTCGAATGGCTGCCTTCATGAGGCCCCTAGCATCTTCACTATCATATGGTGCTACAACCTTGAGACCAGGGACAGAACTATACCATGCTGCGAAACATTGAGAATGTTGCGCTCCAACTCCAGCGGCGGCCCCGTTCGGACCCCTAAACACAATCGGACACTGGATTTCCCCCGAAGACATGTAATAGCTCTTTGCCGCAGAGTTTATAATATGGTCAATTGCCTGCAGGGAGAAATTCCATGTCATGAATTCAACAATGGGCTTCAATCCTTGCATAGCAGCTCCACATGCTATCCCAGTAAAGCCAATCTCTGTAATTGGCGTGTCTTTAACTCGTTTGGGACCGTATTTTTGGAGCAAACCTCGAGTGATTTTGTAAGCTCCCTGATATTCAGCCACCTCCTCACCCATGATGAATACCTTATCATCAAGCTCCATTTCGTCATCAAGTGCAGAGTTAAGAGCATCTCTGACCGTCATCTGTAACAAAATTCAACCATGCAAATAATCATTCGGAATATCGAGAAAATTCTTGACCTTGTGCAGTCATACCTGTCCAGAGGCGAAAGAGCTGAAAAAATCCCGACGCCAGTGCCTTTCCTGTAATTGAAATAATCAGTTTATGGTCAAAATAATGAGAGTGAATCATCTGCAATGTATTCGGATCGCCATCTTCCAAATTCTCACCTTGCCGCATCTAAGGGCAAACGCAGAGATACGTGATACTGCCCACATATTTCCTTCACTGCTGTATAATATATCTTTAATTGGATATTTTCAACAACTATTATGATTCAAGCCTGCTGCCCAAAGAGTGTAATAGTCTGGGCTAGGTCACAGACATTAGTGTGCTCGCCCCGTTTGTAACCCGAATCTAACTCAAATCTGACATTGACTCAAAGACTCAATCTGAGTCAATGTAGTGAGACTCGATCTGAGTCAGAATGACGCAAGCCTGGGACTACTTCTCTGTCTCTTTCCTTCCAAAAGTCTCAATGTAAAAGAGATGAACGATTGCGACAAAATGACAATACAAGAGAGATCAATTATCCAAGCGCTTGAAAAGCGCGAGGAGTACATACTCGGGAACTTGGAGTGCGTCGATTTTTGAAATTGCTTTGTAACCGAACACCATAACAACTCCACCAACATACGGTAAATGGCAGTTTATCTTCCATTATGACAATAATATAATGGTTCATGTAGGAGTATATCCATGAAGGCTCTTCGGAGAGTTTTGGAACAGGACCTGCGGTTGGAACGAGATGCTTTGAAACCAATGAAGAAAGTAGTCAATAGCTTCGTCGACAATGTACGCTCAATTACGTCTAAATCAATTTTGAATGACAATCCAACTAGAAGATTTTACATACAGTTACTATTGAAAACACGTTTCAAAGGGCAAACAGATGAGAAGGCACATCAAAGGAAGAGTCACAGTCAACCAAGAGATGAAGGGATGAAGCAAGCAAGAAATTTAACAGCCAGGTTTAAAAAATTGAGAGATATTTGCAAACAAGCAAGCATCTCCATTCCTCCATCTTTGTATCGAAAAGACAATGGTAGCAAGGACATGGAGTCTGCTATTTTGGAAATATTGAGGAGGAATGGTCTCGATGAAAACTCTCAAAAAGCTTCGATCATGGCAGTTAAAGAACAATTACAGTTGGAAAGAGATCTGGATGGTATAGATAAGGGCAACATAATTAATGATGGTCCACGATCACGCCGAAAGGCAGTAAGGTATGAATCGATTCATATTTGGGATATTTATATATGGGTATATGGTTGTTTCCCTTATTTTCCATTCATGAATTGATTTATTGTTGTGTCAAAACTAATTTCATATACATGCAGATACGCGATACAGCACTCGTCTTCAGAGGGTAACAGTGAAGATATTGACGGATGCTCTAGTGGAAAAAATGGTTCTGAAGCTGATACACGATCAGAGACAAGTTCCGGTGATGAGCAGGGTCCAACCACTGTAGCAAGCTCCAAACGCCCTAAACTAGCTGCATGGAGTGACGATGATTAATCGTTGTCGTCTACCATATCAGATCAATACGATATAGGGTAGCCTATACAAAGAATAGACGTATACTGTGCCCTTGTCAAGTCTATTCTAGCCAAGAACTATGAAATTGCAAGTATTGAAAAACCGGTTTTGTGGTACCCACAAGGGCCTGTCTGATGCAGTTACCGAGTCCAGGTGATGGTATTACCTATTGCAGACGTATGCACCATATCATGGGAATATTATGTGTCTTTAGTATTTGTAAAAGAGATTGAATTTCTAGATTGTCTTCACTCGTTTGCTCTGTTCCCTCATGGAGTCCTGCGTCCAGGCGTTGCAAAGCAAAAGTATAAAACCATTATTTCGAAGTTCGAGAGGATTCAGTCTCTATAGAAGATTTTATTTTATTCAACGTAATAAGAAATGTTTCAGCGTTACCGCCAATACGAACATACAAAAGGGGCACGCTTCTCTTAAGTTTGACTATCTCGCTCTCAAGCGTTCAACCAAGGAGTTGCAGGAGAGGTTTGTGCCGTCGAAAGTCGAAGATGTCGTTCAATATCACGACCAATCTATCGCTTTCAAGCTGAGAAATATGACCGAACTCAAATGGCTGACGATTTCCTGGGGCCCTAGCACTGCACATTTAGGTGCAATAGCAACAGAACCTAGAAGAGGATCAACTGCAGAATTGTACAGCCTGGGTGAAAGTATTCGGCGAAACCTTAGAGGGTTGATTCTGGCTGATGTTTCAATGCCTGAAAAATGGGAACGGGTAGCCAAACTTTCTTTCAGTGAAAGATTAGAAGGCCCTCCAAGTTTTTATATGTATGTAGAGATAATGAACAAACATAGCAATCTAATCATCTGTAACCTGGAGGATAGGATTCTCTTTGCAGCGAATCAAATAGGTTCGAAAAAGTCTTCTGAAAGACAAATTCAGACTAAGAGAAGGTATGAGTTTCCTCCAAAGGTGTCTGGCTTGTCCCCTGACAAGCACCAATCTTTCCAGGATTGGAAGGCATGCTTGTTCTCTTGTGCTTCCTTGCACGACAGATGGGATATCAACTATTGTATATCAAGATCATTTCGAGGTGTTGGACCAATTCAAGCCCAAGATATTATTGATAATTCGAATATACCAGAAATTAGCATGAGTGTCATGAGTGACGAGCAATGGGCCTCTCTTTTCTCCACGTGGTTAGCATGGCTTGAAGCAGTTGAAGATGATCGACCCTTGTACTGCCTGTCGACAGATGATGTCACGAAGCATTCTGTCTTTCGAAAAGACATATTTTCTGATTCGTCACCACTCGAGTTCTTCGGTGGTTATTTCTACTCTTCTATAGAAATGAATGAGTCAACCAGAGTAAGTTCCACAGCTCCAAATATCTTAATGCGCAAACTATTCCAACATTACTCCTGTTTTCTGCAGTTGCTAGTATCTCTAATAAAAAACGTCAGCAAAGAGAAGGATAGGAAAATGAAGAAGTTAACATCCTTGCAGACACAATCAGATGCTTCGAGTAATCACCACAACATACGAATGCAAGGTGACTTGATCATGAGTAATTTGCACCTGCTGGTGCCTGGAACCTCCTTTGCTATGCTTGATAATTGGGAAACAGGTGAGAAAGAGTATATTAAGATGGATCCTGATAAATCAGGCATACAAAACGCAGAGTTTTATTACAGGAAGGCAAAGAAAGCAAAGCGGGGAGCAGCCAAAATTGCCCCTCTAATTGAAGAATGTAACTCTCATCTTGATTTTCTGGAAGAAACAGAAATCTTACTGCATAAAATTGAACCTGAAAACCCAGAGGCCATCGATTTGCTTCATCAGATTGAATCTGATTTGACACTGGTTGGATGCATCAAAAAGAAGGGGATCCATAAAATCAAAGAGACCTCTGCCAGGAAGAAGAAAAGGAAGGGACCAACTTTACGACGTCTCACCTCACCAAATGGAATCGAGGTACTTGTAGGTAGAAGTTGCCAAGAAAATGACACAATTACCATGAATATAGCAAAACCTGGGGATATCTGGATGCATGCAAGAGGCTACCCTGGGGCTCACGTTCTACTTAGAAGTTCCCAATCAGCTGATGCCACGTCCGTTGATGATATGAAATTTGCGGCTGATATAGCAGCATTTTATAGTAAAGGCTCTGCGCTATCGAAAGTAGACATTATAATGGCAGATAAGAAGAATATATCAAAGCCAAGGGGAGCAAGACCAGGCCAAGTAATTGTGCACAAGGAGCAAGTGATCGTTGGAGAGCCCGATAATGCAGCGATTTCTTAAAATAATCCTCAAAAAATTTACATTTGATCTATACTTTGTAATTGATTATATCATGACTGTCTTTTTGGTGGATACATCCACTTTTGCATGACGAATGAGTTCCTCAACTACTTCTGAAACTGTAGGATGGGCATGTACTGCAAATGTCAGGTCTTGAATAGGGATTTTCATTGAGATGGCATTAGAAAATTCGTGAATTAGGTCTGCGGCGTGAAGACCAATCAAATGAACTCCGAGTATTTCTCCGGTGTCTTTGCGGTAGATTAACTTGCCCATTCCATCTCCTTCAATCTCTGCCAAAGCCTTCGAGTTTCCTTTGAAGTATGTTTTTGCGACTTCAACCTGATCTGCATATCCTCCTTTATCGGCATTTTCTCTTGCAGCATCTTCTGTCACACCGACAAAAGAAACTTCAGGGTGAGTAAAGCATGCAGCAGGGATGGAATTGTGATCTAACACATGGGAATTCCCACACATATTTTCGACTGCACTAATACCTTGGGCAGAAGCGGCATGTGCGAGCATATACTTGCCATTTGCATCACCAATGCAGAAAACATTTGTCATCGCTTTACCACTAGAGTCTACAACCTGCATTTTATCATTCACAGGAACAAATCCTCTGCGATCAGTCTCCACATTAATTTCTTTGAGGCCCAGTCCATTCGTGTAAGGTGCTCTCCCCGTTGCCACGAGTACTGCGTCGACTTCAAGCTCATCAACCTTTTCCTTGGAATTGAAATCTGTCAATTCTACAGTCACTGGCTTCACTCCTGGCACCCCTGGCACTACTTTGGTCGCTAAAACATTGGTATGGAAGTCAATTTTGCGACCGTTGATTAGTAATCTCTGCGCCAGCTTCGCAATCTCCTTGTCAAAGCCAGGCATGATGTTAGGAAGGGCCTCAATAAATGTTACCTCACTTCCCAGGGCAGTATATACGTCAGAAAACTCTAGACCAATATATCCAGAACCAATAATAGCAATCCATTCAGGAATCCAGTCCATTTTGAGAGCATGATCGGATGTGAATACAGTTTTCCCATCAATTTCGATTCCAGGGGGAACGAATGGTACAGATCCTGTGGCAATTATGATGTTCTTAGCTGTGACATTTCCTCCTACATCTACCCTTCCTGGAAGACTATACTTCACAGTGTGAGAATCGACGAATTTCCCCTGTCCGATCAATATGTCCACGCCAATGGCTTCCAAGGATCTCTGGAGATTCCCTTGAATTGTATTTGCCAAATTTTTTGCATGATTGGCAATCTTTTCCCGTTCAAAACTGACATTATCGATCTGGATTCCAAGAGATTTTAAATGATGTTCGTCTTTCAATTTCCTGACTTCTCCCGCAGCAGCCAGCAAAGCTTTCGAGGGAACGCAACCTCGGTTCACACAAGTGCCCCCAATGTCGTGCCCTTCAATAATCGCGACTTTGAGGCCCTGGAAACATTCACACGGCAAGTCAAATAGTACTAGACAACTTAATAAATCAGTTACACCACCATACCTTGTCAACCGCATGAAGAGCAGCTCCATGACCTCCGACACCAGCGCCAATGATCACCAAGTCGTAGTCATATTCTGCAGATGAATTTATCGATGATTTCTCACCTGCATTTGCCACAATCAGAGAGATATTCCTGCAAAATAATCCAATAATACGATAGTGACACAAAGAGACGATACATACGTGTGATCGAGCACTTGCAACACTCTCCACTGGTATCACTCATCTTTTCCCCAACTGAAAAGATTCACACGACATGCATTATCGAATCTACATCTCATACCTCTCTGATCGCCTTAAAGAGTGAAAGAATGCAGCATTTCTTTTCTTTGCAACGTGCTCTGCAGTTCTGGACAGACGTGGCACGAGACTAGCTCTGCGGCAAACGCCACCAGCACGGTACAAGGAAGTTTGAGATATTGATGCAATTGTCTTCATTGTCATTACTTTATATATATATGAGATATTACTTTATTTAAATGGGATTGTTACTTATCAATGTATATAGACGTATGCGACGACTTTCATCATTTCTTACATGCAATCAGGGAAGATCGCGATGGGCGTCGACACCAGCTGGTGTCAATCTACTGCAGTAGATTGACAGGATACAAATCATCTTATCAGGGTTCGATTGTCACCTGACCATCTTCAGATTGATTCCTACCCCAAGAAGGATGGGTCTCTTGTGCACCCTAGTTATCATGATTCATGTCTCAGTTTGGACATGTATCCAACTATTGATCTTGGACGTTTGCAAACTTCACGTGGATGTCTATGATCTGCATGTAGAGC
>PJEL010001136.1_pt1 | contig 28061 bp, 44 predicted proteins | sample 1853271 | NCBI WGS metagenome assembly PJEL01 (sample SAMN08108733, study PRJNA415343) | Invertebrate metagenome, whole genome shotgun sequencing project. | host: Globobulimina | place: Sweden: Gullmar Fjord | collected 2015-08 | reverse complement strand
TCGAATGAACTTGTGCCAAGAATACTCCAGAAGTTTTCGGGAACTGCGGCCATTTTATCGTATTCCATTTTTAAAATGCGATCATCCACAACATCTTTCTTTGTCAGAGTTGCTTTTCTTACTCCATCCTCAATTTTGAAGTATTTTTTAGTTTCTCCGATATTAATATCCTCGGAACTCATATCCGATAATATCTGCTTCAATTTACTGGCAGATACTGTCACATCGAATGATATTCCCGGGACGGTGACATCAACATCAATTAAATGAGAACGAACAGACAACCTGTCTTTCGAGAAATGAATAAGATCATCTCCCCCGGACAACTTTGCCACTCCAGCAAACGTGCGGACGATATCGAATATCGCCACTTTTTTTATTTTCATATAAGCCTCCTGTGCTTAGTCTTCTAACTCATCTGTTTCTGTAGCCTTACGAGGATAATCCTCATCCGCATCACAATGGATAGGTGGATAGCCGTGTTTTCGTATATTACCTTGTTTTAGGATGCAGTGGATAATTACGACTACCCCTTTAATCAAGTATGACAACACACTAAGTGCCACTATAGCGAACCCTATAAATACCCAAAATCCAGAAAATATAAATCTGATAAATTCCATTGCCCTCTCCTAGGTTTAATCTATATCCTCAAATAAAGCAGGGACAATCATTTTTAATTCTTTTAAAAGAGGTATCATCAACTCCCTTATCTGTGGGTGAGCCGCTGTCGATGTTCTAAGTTTAAAGATATGCCTCCATTCTCTAATATTTGCAGTGACCACAATTTCAGTTTTTAAACTGTTGGGGAGGACAGCTCTTGCTTCTTGAGGTTTACATCCGATAATCATCATGTCTTTATATGCTTCCTCTGCATTTATCATGGATTCAGTCCACAACACCATTTTGCCACTATAGTTCCCCACAGGAGCTTTTGCCCAATCAAAAACAGGGTTAATAAACTCCATATCATCGTTTTCATAATTCACATAACGAGTAGATTCTTGTCCAAAAGAGGAAAGTCGGTGTCTAACCAATTCATGAGTAACTCCACGATCAGTAATAAATCTAACAGATATGTTTCCATGCTCGATCATAGCTTCATGTTTTCGCTTAATTAACATTCTACAGAAATCATCTGCTGACTCTTTAGTAATCTTGTCTTCTGATTTATAACAGGTTCTACCTGCGATTTCAATCATTGCGGGGATAAGCCTTACATGCTCAATCTCGGTTAATATTTCATGCCTTTGATCTACAATTTTCATTTTTAAGCCTCGCTATTTCTCTTTTTGTGTACCAGATAACTTTCTCAAGATCCTCAATTTCTTTCTCTTCATACTTCATCCCTGCACGAGAAAGATATTTAATTGCTGAAGTTCTGGAAAAATTCATTTTATTCCCCGGTAACTTTTCCAATGCCTCAATGTAATCGATGGTAAGCGTCCCACCGTAATGGTCTGGCTTGTTTACCATTTCTTTTTTCACATCCACTTAATATAATCCCCCTATAAATCTATTTGTGATCTTATTTTCTTGGCTTTTTCTTTAAACTCGCGTTTTGCATATATTGATGATGATGCACCCTGGGTGCATTTAATAAAACCATGTTGTATAAATGCTGTCCTATACGCGGATACTCTCGGTAACGATACTCCCGATAATTCCGATGCTTTTGCAGACCCAACCAGTTTACCCTGACCCTTACTTAAAAAACCATCAATCACTTTATTCATTTCCAATATTGCCGGATCTATAGCGGGAGGTGCAGGTTTAGTTTTCACTACCTTATCGGGTTTCATCAGTAATATTATCCCGAACTCTACTCCAGCTAACAGAGCAAGCATGAATATTTCTAGAAAACTGCTAGGATCTAATCCAAGCATTAACGAAACCCTGGTAAACTCTTCAGAGGCAATTGCTCCGAACTTGGATTCTATAACCCCGATGTATCCTTGTTTCTGGGCTGTTACTTTATCCAGATTAGATTGAGCTATATGGCTCTTGGCTGTAAGTTCTATATGTCTTGGTAATAATAGTTGTTTTTTATCTTCGAGGGATTCTATGGAGGCTGACAGTCTATCAGAGGCAGAAATCCAGCCAGAGGGTAACGCCTTTATTTGATTAAGTTTCAGCCCTATCTCAACATCCTTAGCGGCTATCTGTTTAGAAACGGCGTCTAATTCCAGATTCACTTTCAGTAAGACTTCAGTTAATCGGGTTTCCTCGGCTAATACACTATCGGGTATTGCTGTATCTAAAGCGTCTGCCATTTTAACGGTCTGTGCTTCGATAGTAGATAGAGAATATGATAATGAAGCTAACAAGGCTATAGCTATCAGGAAGGCAAGATAAAAACTTCGCCATAATGCTGCCCACACATGCCCTTTTCCAAGGGCAATATGTTTCTTTACCTCTAAAATTATCCATACCTTCTGGCTCTCATAAGTTAATCCAAGCGCCGCGAATACCGCTATCCCGAACCATGTACCGGCTAACGATGTAATAAAAATTATAGTGACAGCAATCGATATCAATTCAAGTACTGCCGCTTGCGGGCTTTTCTTAATAATGGCTATTATTTTCATAATTTACCTCTGTAATCTTTTGTGTTGTGTTTAATAACAAGAGCCATGTTTCAAAACACACCACTGCGGTATATTGGGAAAATCCATTAATATCCTATCGAAACAACTCATTCTGTCTTCCCCATCGGATTTTACAGATTTGCAATAATCCCTATGACCACATACGGGCTTTGAGCCACCTTTAGTAAATGCCCCAGTATGCCCCGCATGACGGCACTCTCTACAACTATCAATCGTAACAGTAATTTGCATCTTGTCTCTCCTGTAATCTTTTGTTTTATTGATATTGTAATACTAATGATTTTTATAGATTATGTCAATAGTTTATGAAAAATAATAATGATATCTCAGAAGGCAACTGAACCAGATAACCGAGAATCTATATATGCCTGGCCAATATTGTGACAATAACTTATCACTGCATCGCCTTTACGTTTTCCGGCATGTCTTGGAGCCTTTATTGTAGAAGCTCTCATGATACCTTTCCCCACATCGTTGGTAGTTTCCCATAACGCGAACATTTGGGCTACGTGAGAGGAAATATCTTTTGCTTCAGGTACACTAGTGAGATCCGGCCTCTGTCCAGCTTTCAATTTGTCGCTTGTAACCTGTAGTCCAGCAAATGAGGCCATATTTAATTCAGAGGACAATTGCTTCAGCTCTATCCATGGTTTTATCATTCTCACCCGACGCTCATCTTTTCCGGAAATATCCATAATTGCGGGATAGTCCATTATTAACAATTTGGGGGCAAACTTATCACGCTGTCTTCCACGTAATAGATCGTTTTTTAATCTTCCCATCGTTAGTGTATTTGTATCGTATTCCAATATCTTCGCAGGTGTCCCATTCCATAAATATCTCAATCCCTCTTGCTCATCAAGTGTATGTTGCCGTTCCAATTTCTTTGGGTATATTTCCTCGTGCTTAACATAATCCAGGCCTTCCATAGATTCAAATTTTGGTACCATTACACTAGGGATATCATCAAATAAAGACCGTCGCCTTAACTGCATCTGCCAGCATCTCATAATAACTTCTAATCTGGACATCTCCAGCGATACCAATACCGTAGGTATACCTTGAGAGGTTGCCAGTAGAAAGGTATAAATCATCCACCAAGTTTTACCAAGCCCGGTTCTGGCCATAAATCCAGTGACTTCCCCCGGATATAATCCCGCTACAATCTGGCCTAATGCACCTGGATACTTCAGGATATAAGGATCCTCTCTTGCGAATGCCTCCTTGATAATATTTTCATCAGTTAAAAAATCAGTTCCTACACCGTTACCCCTTTCTGGTAGATGATATCTAGCTATGAGGGCATCGGCTGCGGATAAATCGCCTCTCTGGATATGAATATCCAATGTAGCTCGGAAATCTTTAAGGGACTGTTCTTTTAGATATGTCTCGGCTATTCTTAATTCATAAGGAAGATTAAATCCTGGTTCTCTATCCAGTTGTGCAGATATAGAAGTGAGAAACCGGCCTATAGCCTCCACTTCATCTTTATCTACCATACTCCGCTTATCAAGAAATATCTGATCGATGTTTTTTCCTGGAACAGTCTCAAAATCTTGATAAAATTCGATACACCACTTAGCTACTATCTTCGCATAAGGTGTCTGGAAATGTAGGGGATACTCTGCAAACTCTCTAAGGAATTCCACCTGCGTCAACATATTTATTATTATTTTTCTCTCTGGAGAAATATCTACTTTTGAAAAATCAAATCCCGACAACTTGTGATCTCCTTTTAAACCGTACTGCGTTCAATAATTCTAATAATGGAAACTCATCATTAGCCGGTGTTCCGTCTAATATTTTATCTAATATTCTCTGTTTATGATCAATCATTTTTAATAAACTTTCTTCTATAGTCCCTTTAGCTATCAGGTAATAAGCAAATACGGCATCTGCTTCCTGGCCAATTCTGTATATTCTGTCTTCACCTTGGATATGGGAGCTGGGTCCCCAATCAAACTCGATGTGTGCTGTAGCAGGAGCGGTTGTCAATGTTATCCCGACTCCGGCGGCCTGGAGATTACCAAACAATAATCTGATAGAAGGATCATTTTGAAATCTATTAACTGCTTCGTGCCGTTTTGCTCCAGTAACACTCCCATCGATTTTAACAGCTATCTTTCCAAACTCCTGCATTAGCTCGGCAATAACTGCTCGGTGTATTCCGAAAACAACTAGTTTTTCCCCACCCTCCAAATAATCCTTTATCCATTTAATAACAGAGACCATCTTCATTTTTACAGCTAGTTGCTTCAAGGCTTCTACAGAATTTTTTACCTCTATACCATTAGCTATATTAACCTCTCGGGCGTTCTTAATAGACTCCTCAAGCTCGTAATATTCTTTCCGTAATTTAACATCGAGCTCCATCGGTACGGCCACTCGCGTTTTTGCGGGTAATTCAGTAAGAACATCTTTTTTCAATCTTCGTAGCATCACTGTTCTAAGTAAGGCATTTAACTCTGCTAGATTTTTAGATCCCTTATATTCAACTTGCCCGGTATATCTATTCCTACTTGGAGCACCACAAAATTGAGCCCCAAACTGGAACGATGATTTAAATATTTTTGGTCTTAATAAATTTAAAATATTAAAAAACTCATACGGGCGGTTTTCTATCGGTGTCCCTGATAAAGCAATTAAATCTCTATTTTTACAAATATTCATAAATGCTTGAGTTCTTTTTGCCACATTCCCGCTAGTCTTTTTAACCTTCTGTACCTCATCAGCAATAATCTGTGTGGGACTCCAGCGTATTAACATACTTTCCCAATAAGTCAGGATATCATAATTGATAATCACTACCTTGGCTCCAACCCGATAAGGCTTTCTACCATTCAGCACAGCCACGGATTCTTTATCACCACACCACATTGTGTATTCATCCTGCCAGTTCAGTTTCAGAGTTGCCGGGCAAATAATTAAAAGAGGATAACGATCTTTATGAGCCACGTATGATAGGGACTGGCAAGTTTTACCAAGGCCCATGTCATCCCCAAGTAACGCCGAACCATCGTATTTTACAAAAAATCTTACACCTGTCCGTTGGTACTCTCTTAAACGAGAAGAAACCCCCGAGAGGTCTTTATCTTCCTCCGCGGGGTCTTCTACAATAAATCCTAGATTATTCAATACAGATCGGTTTCTATCGTTGTCATTTACATGCCATACCCATTCATCCCCATCTTTTTCTGCATCAGCACCGTATAAGGATTTCAACTGGCCTAGTATTTTAAGATATTCCGACCGCTCCGTATCGAACTTTACACATATCTGTGATGATTTTACAATTGCTGTTTTATAATGCATTATCTATGTATCACCTGCGACCTGGGGTGCTTCTCCCCTTCAACTTTTTTCAAGCTTACATGAAAAATCTTATCAGCAACTTCTGTCAATGGACGCTTGTGGGTGACTAAAATTATCTGCAATCCCAATTGAGTAGATAATTCCTTGATCATTTCACTTGTTTTACCCAAATATTCAGCACTCAATTGTTTAAAGGGCTCATCAAGTATCAATACATTATCACTATGCCCGAGAGACCATAGGGATACACGTAATGCGAACCCAATAATATCTTTGACTCCACCACCATCACCATTTTTAGGTGAGATCTCATCACCATACAGTTCCAGTTTCATTACAGCCTCTGTTTGGGATCCTTTCATTGGGAATCTCAAAATGAACTTGTACGGGTCGTCAAACACAATCTCTAGTGCTTTAGTCACCAAATCTCCAATATGCTCTTGTAACTGCTCCTGTGTCTGCTGAGAGACTAATTGAATGACTTGTTGTGCCTGTTCTATTTCCAGTTTTAAAGCTTCAGCTAATACCAAATCCTTATTATGGGTTTTTAATTGGTCTTTGAGTACAGACTCCTCACCACGTTTCCTCTCATAAAAAGTACGAAATTCATTCATGTATTACCCTTTTTATTCTTCTTTGATAACACCATTACAATCGTAGCTATAGACCCACCAACTATAAACACGGCTGGAAGTATCCATATTGGAAGCCATACCAACCACCAAGACCATGTTATTTTACCGGTCAACTTTAAGGCTATAAACAAAATAGTCAATACCCCTAAAAACCCTAGACCCGCTTTTGAAGAACTCTTGTTATATTTTTCCATATTCCCCTCACAGATTTAAAGTATTTTTCATCTCTACGAGAGAAACTTCCAATTTAGATACGACTTCATCCTTTTCAGTCTGCTGCTGTATCAACTCTTTCACCTTGGTCTGTCCCTCTTCAACAGTGGCACATCCGTATTGCTCTTTCAGATTTGCAGTGGATTGCTCCATTCTCCCCTGGGCCTTAGAAATATCTTCTTTCCTGGCCGCAACCTTATCTTTAATTGCCAAAAATTCTCTCTCTGTCATTGTTTCACTCATACTGCTACCTCGCTTATTAAGTCTTTAACTTTCTGGGAAATTACAATCCCTGCTTTTGCCGCTTTTTCGTAATGTATTTTTAGGTTATCCTGAAACGAATAACCGATCCCAGAATTATCTGTATCAGAATCCACTTTCATCTTATCAACAAATTCCTGAATCCTTATGTCGCGATCCTTGGCTTGATTCAAATAGTCTATAACAACCATATCTTCAGGATCGGGTACATCGATTTTCTCTGTTGTGTTTTTAAGAATATCTACTACATAAATACGTGGGGTGTACTCTTTCTGACTTGCTGATTGCCTAATAGGTGAACCAGGGTTTATTACAGAACGATCTCCACGGGTATGTACAAAACCATCGTGATTATCACCTGTAAAGATGTATTTTGCATCAGGATATAAATCCAACAACTCATCGGCTGTGAGCATATCTCCCATTTTGAATCCTGGGTCTTTTTCCATTATCAATCGGTGGATAAAAATCAATTCATTACCGGCTACGGATTCCACGGTATCTGTCCCGAAGGGAAACATATTTGACGTTATATCAAAAATTCCTGATTTCTGTAAAACACCATAGGCCGAACGGTCTATATTCTCCATATTGTGATAAGGTAAATCATGGTTTCCAGGGAGAGCATATACTACTACATCAGGATAATCTTGGAAAATACTCATGATCCAGTTTACCAATTCAACACCGGAAACCGATCTATCGCAAATATCCCCATTTATTATCAAAGGACATTTTAACTCTCTCGCCTTATCAAGAATGAATCTAAGAACATTTTCCTGGGCTCCCATCCAATCTTCGTCTATTCTACATTTCGGTCTATCTAAACGAAAATGTAAATCTGCGGTATTTATGAACCGGCCATTTAATATATCTACTGGTGACATATACTCTCCTTCAGATCAGATCCACAAGTAGGGCACTTATTTGGCATGAGCGCTTCCAGGTCTATCAACTTAGCCTCATTCTGTTCTTTGACTATCTTAGCACCATCGTACCCGGAAATTAATCCCTGGAGATTTAAAATATCTGCAGCCAAGTTATTAGATTCATTTCTGTGAGCTACCAACGAATTACAAATCATTTCCATCGAAGATATTTGTCTCCGTTGCCCAATAAGAATATTATCCCGCGCAATCGATCCTATCAGTGACTCTATCCCAATTACTTTATCCACCAGTACCTGTTTCTCATTACGGGTCTCTTGGATACTGAATATTACTTTATCCATTTTTGAGATAGTTTCACTTGAGGCAAGAACGATGGTATCCTTTCTTATACTCTCAACCAATTGGGCTATGCCTCTTATCTGATTACCAATCTCATTAAAAGCATTAACTTCTAATTCCCGATCAGATATCACTTTCTCAATACCTTCAATTTTATCAGGAAATAAGTTATCAATATCAGTTTGTAATTGTCTCATATCCTCTAGATGATTCGATAAAGCTGTTATCTCTTCACTCAGTTTATCCCTGGCATCAACTTCATTCTCAAACTGTACCAGTACATTTTCAAAATCCCCTAGACTTTTGTACTTCGCTAGAGATTTCTCTACCGTCTCTTTCTGTGCCTCTAGAACTTTTATATTTTTAGTGTTCTCTGCTTTTTTGGATCTTATACCGGATAGGGATCTGTCAATAATATCGAGCTCAACCACCTTGTTTATGATTCTCGCGGCATTTCCCGGGGTTTCATATAACAGGAATGGTTTATCATCCTGTACCTGAATATTTACATCAGTCATATTCAGGAACTCTTCTACCTGTTTCGGGATATCAGAGGATATAGCTGTAAAAGGATCCTTAACTCCTGTCAATGTGTAACTATTGGATTTCGGGGATCTAATCCTACATAATTCTCGATCACCTTTTATGATCCCTACAGAAATATCCTTGTTCTGGTTGCCGTTTTTGTTCTTACACCAATGCGAGACTAACTCGGGACCCATGGAGTTGTTTGTTATAGCCAAGCCCAATCCACGCATAATTGCCGATTTACCCTGGTGAGATTCCCCGATAATGCAATTTACGCCGGGTACAAACTTGAAATGTGTATTTTGGTGACTCTGTATATTTTTAAATGTTGCTTCGTCTAGCACGAATACCTCCTATTTAAGATACGTTAAAATTGCTTAGTTTGGGACAATTAAAAAGGTTTTTCTAACCATTGTTGGAATACCAGGCCTACACCTAATGCCGCCCATACATCTTTAGATATACCATGGAGGGGTCCTGGCTCTTTTTTGCTACCTATTTGGGGAATTTTCCCTCCCCCGATAGCCGGATACAGATCTATTATCGCCGCCCTTACATTGCTATCATTTGCGCGATTATTCTTACACAGCCCCATGGATACAGAGTCCACACCTTCCTCAGAAGGGCGTTTACGGTACACTCTATAAGACGGCATGGCTGTTAACATTCGCGTACCCGCAATCGATAGCATATCCTCATCGGCAAAGAATTGTTCAAAGCGCCCAACTACGGCACAAGTATTGAAAACAGAAGCGCCTACGGCCATTCCATAGGATGCCGGCATTTCTACAGCCAGATAAATTGGGATGCATTCAACCCTATCAAAAAACTCAATAACATCCATCTTCAGATTAGCTTCCTGTACCTTCCCAAACTTACAAATCTTTGCTGGGAAACCATCGGTTGTATCCAGTATCACATACGCGGATTCCGTAGGGCCTGGATCTATTGCTATTATATATGACATAAATATCTCCTATTTGCTATTTATTGCCCTGTGGGGGCATCTTCTGCTTGTTTGGGTGAATATGTATGAAGTAACTCTCTACGAGTTGATACCAACCCCCTGTTTAACAGGAACATACACCAATTAGGGAGTACAACCCCCTCTTCTTGTAACATAAGAGAGAGGGCTACCCCTTGGTGATTTTCCGAGATTTCTAAATCAGAATATTCTCTGATTTTATTAGTGATTTCTTTAGATGTTACACCGAAAAACACAAGGGGATCATTATTCATACTTTCGCCTCCGGGGTGAAGCTACAGAAGCCTCTACTTTTTGCCAAACAGACCGGGCTTTATCTTGTAATTGCTGTTCTACTTCCCGATCTTCTTCTGCCATTTTAATAAGCTTTTTTCTGGTAATTTCTTTGCCTTCCCATTTAAGCTTCACCATATGCTCGCCACCTTGGCAGGCACCCCAACCATTCGCTGCCCCTTTCTGACCGCTATCCTGACGAAGACCATAGATAAAATCTATGTTTGTCTCTATCTCCTGTATTCCACCATCAGTCCAAAACGTATAGTAAAGATGTCTTTCCGGCCGGGGATTCCTAGCTTTATCACAAAAGGCTCTAACAATCGATCCAACCATTTTCTCTTCTTTGAACACAGTATCTTTCCGCATAATCCGTTGAGCCATCCATAAATCAATCCTGACATCAGCATAGAATATAGCGGCATTTCCACCGGAAGGTTTTTTACCTGCCATCGGTACTGCGGGGTTATCTCTTAATTGGGATATGAAGAAAAACAATCCATTCTTTCTCGTTAATGATGTGCTGTTCAAATGTTTGGCCAGCATAGGAAAATACCATTCGGACATATAAGCCGCTACTTCAGCGCGAATACCGCCAGGAGCTTTCTTTTTAGTTTCCCCGTCATATACCGCTTTTTCAGCAACGAATTTTTTCAGCTGGTGCTCTCCTAAGAACCCATCCAAGGAATCCAGGGCATATATCCCAAACTCATCATCTTTAAGGGAATTATAGAAAGTGTCTACCGCAAACAGCGATTCCTGCGGGGTTGCAGAAGTACGTATATTTTCACGAGTGACAGGAAGATTCCATAATTCAGGAGCATTCCAGAATGAGAACCCTCCCTCTGGACAATCCATAATCCATTTAAACTTACCTTTTGGGAAATGGTGGTATGCGGCGGCAATAGCCTCCATTACCCAATATGTTTTACCAACCTTGGAAGGCCCTGTAATTCTGATGATATCACCTACAGCGTAACCAGACCGAAGGCCTCCCCCCAACATTTCATCAAAAAGAGTAACTCCCGTAGGGAACGGTATATCATTCCCTAGGGACTCTTGCCGGGACACTTCTTCCCGCACGGCTTTTACTGTATCCCGGACTTTATTCATTTACCTATACCGCCTTTTGTTACGATATTAGCACAATCTTGGTACTCTTTCTCATCACAACTTTGGCAAGCTTCATGTTTCATGTGATCCAAGGTATTACCAAATCTCAATCCCTTGGAACATTTCTTTTCCACTACCGCATCCCTCGTAAACTTAGGTTCATCAATTGGTCTACGAACCTCGGCTACTGTCTCAGGCTGTGTTCTGGGATTGGCCTGTTCTTCGACAACTGTGGCTGGTTGCCTTGATAAGGTTCTGGCGTCTGCTGGTTCAGTACTGGGGGTGTCACTGGCTTCCACTGAAGGATGATTACCGATCATGGCACCATTTAGTTCATCGTTACTGAAAGCATGAGTGTGGTCATGCAGATTCACTGTTTTATCCCACCGATCCGTTGGTAATTCTGAAGGAGTACCGTAACCGATTGCAGAAGGTTCATTCCACTTGAAATCACCATTCTGTACTTTCTTCATTTTGAAAGCAACATTACAGCCGGTATCGGGGTGCATGAAATAATGGACTGTTTTTGCCCCGGTATCAGGATTAATACTTTCTGACGGAGCACACAACGCCGCATGGGCTTTTGAATTGAATTCCATATAAGAATCGACCCAGGCGCCATCTACAAGTTCATCCACATTGTAGTAAAACTTAGAGCCGGCATTGTTAGTTAGCTCCTGACATAGTAGACAAGTATCTCCCACATGTTTTCTACATAGGTAGGATCGTTTATTCCCTTCGGGACCAACCCAACCATGTACCGGTGCTTCCAAGAACCATTTAGGAACCCCATCAACCTGCCAAGGTTTAAATCGAAGAGTATGTTGAGTCCCCTCTTTTGTTTTTACCCACGGCTTTTTTGGTAATCCTACGAAAATACCAAATGATCCCCCACCGGATTTTACATTTTCAAGATCATTATTGTAACTATTCTGTAAGGCAGCCCCGTCGAAACTAGGTCTACCTCCTCTCATTGATCCACTCATCAAAACTCCTTTAAGCCTTTGGCTCTCTTACAATTTCTTTTGGCTGTTCAGGCATTAGATTTAAAAATGTCAAAGCCTGAACCTGTACATCGTGTAAAACGTCCTGGGCAGTCTCGCCCTCGTTTACAACCGCTTTTAACGAAACTTTTTCGTTCTCGTAATTACCGAGATTTTTAATTGCCTCATAAGTAACTTCTGTTATTCTACCCATTGTCTCTCCTATCGAACGATTCTTTCATTGAATCCGCTGACTCTTCACCAAACTTTTTAGCATTAACAGAGCCTACAGGATCAGATCTGATTCCCATAATCTCGCGCTCAACTGATTTGGCTAACATTGTTTTTCTCTGGGAGAATGAGTCTACAACACCTGACATTATCGATGCATCAGATTTGGCTGCAGTCAAAGCATTATATGCCTCGATATATTCTTCCTGATTCGGTAACATTGTTTTTATTGCCGTATCAGTAAGGCCTTTTCCTTTGTTATCCTTAATGCTTTTGAGATTACCGAAAGCGATTGCTTTAGCAACATCAAAGGCCTGGACCTTCTCACGGACAATTGTATCGGCGTTTGCGCTCTGCTCTACAGCCCACATAAATCTCATAGGCTGTGTGTCCAGCATCTCTTCCATACGGGATCTATCCACATGTAATAATTGTTTGTATTCCGGAACTTCTTTGGAACTCTTTTCAGGATGATCTACTTCATCAAATATACTCATAATACCTCCATAGATTTGGTTCTACTTAATATACGGGAAAAGGGCTCAGTTTGGGACAAAATAAATAAAAAAAAAATCCCCGACGGGCTACATCGGGGAAAAGGTTGGGTTTAACTTTCATGGGCATAAAAGTTGTGGAAATGATAGGCTTTGAACCTATGTCCCTATAGTACGTTTTAAATACTACCGCTCTACCAACTGAGCTACATTCCCAATAAAAAACCGTAGCTACAAAACCACGGTTAATATGACTTCGGGTATGAAGCAGGGACCCAAGGCTCATTACACCTCCCGGGCATCACTCCGGCGTTTTAAAACAAAAGTTACAGGGCAGACCGTTTGAAGCAGGAGCTTCGTGTGGAATGTCTGTAATTCAAATATACTACAATTAGAGATAAAATAACACCCCTATAGTAAAAAAAGCCCCCAATCGATATGGGGGCGCTGTATGGTTCAGTATCGGATATTTACCCGATTTAATTATTACCCATTTTTAAAGGCGGTAATTTTATCCTGAAATCATCTCGTATTATAGACTTCAGGATTCCTTTCTGAAACTATTTACCGGGTTAATGTCTACCGAGTTTAACTCGGCGACCACCTCCTAATGCTTTAGCGAAATTATTCATAGATTGTGCCCCTTTGATAAGGCTTTCATACACTACCTGCGCCCACTCTCTTGTTTCTATACTTTTAAGGTATTGTTCCAAAACACCAACATTGAGTATGGCGATATGATCATATGCCAGAACTCTGTCTGTGAAAGGAACCTCCTTTTTAAGCGGGCTAGTTTCTAGAACTTCGTCTACGGTGTTACCCAAAACTGGCGATGCTGTTAGTGGAACCGCGAAAACTAACAGTATAACCATGATCAGAAAATACGCTCCTTTCATGTTCTTTCTCCTAATGTAGAATTATTGGGATAAAAATAAAAATTGATAACTTAAATATAAGGCTAATAGTTGAGCCTTGCAACATCAAAAATAAACAATGAAAATCACCATAAGCAATAATAGTAATTTTTTTTGATCCAGCCAACGACCGGATTTTTACCCTAGCAACGCTAGAATATATAGTTGTTTCCGCTCTTTGAGCGAATAGGTAATAGGCAGTTGACCCGCCTTGCAGTTTTTAACTAATCAGACTGTACTGATCCTCCAATAGACATACTATTGAAGATCCCGGTTATCCCGCCGAAACAAGGTATAAGCAGTCACTTTATTTTCCAACTCTCCACGAGCTATTACCTACCAGTTCTTAACTGGATACAAAAAGCTTGTGCCCTGACTACCTCAGTTAAATGACAGCACTACCTTTCGTACACTGGTTTATATTTCCGAGGAGACTAACCCTGCGTCTCTACAGGTACTCGGTTGCAATTGCCGCTTCCAGCTACGGTTTGACTTTATACCAATGGGACAGGATTTGAACCTGCGTCTAAGGGAATTTCCCTTATGCTCTATCCACTAAGCTACCCACCAGATGTAATACACAAATATACGTGAAGGGAGTCGAACCCTCAATCACCATTTCTGGCTGTTTACCGATAAAGCACCACGTATCCACTGGAGTTCGCCAATAAGCAGTATTTATAATCCGAAGATCGCTTACACATCCAGACGATTTATTACCACAGTAACTAATAGTTGTGGAGGCAGCCGTTACTCTGCCTGACGATACGGAATAGCCCGTACTCTCCTGTTTTACATGGAATATCTAAGGGAGGCTCCATGTTTAGTGTAAGGCCACCACACTACACCTAAATGCAGTACTAACGCTATTCTCGCCACGCCGGGCAAATGTCCTTATGAGAGAGACCAGACTCGAACTGGTAAGGATCAGCCACAGATCCAATCACGGTTTCGAACCGCCTATCCTTGAATGCTATTCAAGGGCGTATACCACTTTCGCCACTCTCCCTTTTAATTCCCTTCCCTAATGTGCCCCGGATCTCTCCGGGGGTGTGCTATCTTTTCACAATAACCACATGTTCAAATTATTTCACAGTCCCTCCTGTTTGTATAATTTTTTGTTGTTCAACTAATATACGGGAAAACCCCTCATTTTGGGACAAAATAATTTATTTAATTTAATTCAGCTCTAACAGATTCCAACATTTCAGCAAGTCCAGTCACGGGTATTTTAAAATGTACATTCCCCTCACCATACCATTTTAGTTCAACAATAATCTCATCAGAATTGATTATATCATCGATAACCGTTTTATCCTGTGTGAAATGTAAAGAATGCGAGCTCCATTCCTGCGTTAATCTTGAGTTAAGAATAAGATCATCATACTTAACCCTTGTAGTGATTGAGTAATACCCATCTTCAGTATCTGTATCTGATAGATTCGGTGCTTTAGTGAAATATAAATAAATCATATCTTCCGCAGAATCAGCGTCTACAAAAATACACAGGATCACTTCAACATCCGAATAGGGGAACCCCATAGGACTAATAGCAGGAACACTCTTAGCCATAACAAACAAAGAACTTTCACCTGTCATCTCATCTGTGGATTCGTGTCTAATCCAATTCTCTGCCGCTCCCAGTAAACTAACACTCAGTAACACCATCACAACAATCATCAATTTCTTCATACTTTTCTCCTTGTAATCTTTTGTTCTATTATCACTAAATTAACTTAATACTCCTTACAAATTAGACTCTAAAATGCGATACGATTTAAAAATAGGAATTCCTAAAAACCGTACTGTCGTAATAGATATTTTCTCTAAATGGTACTTTCTCCGGAGAGCCCCTGAAGATCCTAGGTAAACCCAACTACGTGCGTTCCTCTGTTTAATGTGCCTAGCAATAACAATTATCATCTAATACTCCTCATTTATTTTTCTCTTGTTCGTAAATATATCTAAGGCCAGATTCTTTAGCGGAATTTGTTGATATCCCACCAAACATAAATTTCTTCATACTTTTCTCCTTGTAATCTTTTGTTCTATTATCACTAAATTAACTTAATACCCCTTATTATTTTTTATTTCTACTTATGAACGACACCAGTAATGCTACTTCATCTCTGTGGTTGCATGGCTGTAATTTCAATTGTGGTCCAACACAAATAATATTTCCCTTGAAACAAACCGACCGTTTCAAATCGGAGGAACCTTTTTGATAATACAACAACCCCCAGTTTTTAGGTAGTTCTTCTGGAGAGATCAACCCTTCAGGGCAAAGATATAATCTGTAATTACCCATACCCTTTTCAGGATGTTCTCTGAAATACTTTTTCTTATCTGCAAGAAAATCAGCGCGGGACATTTTACATTCCAATAAAATTGAATACCCTGATTTCCAGCCAATAACATCCGGGATTTCTCCCGCCTGTGTAGCCGCTTTTAGTTCGGGAATAACCACTCTTGCCCCTAACTGTCTTAACCACCGTACCCCTTCAGTGACTAACCCCGCGTGATCAATACTCTTTGTCATATAAATCATACTCCATATCCCATTGGTGATCAGCATTGTCCCGTGCTCTCTGTCTTATGAAATTTACAGCCCATTTCGATTTACCAGTCAAAACAGCAGATCGGATAGTGTTACCGTCCATTCTACTCACAACCCAATCCATATAATCTTTTATCCAATGCCAAGCGTTATTCGGTTTAGACCCTAATTCATCACATAGATCTCTATCCCCGGGACCTTTCCTCATTTCTACTTGTCTGATCTTGGGTTGTATCCATGCCCACCAAGCAGTAAAATTAGCGATTACTTCCCCGTGAGGCTCCTCAAACCAATGCAATTGCTCTTTTAGGGTGTTTATAGCTTTATCGTCTAAAGTTGTCTCTACGGCCACATGCTTCAAATCTCCAGTCAAATATTTATCCAGACATAACAGAAACCAGCTTGTCCCCTGCCTTGAGTTGTAAAACCACTGGAGAATATTTTTCTGAACGGTTTTCTTATCTTCAGGCCAGTTTTCAGGTACAAAGAAGTCTTGATGTAGTTTCAAGGCGTCAGTAATGCTATCCAGCGGGATATGCGATTTAATTTTAAGCGCTGGAGCTACTGCTTTATATTTCGCTTTCGCCACATCGTGTTTCATCCCTGAAAATCTAAGGAAATTCCCTTTGGTTATCTGGTCGATGAAATCCACTGTTTTTACCAATGTTTTGGTAGGATCAGAAGCACCTACATGATTAGGCCCTGACGGATCATATCCTTTTGGGAATGTCAGATTCGACATAGATTTGAACCGTTCATTCCAATTAAACACTACAGGGCTATATCGTAGCCAAGCCATGTTAGTACAACCCCACTTTTTACGCTCTTGTTCAGGAGTAAGTGGGGTGGCAGGTGTGGTCGGGGCGAAACTACTCATTTGGTTTGTTTGTTCAGGATTGCCCCCTCGCCTTAAACTTCTTTGATCAGGTTGAATAGGCTCTCTACTTATTTCAGGAATATCTTGGGATTTATGGGTTTCTTCAGGAATATCTCTATGTTCTCTACTTATTTCAGGAATAGATTCATTCTGATTTGAAGGGCTCCCCGGCAGGGGGGCCTTATTCTCGTAAGAGAATTCTTCTAATGAAGTCATTAATGGAGTCATTACTGAATTTGTAGTACGTTCAGATGTATCATGTGGTACATCTGTATGTGGTAGGGTAGTACGTACAGATGTAATAGGGGTAACATGGAACGTAATTTTATCTGATTCTTTACCCTCTTTACTTACCCTTTTTCCGGCTTCTTTCTGATACTGTAAAGAAATTCCCTGATTCAATAATTTTATAGCTTTAGGTACAATTTCAATAAAGCACATGTTATAGCACATTACACCATTTATAGGCATATTTCGTAATTCTGTTGTGACTATTCCAGCTTTCTTTAGTAACTGTATAGCCTCCGTTACTTGTCGTTTTGTGATACCAAAGTTTTCACCCCAGTCCTGATACCTTTTATAGACTTTATCACTCTTGAATTTCTTAGTAATGGATACTAAAGCGGATGTACTCTCATCGTAATTATATGTTGGCGTATACCAATAACATAAATCAGATAATAGTTTTATAGCTGCATCATCAGGAGTACCTGACGGACGGATAATTGCACTGTACCATATGCTTGGAATGATCCTGCCCACTAGTTTTATTTCGCCCATTTGATCCACGATTACAGTGGTATCTTTCTTTATCATAATGTGGTATTACCCCCTATGATATCTTCTAAAGCCGTTCTAAAGGCACTCCAACTTTTACATTTGCGTACTATTTCTTTTATATCTTTATCCGTATGTCCATGTGAATACGCGTTATCTATTAAGCTTGTACATTCCGCTTCATTTATGTAATTAAATGCGGAGCGTGCATAGGATCTAACCATATTTTTTTCGAAGAGTAGAGGATTATTCTTTTTAAGTTTTCTGTTGTATAAAACACCCCCTAATTTATTTAAGGCCATTTGTATCTCATCCGCTGTACCGGCTTTATAGTAAGTATTACAAGAAACTTCTATAGCCTCCAGTAGGTCCGATAATCCGTACTTTTTTAGAAATGGTCTAAGTTTTAATTTTTTAAATGAGGCACTCATGGAATATCCTGTCAGCTTTAAAAAATATTCATTTACGGCCTCTATTTGTTCATCATCCATAAGTAACAGCTCTGTTTTCCACTCCATTAACATTGTTATTTGGGTTCTTTTTTCATTTAATAATTCTAGACTATCCCTCTGTTTCAGAATCACGGAATTATCGTCTAATTTCCTATCTGATTTTCCACGATTGCAATCGAAACAGGCCGTTATTAAATTTAGCATATCATCAGAACCACCGTTTGCTACAGGATCTACGTGGTCTAGTTCTAAAATAACTTCTGGGGCTTTAGCACCACAATACTGACACGTAAAACTATCTCGCTTAAAGATTTCAAAGCGCTTCTTTTTAGGTATCACCTTTCTACTACTCATATTTTCTCCAATAAAAAACCCGATAAAAGCACAAGGTTGGAACGAATCTATAGAATAACGTATAACTTCTACAGATTCCCATAATGCTTTTATCGGGCTTAATAATCATAATTGATTATTTACGTTATGTAATCAGGTTCCAATCTGATACCTTAAATATACCATAAAATCCCATGATTTACAATAAGTGATTCTCATATTGCCTTTATGTGTTTGAAAATATGGGCTATTACGTCTACTGTCCATCCGTTGCCGAGCATTTTATATTGTTGGGTATTGCTTACACTGTTTAGGTATTTCTTTGGTACTGTTTGGGCTGCTGCGCACTCGGTAGGGGTTATATATCTTAGCCCCTTTGCATCTTCTATTGCGAAGAATCTTTGAGCCGAATAATTCTTAAAATGGGAAGCTTCTATCATCTGGCATTTTTCCGTACCACCCCATATCCTCAACTTTTTCCCTGTCCTGGCTGAGTGCCTATTGATCCATGCTAGCCCTTTATTAGAGTAATAAAACCTATCATCAACTTCTGTTTCTCTGATATCTCCCCAATTTATATTTTTATCGTTCGGCTGCCCAACTCCAGGGATATTTGTCCAGTACAATCTCTTTCTGGTTTGAGCCGACACCAAAGCAGAATTTATCTCAATAGGCTCAACACCTAAATATCCAGAAATTATATCCTGATACTCTTTTTTCATCTTCACGTTTTCCAATAGAAAATATTTAGGTTTTGTTTCTTCCAACAATCTAACATATTCAAAAAACAATTTACTTCTAGGGTCTTCAAAATTAAGCTGTTTCCCTGCAAACGAAAAACCCTGGCACGGACTACCACCAATCAGTAAATCTATCTTTGGGAGTGCACCGCCAATAATTCCAGTTATATCCCCTAGATGGTGAGTATCTGGATAATTAGCCAAAGTAACTTTCATAGCATATTTATCTATCTCAGAGGCAAAATAGTTATCATAGCTTATCCCTGCTCTGTTTAAGGCTATTTGTCCACAACTCATCCCGTCAAATAGACTTAGAATATTATTTAATTTCATCATATCTCCTGATCACTAATTAATTTAAAATATTAACTCTCGTACATCCTCAATCTATGTAACGCCTGAATCAAATCCCGTCTTAATTCGTGATTTGCTTTGGTTAACCGGTCTATTTTTTCCGAACTGGTTTCCGATTTACGCCGTTTAGGGGCTTTTATCTTCAGATAACTGGCTCTACCGAAAATGTATTTCTCCTGTACCTGTAAATGGACAGCACAAGCATAAACCCCATCAGTGGCATAATGCTCTTTCACATAATCATCAATCCGCTTTATTTCCTCTTTACTTTTCTGTATTCCTGGCATAAATAGCCTCCTATTTAATCCGAAACAAGGTTTATTTTATTTTCTGGATCGTTATAGATCTCCAGCTGTTTTCCATTACTTAGATGAATAACTAGCATTTCACCATCTCTATCTGCATTCCAATGAATACCTTCTATTTTGTGGCCTATAACTGGATCACATTCGCTAATGGCAATAGTGTATTCGGGTGTTGTAATAGACATTCCCTTGCTATCACAATATTCATCGAAAAATGTAGCCCCTAAGTCCTGTAGATTTTGGGGTAATTCTATTTTCTTTTGTGGCATAAATAATCTCCTATATCCCTAACTATACTTCTTCTAAAATTCTCACAGCTTCTATTATTATCTTTTCTTGAAGTTCTTTTTTAGCATAAGCAGCATAAGTGGCAGGAGCATAAACGGCATAAGCAGCAGCAGCAGCAGCAGCATCAGCAGCAGCAGCAGCAGCATCAGCAGCAGCAGCAGCATAAGTGGCAGGAGCATAAGCAGCATAAGCAGCATAAGCGGCAGCATAAGCAGCATAAGCGGCAGCATAAGCAGCATAAGTGGCAGGAACATAAGCAGCATAAGCGGCAGCCTTTTTATTTTCTTCTGATGGGTCTTTTAAATAATTCTCTGCTGACTCAATTGCTTTTCTAGGACGTTTATCTTCGGGGTATTTATCCTCGAATATATGCAAGACTTGTCTTGCGGAATAAATGGCTATCTTGATGCACTGTTCTTTTGTCATCAACTTTGTAAACAACCACCTTGCATCAGCAGGGTTATTGTTATTTGCATTTAACAACAATTTCAATAAATCCTCTTCCTGATTCTCAAGATACCATTTCCATCCGCTTCTGCATGGATTAAGTGGATTAAGTGCTTTAATTTCTTCCTTTGTAATTTTCATTGTATCTCCTTTTATATTAGTTCGAAAAAATAATCGCATTCCAGTCCTTCGTCTGCAAGAACATCCTCCGGGGTTTCTCCTAGAAGTACCCTGTCTCTCATTTCAATCACTTTTTTACTGGCCTCAACATGAGTAAGGTCATCCCTTTCCATCAAGATTTTTACTAAACTTTGTCCCATCTAATCCTCCAATAGACAATCTAAATAATGAGTGTCTAACTCACCAGCTAATTCCTGGATCTTAGCCTCATACTTTTTGGTATTTTCAAGAGAGGGATCAAGCCCCATAATTTCCAGTATAGTGAAATCATCAAAATCGTTCTCATATGCTTTCTCAGCATTTTCTTTAGTCAGATATTTTTCCACTTAGATCTCCTTCCTCAAGGTTTCAACCATCTCATCAATATGAGATTTGGCTGTACTCAATGGAGAATCCGCAGGATCACCAATCTCATCCCTATCTAATTGATCCAGTAATTCACACACTACAATATCCCGTACCTCTACAGCCTGACGATACAATTCTTTCACCATTTTAGCATCCATAATTTACTCCCTGTACATCCATCGGTAGCCACTCTGGGTCATAATATCTAAACTCATATTCCCAGCCTTTAACCGTATCCAGAGACTTATTACCGTTACTACCTAATGCCCGTAAGGATAATCCGGCTTTATATTCGGTAATCTTGTTATTAAAGAAATCCGATTTGATCTCACTAACTTTACTGTAACTAGGAAATGTTTCTGTTTGATACTGCATCTAATACTCCTGTAAACTTTGTTTAAGTGATAAAGTAATCATAATAAAAATTTGTGATTATGTCAATAGTTATATAAAAGAATTGTTAAGTTATTTGCGTGCTATAAAAGTGATCTTAAAGTGATTTGAAGTATATCTGAAGTTCATGTGAGAAGTGATTTTAAAGTAGTTTTGAAGTGATTTTAAGTGTCTAATAGTAAAGCCACTCCATAAGAAGTGGCTTAAGTTAATCGGTTATAGGAATTTCTTCCGGGGGAATCCATACCGCTATTCCCTGTTTTTCCAGGATAGCTATTATATCAGTTATGTATATTTCGAGCTCCCGGGAATAACCATCATACATTGCAACAACCCCAGCCGTGTCTTTTACCAGATCAGAATACACTTGAATAACCCTATCTTTATCTACAGCCTCACCGGCATAGTATTGCGTGAGCAATAACGTGGCTTCAGGAGACATTTGCACCATAGTTGGGGTAAATATAGGTTTTACCGGTAAAATCACTCTATGATCCTCTATGACTGCTTCAGGGCAAGTTTTACAGCTCAGTAGTGTGAGCAGTGAGAATATTATTGATAATATCAACAGCTTCTTTACCATTTTTAGCCTCCACGATTCTTTTCTGGTAGATTTTCTGGTCTTTTTTAACGTTCTGTATCTTTTTCTGGTGTAGAGCAACCAACTTGGCGCCCTCAATTTCTTCCTCAAGATCTTCCCGAACAGTGAGGATATCTGCCTTTAGTTGTTTATTCTCGGTTTTAGTTTTAAAGTAATCTCGTACAAACAGGTATATTCCCCCGACCGCTCCAGCAATTCCCAACACACTTAAAAGTATTTTAAGAAGTAATGACATCTTTAGGCCCTCCTCTTGAGGCAATTTTGTTGCCTTCCAGACCGCCCATAACTAAACCGATAATCAACATAGTTCCTGAACCGAAGGCAGATATAGCGGTTATCGCCTGGATGCCATATGTCTCTTTCATGTACAAGGCCAATATAAATAGAGAGCCCATACATAAGAATGCAAGGACATAACGATACAATTTTATAGCTTTATATTCTCCTATAGGCTTTTTACTCGAGTCCTTTATCATAGCAGCGAGATCCACTCCAAGGAATCCATTTATACAAATGGCATAGGTAGCGGCGATCATATCCACAATCGAGGCATCCCTTACAAAATACATAACTGTGGCCATCAGGATCGTGGCCAGTAATAACAAGAAAATTTTTAATGTTTTCATATATGTCTCCTTATTTATTTAAATCCATAATTCAGAACTCTAGCCGTTCGAGCTAATTCCTTATCGATATATGATATACCACCATGATCCGAGATTAACCCTGCAATCGCATTGAAACTTCTCAGTTGCGCTTCACTAAACCCGTCAGGTATAATATGCAGTATAAGTTATTTTCCCTGGTGTCATAGCAGATTCTACGGCTTCTGCTATCGAATAGGAACCAATCATGAGTGACGTAATAACATACAAATGGATATTACACTTGTTTGTTTTCTCATCATTCTCTATAGCTACACAGTCTTCAGTCCAATCGTCAACAACAGGATTAAAGAAATCAACCTGTATTAGTTCAATCAATTCATCGCGCCATGTACTTTCAGCACATGTCCCACCAAGAAATATTTTATTTTCCATATCTACTCCTTCTTAAACATACCGGATACTGCATGGCTTAAAATACCTAACAGTATCCCTACAAACATGTAAATTACATCACCATTTCCAACAGGTATAGCTTTAAAAAATAAACCGGTCATTGTACCGGCTAAAAACAATAACAGGCCAATGATCACGGTTAATTTCATGCTGTTTATTCTCATTCGAAATCTTCCCAATCTATCTTCTCGGGATCTGGTCTATCATTCCAGTCCTGCCACTTGAATCCTTCATGAATTTCATAATGGCAATGTGGTCCTGAGGAATACCCCGCATTACCTGTTTTACCTATGACCGCCCCTGGAAATACTTCTATCTCCTCGGTAAGCATAGCAAACAGGGGAAAACGGGCATCTGCTTTTTGTTCAATGTATTCCCACGCATGATCCTCACCATTATACAACTGATTCATATAGCCATGAGTGAACACATGGGTCAATCCCGATTCACCTTTTAGAACAATTACCCCACCAAACATATCATAGAAATAATTTCTATAGGGGAAATGGGATAATTCCTTTCCCGGCCAATATATCCCAGATTCAGGTCTACGTGCAAAATAATAATACAGTTTACCTTTCTCTGGGGCAACTATCGGGGATCCTACCTTTGTACCAATATCTATTGCTCCGTGGGGGTGTTGCCCTGGATTAGAAACTGGCCGGGGATCGTCCCATGGCGTTGTTATTTTTACATTACCGGGAAAAGGCCATTTCATATTTGTCTCCTATTTATTAGCATTAGTTTTTTTCATATCAGCTATTATCCATTTCAAGTCTGTCTGAATTCCAACTAATTGCAGTTGTGTGGAATCCTGCATAACCTTAATAACTTGTATTTCAGCTTCATTCGTTACAACATTATTCTCTGTGGAGGCTAATCTATACTCTATATCGGCTTTCCAAGTAACGACGAAAACTACGCCAGCGACTAGTGCGAATATAAGCCCTACGAAATTTGATAATGTCAATAATAGTTTTGTTTTTTCCGAAAGCACTCTGTCTCCTGTTTGTGTCATCCTTAATTACCTCCCCCCATATATAGATTCGTTTAAAAGAAAGCATACGCCATACCCCAAGAAAACTGTTACTAGTTCTTTAGGATTGCACCCGTTAAATGCATACGTCGTGGCTACAATTAAAGATACAACAAAATATGTGATATAATTGAAACGACGATTGCGCGCAATATATGTAGCATAACCAAAGAAAAGCATCGCTGACGAAAGGCCTATAGGGTATTCATCTCCAAGCAGTGTCAGAACCCCAGCAGAAAACAGAATAGATACTAATACCCATTTGGTATTAGTGAAAATGAGGATAATCGCCATTATTAACAACGTCCCAGAATACATAAATATATGGAGCAGTGTAGCACCTGTACTCAGAGCATCCATCAAATTCAGAAATGCCGCTAACACTGCTCCTAATAATATAGTATACCGGGTTAAATCTAACCGTTCCACCAACCCTGACTCCCTACGCTGATCGCTTCGTCTGTGGACATAATCTCGTTATACACCGCTGTTGGTGTGCTGTAACGTGTATTTATTTTTATTTGCTCCTCCTGTACAGGGGTGCTACATAACAGAAGCAATCGTTTTGCTTCTTTAGCCGCAGTAGTATCCCCCTTATATTTTTGTACCGCCCCGTCGATCATGGCGAATACAGTGTCCAACCGTTCTTCACATTCTTCCATAGTGTTCCCGATTCTCTGGAATTCCATACCTTTACTGGTCGCATCATACACATACAACAAGTCGAAGGCTTTAGCCATTCGCTTTGTAGCCCCTTCTGGTATACCTAATTTCGTAGGTATTTTTTCCATTAACATTTGCACTTTACTCATCTTGTTCTCCTATATTTTTATTGCTTTCGCAACTTATTACCTAAGAAATAAGATCATATATTTTAATAAACCAATTCCCACCATTTGGGAAAACTGTGAATATATCTTTTACTGCATTTTGCAACTCGTAGGTGGTTGGGACATTCCCGTCTATAGTTTGACCACTTGTCGTAGCAAATAGAACTTTTCCTGCACCTGCTCCTGTCCGTTTATATGTTCGTTCAACAATAGTCAAGAAAGCATCAGGGAGAGTTACGTTTACATCACTGGCATCTGCGATGTTATAAACAGTGTGGGTTTCCCCATTGGGGGTTACATCCTCAATTTTAATATAGTAGAAAGCAAAAAAAGTTTTCCCCCTGGTTTCGTTTGAGATTCTAGGAGTACCCCTCAGACCATCATCTAAATAGTCCTTCGTAATCACAGAGGGTAGTGAAGTCCCTATTAATACAGAATCATATCTATTCCCGTTTTTCACTGGTCCTAAAGCTACTGCGTTTACAATAACATCGTCTGTGCCCCCAGTGTTACCAAGGTTTCTGTTGTGCCCCTGGAAACTACCATCGATGACAATCCCCTCCTGAGTGACAGAGAATGTCCCTACCGCATCCGTAAGATTTACACGCCCAGTTGTTCCGCTTGTATCTATTGCGTGAGCCTCGGTATCATATAGTTCTATATCGGGTGTTGTTTTGAACCGGACAAAATAGGTAGTGCCGACAGTCAACCCGGTTGGTAAAACCCCCGATAAAAGCTTTACCCTAACAGGAACCCCATCAGCGCCGACCCCTGTAGCACCACGGGACAATTTGAGGGAATTATAATTCCCTGTCGTGAGGGTGATCAATTCGAGAGAATCGTCCACATCTGCCGTAGCGTCTATAGAGTCGGAGTCTACGACCCCTGACCGCTCATAAAATCCCGGGGGAGGTGTAGGATAAAACATCCCTGCACCAGAGGCTGAATCCCCAGCAGCGATATGGGACTCTTCGAACATATCCCCTATTTCGGCATATCCCGCGGCATACGTGGCTTGCGAGATGGCATTGTCTAAAGCAAACGGGAACAACCCCGCAGACGATCTATCTTTGTATACCGCAAAACTATGAATAGATCCTATCCCTTTCCCGGCAGTACCAGATAAAATTGAATCTATTTGATTCTGAAACACTGCATTATCAGTATAGCTACCGTAATTATTACCAGATATATACAGGGGTACCCCCGCATATGTGGCGTTTGTAATAGTTATAGATTTTAATATTGTTGCATTAGATCCACCGTCTAAAGCCTCACGGGAAGTGTAATCTGCGTCAATTTCTAAAGAATATGCCGTAACTGGGACTACAGTTACCCCGGCATCATCCGTACTTATTGTTATATTGCTCATAGCAAACGATAAAACCCCATTCAGCTTTATACCGTTTTTAACGTCAAGAACAAGTGGTAATAATTCCTGGTTTGTTATTGTTTCGAAAACTGAAAATGTATAATTTAATATCATTTTATCCTCTCCCTGAAATAAATGTATAGCTCAAGCTATCATATGATAATGTCTGTAATACCGGATCCTCTGGGGCATCACTAAAATATACAGCATCAACTGTGTTATCAATTGTATTTATACTGACTACTTTGTAGATTCCATCTACAAATATCGTTTTTTCCCCGTCTAATGTTTTACGAATAACAGGAAACGATATAAAATCAGAAACCCCCACTGAATAAGGGATTGTTCTATCTAAAGTTACAAACCGTGGGACATTAATAAACCGCTCGTAATAAGTCGTGTATACAGCAGTGACATCGGCCACTAATACCAGATTTGTATCAAACGGCTGATCTATAGCCTTTCTGTTATTTGTTAAAGCTTCATCTTCATTATCATCATTATAGTATGTATTCCATAAATCTGTTCTATAATCTTTATTGTACTTAACAGTCACGGTTTTAATCGTATCTGTCCTGTCAGTTAACCAGGGTGGAGGATTCGCTATAATTTGATAGTTTGGTATAGCCTCGCGTACAAGTCCTTGTACGTTGGCTTGGCGCATCGATAAAACAGATCCCTGTTGAAACATATCTACCTGTATATCAGCACATAACTTTTCAATAACTTTGAATAATTGTTCTCCATCTCCCGTTATATTTACATGCGTTTGATAATCTAGCGCCCTTATTTGTTCAACTTCATTTATATTGAAATTAGATGCAATATAAGCAAATAAATCAAATGTCGCTAATAAAAACAGTATTATTTCTACAGTTTCAGACATAGTAGTAAAAACCCCATATGCCCATGCTTCACCTTTTTCCACATTGGATACAGTTAATATTCCTGTTGTTAAATTAACGGAGTATTCCCCACCGGTTAAAAATCTATCTACCTCGGTGGCGCTGATTGTCCCTTTAAAATAAACTTGAGAAATACTTTGAATATTTCCATAGGCCGTATCGGTAATGAAATAATCAAAATCAGCAGCTACACCCTCAGCCCTTAAGGGTATACATGGAGAGCCATTTACAGTACCGATCAACAGCGTTTTTCTATCATTCACATACTCATCTGGCATACCCGAAAACTCTGTCTGTGTTAATAAATTAACCCCTATTTTCTGAGTCCAGTTTGCCCGAGCATCTATGGCTCGTATGATGGGATTAGAAGGGTCAGAATAATCCACATCCTCTACAACCCCTCGTCTAACTACTTTAAAATCACC